>Ga0326733_1000144_pt1 | contig 23807 bp, 25 predicted proteins | sample 14_GP2_308_FD_207946 | JGI IMG/M metagenome (GOLD analysis project Ga0326733, IMG submission 207946) | Glacier ice microbial communities from Ngari, Tibet, China - 14_GP2_30.8 | ecosystem: Environmental > Aquatic > Freshwater > Ice > Glacier | place: China: Ngari, Tibet | collected 2018-07-17
GGCAACCCGCGGGAGCTCGTTTTCGACGAGACCTACTACGTCAAGGACGCCTACACACTCCTTAACCTCGGCTACGAGGGCCGATGGCCGGAGGGCGCCGACGCTCTCTTCACCGCCGGCACCGTCGACGTGTTCATGTCCGAGGCCGCGTACATCGCGCATCCGCCGCTCGGCAAATGGATCATCGCGCTCGGCCTGCAGGTGTTCGGTGCCGAGGACCCGGTCGGCTGGCGCATCAGCACCGCGATCGTCGGCGTGCTCGCCGTCGCGGTCCTCTGCGCCGTGGCCTTCGCGCTGTTCCGGTCATCGGCCCTCGCGACCCTCGCCGGAGGGCTGCTCGCGATCGACGGCCTCGCGATCGTGATGTCGCGCACGGCGCTGCTCGACAACTCGCTGATGCTGTTCACGCTGCTCGGGTTCGGCGCGGTGCTGCTCGATCGCCGGCAGAGCGCCGACCGCCTCTCCGGGTGGCTCGCCGCGCGGACGGATGCCGCCAGATCCACCGACTGGGGGCCGACCCTCTGGTGGCGTCCTTGGCTCGTGACCGCCGGCCTGCTGTTCGGGCTCGCCTCCGCCGTAAAGTGGAGCGGCATCTACTTCCTCGCCGTGTTCGCCGTCTACACGCTCGTCGTCGACGCGCTCGCCCGTCGCCGCGCCGGAATCGCCTTCTGGGCCAGCTCCACCGTGTTCCGCCAGGCGCCGGCGAGCTTCCTGCTCACGGTGCCGGTCGCCGCGCTCGCCTACCTCGCGACCTGGACCGGCTGGTTCGCCACGACCGGCGGCTACTACCGCGACTGGGCGAGTCAGAACGAGTCCGTCTCATGGCTGCCGCAGGCGCTGCAGAGCTTCTGGCATTACCAGGTGTCGATCTACTCGACGAACCTCGCCCAGGACACCCCGCACGCCTACCAGGCCAACCCGCTCGGCTGGCTGCTGCTGCTGCGCCCGACCGCGTTCTACTATCGCGGCAGCGGGTCGGGCGAGAACGAATGCGACCACGACACCTGCGCCGAGTTCATCACCTCGCTCGCCAACCCGATCCTCTGGTGGCTCGGCGTCGCCGCGATCGTCTATCTCGTCTACCGCCAGATCCGCTGGCCGGACTGGCGGGTCGGGCTGATTCTCACCGGTGTCGCCGCCGGCTACCTGCCCTGGCTTCTCTACACGGAGCGCACGGTGTTCCAGTTCTACACAATCGTGTTCCTGCCCTACCTGATCCTCGCGCTGGTCTACGTCGTCGGCCTGCTGCTCGGCAGGCCGGCGGATGCCGCGGGCCCGGCTCCCCGATCGGCTGCGGCGTCCGGCGCCAGGCACCTCCAGGCCGTTGTCGCCGTCGCCGTGGCCCTCGCCCTCGTCGTGGCGTCGAGCGCGTTCTTCCTCTCGGCGTGGACGGGCATCCAGGTCTCCGGCCTGTACCAGCAGCTGCACTACTGGCTTCCGGGGTGGCGCTGACCGCACCGACATCCGCCCGCACCCACGCTGCCGCGGTCATTGTTCACTCCCGCGGTCGATATCGCACTAGCGCGAGCGAACAACGACCACGCGAACGACAGCCGCCTCCGCGACGACCGCCCGCAAGCTACCTTGCGTTACGTTCCCGAGGCGAGCACTCCGCAGCGCTCGGGTAGCGTTGCCCCATGGCAGACAGCGCTAGCAGCACGACAGACAGCACCTTCGACGGCGACACCGACTCGGACACCACGATCGACGCGAGTGCCGGACGCGGCACGGCCGATCGCGAGTGGGGCTTCAGAACCCGCGCGATCCACGCGGGCAACATCCCCGACGCCGTCACGGGCAGCCGTGCCCTGCCGATCTACCAGACCTCCGCGTTCGTGTTCGACGACACCGCGGATGCCGCCGCCCGGTTCGCCCTGCAGAAGTACGGCAACATCTACTCCCGCGTCAGCAACCCCACGGTTGCCGCGTTCGAGGAACGCGTCGCGAGCCTCGAGGGGGGCCTCGGCGCCGTCGCCACCGCATCCGGCCTCTCCGCGCAATTCATCACGTTCGCCGCGCTCGCCGGCGCCGGCGACCACATCGTCGCGTCGGCGAACCTCTACGGCGGCTCGATCACCCAGCTCGACGTGACCCTGCGCCGCTTCGGCGTCGAGACGACGTTCGTGCACGGGGCGGACCCGGAGGACTACGCGGCCGCGATCACCGACAAGACCAAGCTCGTCTTCGCCGAGACCGTCGCGAACCCCTCCGGCGACATCGCCGACATCGAGGGACTCGCCGACGTCGCGCACGCCCGCAACATCCCGCTCATCATCGACTCGACGATCGCGACGCCGTACCTGAACCGCCCGATCGAGTGGGGCGCCGACGTCGTCGTGCACTCCGCCACCAAGTTCCTCGGCGGGCACGGCACGACCCTCGGCGGTGTCGTCGTCGAGAGCGGCCGGTTCGACTGGGCGAACGAGCACTTCCCCCTGTTCGACCAGCCCGTGCCCAGCTACGGCGGGCTCAACTGGCAGGGCAACTTCGGCGAATACGCGTTCCTCACGAGGCTCCGCGCCGAGCAGCTGCGCGACATCGGGCCGTCCCTCGCCCCGCACTCCGCGTTCCTGCTCGCGCAAGGCGTCGAGACGCTGCCGTTCCGCATCCAGGCCCACGTCGACAACGCGCGCATCGTCGCCGAGTGGCTCGACGCCGACCCGCGCATCGAGTTCGTCAACTGGGCGGGACTCCCGGCGCATCCGCACCACGCCCGCGCGAACAAGTACCTGCCCAAGGGCGCCGGAAGCGTCTTCAGCTTCGGCGTGCGCGGCGGCCGCGAGGTCGGCCAGAGGTTCATCGAGTCGGTCAACCTCGCGAGCCACCTCGCGAACATCGGAGACGCGAAGACCCTCGTCATCCACCCCGCGTCGACAACACACGCGCAGCTGACCGAGCAGCAGCTCATCGACGGCGGCGTCGCGCCCGGGCTCGTGCGCATCAGCGTGGGAATAGAAGATCCCGACGACATTGTTTACGACCTTGACCAGGCGCTCACGATCGCCACGAAGGGCAAGTGATGGTTTCGACAGGCTCGGTTTCGACAGGCTCAACCGGCGAGGATGGCGAGGGCGTCGTGACGACGCAGCTCGTCAACGGCCTCACCTGCTCCATGCCGGCGAACAGCCCGCTCGCGAAGCTGCTGAAGTCGCAGCGCACCTGGGTCGGCCCGAACGCGAAGGAGCGCCTCGCGATCCTCCGGCGTGCCAAGTCGATCGCCATCGTCGGCGCCTCGCCGAACCCGGCACGCTCAAGCTATTTCGTGGGAACCTACCTGCTGCAGTCCAGCGACTACCGGGTCTACTTCGTGAACCCCAACGCCGACACCATCCTCGGCCACACCGCCTACCCCGACCTCGCCTCACTGCCCGAGGTTCCCGACATCGTCGACGTGTTCCGCAAGGCGAGCGACATCCCGTCGGTCATCGACGACGCCCTCGCTATCGGCGCCAAGACCGTGTGGGTGCAGTTGGGAATCTGGAACGAGGATGCCGCGGTCTACGGCGAGAGCAACGGCCTCACGGTCGTCATGGACCGCTGCATCAAGGTCGAGCACGCGCGCTTCCACGGCGGGCTGCACCTGCTCGGGTTCGACACGGGCGTCATCACCTCCCGCAAGACGGTGCGCTGACCGACCTGCGCCATCCTGCTGGTTGAGCAGCGCGCTCTGGCGCGCGTGTCGAAACCAGATGCTCTTGCCAACCAAGACTGGCGCCGGAACGCGCCACTCAACCAGCGACTGTCTCAGGAACGCGCGGCTACCATCGAGGAATGCCCCGATCCCGCCTGCTCCTGCTCCTCGGCGTGACCGCGCCGGCCATCGCCTGCGCGCTTGTCGGCCTCACCCATCCAATGCGCCTCACCGCGGACACCGCGCTGTACTGGCAGAACATGCACATCGTGCTCATCTTCCTGTTCCCGCTCATCGGCCTCGCACCCTGGCTGATCGCCCGCCGCGTCGATCGCCGGCTCGGCTGGATCGCCGCGCTCGGCGGCTACGGCTTCGCCACTCTCTACACAGCGCTCGACATCCTCGCCGGGGTGGCCGCCGGCGCCCTCGTGCTCGGCGGGGAGGCGGATGCGACCGGTCCCGTGTACGCGATCGCCAGGGTTCTCGCGCGGATCGGCGTCTGGTCGCTGATCGCCGCCGTCATCGCCGCGGGCGTCGCCGCGTTCCTGCAGGCGCGCATGGCGGCGCTGCCGGGCCTTGTGCTCGCCGCCATCGGCGCCTACCTCGTCTATCCGGGCCACATCTACTTCCCGGTCGGAACTGCGGCCATGGGGCTGCTCGCCGCGGGATTTGCGCTGCTTGCCCTTGCGGTGACACGGGTTCCCGCGGCGACCCCAGCGGTCGACAGCACTCAAAGGGCGAGCTGAGATTCAGCTCTCGGGCTCGAGCTCCTGGAACAGCGTGATCTGCAGCCCGGCTGGCGCGCTCAGGCGGGAGTTGAGCGACCGCCACGGGGTCAACGTCGGCTCGGCGACGAGCTCGGCTCCGGCTTCAACGAGCTCGGCGGTACGGGTGGGGGTGTCGTCCACCTCGAAGGCGATCCGGATGCGTGGAGCGACCTAACGGCCGACCTCGACCTCGTCGATGAGCCGCTTCTGGGCCGGGTTCGCGATCTCAAGGGTGGCGCGGCCCGCCTCGAGAATTGTCACGAGGACTCCGCCTCCTCCGTCGATCGCGGCCTCCTGGTCGAGTCCGAGCACGTCGCGGTAAAAGGCGACGGCCTCCTCGTAGTCCTCGGCCTCCACCACAATACGGAGCTGCTTGATCCTCGGCCGTGTGCCCATGGCCGAAGGCTAGGTGACACCGGCGCGGGCGGCCAGAGGGCGGACCTCGGCGCGCTCCCCACTCAGTCCGCGTCGGCCAGCTGGCGTTCCAGCTCTGCAGGCTCCACGACCGGGAGACGGCAGACGAAGTCTCGGCACAGGTACGCCGTGGCCTGCCCGTCGCGCGCGACTCGCCCGTCGAACAGCTCGAAGCCGGCCTCGGCGAAGGCCTCCGCCTGCTCGGTCGTCACGATCGCGGCGACTCCCCCGGCCCGGTCCCAGCGCCTCGCGACGTCCTCGATCGGCGCCGCACCGGCATCCGTCCCGCGCACGACCACGAGCTGTGTGCCGGGCTCCTGGAGCCGTGTCATGACGCCCAGCGCCGCCCCGAACGAGATCGGGCGCGGCACGGCGAGGGGTGCGAACAGCTCCATGGCGGCATTCGCGGCGCGCAGGTACCGCTCGTCAGCGGTGAGCAGGTGCAGGGTGTGCGCCGCGGAGGCCATCGCGCTGAGGCCGGAGGGGTAGGCGCCCTCCGACGGGTCGACCTCGAGGGTGAGGCCCTGCGCCTCGAGCACCGGGTCGGCGCCGCCGGGCACGTGGAAGACGATCGCGAGGTCGGCGGCGGCCCGGTCGTTCGCGCCGAGGTCGTCGACGCCGAGTCCCGCCGCGGCATCCGAGCTCATCGATGCGTCGACGAGGTCACGCGCCACAATCGCGTAGGAGACCTCGCCCGTCGCAACCGCGAGCCGCAGGAGGGCGGAGGCGAACATGCCGTAGTCCTCGAGCGTGGCCTTGGCCGTCGAGATCCGGTCGCCGATCGACGCGCGCACGAGGCTTCCGTCGTCGCGGATGTGCCGCTCGACCAGGTAGTCGGCTGCGCCCCGGGCGAGCGCGATCCAGTCGGCGCGGTCGTGCCGGGCCCCGGCGTCGGCGAGCGCCTCAATCGCGAGCCCGTTCCAGCCCGTGAGCACCTTCGCGTCTAGCGCGGGCGGAGTCTGCGCGGCGCGCCCGGCGGCGTCCAGCCGATAGTAGCCGCCCTCGACCCGCTCGCCGTCGACGGTGCTCTCGCTGTCCTGCGCCGAGGCGAACCCGCCGCCCTCGACCCGCATGACCGAGCCGAGGAACCCCGCGATGCCCTCGGCGATCGGCAACCCGCCGGGCATCCGGGAGTAGGCGCCGAGCAGCACGGCGTTGTCGTAGAGCATGCGCTCATAGTGCGGATCGGCCCAGTCGCGCATCGTCGAATAGCGGAAGAAACCGCCCTCGACCCGGTCGCGCAGGGTCGATGCGGCCATGGCCGTGAGGCTGCGGGCGGCGAGCGCCGCGGCATCCGCGCTCTCCGGGGCGCCGACCGACCCGCGTTCGAGCAGGAACGTCAGGACCGGCGCGACGGGGAACTTCGGCGCCCCGCCGAAGCCGCCGAACTGGGTGTCCTCGTAGTCGACGAGCTCGCGCACGATGCCCGCCCACGCCTCGGCCGCCGGCAGGGTGCCGGCCAGCGAAACCGACTGTTCGGCGAGGGTCGCGGCGATCATCGTCGCGTTCGACTCGACCTCGTCGCGGCGGTTCTGCCACGCGTCGATCACGGCGTCGAGAACCTGGCGGAAGGCCGGATGCCCGTGCGCGGGCCGCGGCGGCCAGTAGGTCCCTGCGTAGAAGGCCCGGCCCGTCGGCGTCACGAAGACGTTGAGCGGCCAGCCGAGCTGGCCGGTGAACGCGCCGGCCGCGGCGAGATAGCTGGAGTCGACGTCGGGGTACTCCTCGCGGTCCACCTTGATCGCGACGAGGTTGTCGTTGAGATGGCTCGCGATCTCGGGGTCGCTGAAGCTCTCCCTGGCCATCACGTGGCACCAGTGGCAGGTGGAGTACCCGATCGACACCATCACCGGGACGTTGCGCCGGGCGGCCTCGGCGAACGCCTCTGGCCCCCACTCGCGCCAGTCCACTGGGTTGTCGGCATGGGATCGGAGGTACGGACTCACGGCGTTGACCAGAGAATTGACCATGTCTCCAGCGTAGGCTCGTGCTGTGTCTACGACAGCCATCACTTTCATCGGCGGCCCGACCGTGCTCCTCGACTATGCGGGGCTGAGGTTCGTGACCGACCCCACCTTCGACGAGCCGCAGAGCTACTCCGAACCGGGGTCAACGACGCTGACCAAGACGCAGGGCCCGGCCATCTCCCGGGCCGACGTGTGGCCCGTCGACATCGTGCTGCTCTCGCACCACGAGCACAAGGACAACCTCGACTGGGAGGGCCTCGAGCTGATCGCTCAGGGCCCGGTGACGCTCAGCACGAGAAGGGCGGCCGGCGACCTGTGGGGCGGCAGCGTCATCGGCTTCGACGACTGGGAGTCGTACGACGCCGGGCCGGTGACGGTCACGGTGGTGCCCGCCCTGCACGGTCCGCCCGGCTCCGAGGCCCGGGTCGGCCCGGTCGTCGGCTTCGTGCTCGAGGCACCGGGCGAGCCGACCGTCTACGTGAGCGGCGACAACGCCTCACTGCCGCTCGTACAGCAGATCGCCGGACGGTTTCCCGACATCGACATTGCGCTGCTGTTCGCGGGCGCGGCACGGGTTCCCGGCATCGACGCGCCGCTCACCCTGACCTGCATCGAGGCCGTCGAGGCCGCGCGCCTGCTCGGCAGCTCACGCGTCGTCGGCCTGCACACCGACGGCTGGGAGCACTTCACCGAAACCCTCGGCGAGCTGGAGTCCGCTTTCGCCGGCACCGGGCTGCTCGTCGGCACCCCGCGCGGAGTGCGCGTCGAGCTCTGAGCCTCCCGCAGCCTCAGCGTGTTGCGGCTGATACGGGCGGGGTCGGCGTGCTCTTGAGAAGCTTGAGACCGATGACACTGCCGATGATTCCCGCGAGGAAAAGAACACGCAGCACTGTCACAACCTCCTCGCCGGTGAGCATGCCGTAGGCGACGGTCAGCGCCGCACCCGTGCCCGCCCACACCGCATAGGCGGTGCTGATGGGAATGTATTTCGCGGCGTAGGCCAGCGTGAGCATGCTCCCCACGAGCCCGACGGCGAACACGATGGTCGGCACGAACTCGCTGAGGCCGTCGCTGGCTCCGAGCGCGGTGGCCCAGACAGCCTCGAGTGTGGCGCTGATGAACAGCACGATCCAGGGCATTAGCTCACCAGCTTCAGGCCGATGACGCAGCCGACCAGGGCGACGAGAAGCGCCGCACGGGCGAGAGACAGGGTCTCCTGCTTGCGGACGACGGCCACAACGACGGTGAGCACCGCTCCGATCCCAACCCAGACCGCGTAGGCGGTTCCGACCGAGATGTCGGTCATCGCGTAGGCGAGACCGGCCATGCTCAGCACCAGGGAGACGGCAAAGAGCGCCGTCGGCTTGGGACGCCGGAAGTTGTCGGAGGCGCCGAGGGCGGATGCCCAGACGGACTCGAGTACTCCCGACGCGATCAGGACGATCCAGGCCACGTGCGTGCCTCCGTGTCGGGCTAGTTCACCTCGTTGGGGTCGCCGCCGACACGGCCACCGCGCTCGAGGCCACTGATCGCGGTCTGCTCGGCGGCGGTGAGCTCGAAGTCGAACAAGTCGAAGTTCTCGGCGATCCGCTCGCGGCTGTTCGACTTCGGGAAGATCACGTGACGCTGCTGGATGTGCCAGCGCAGCACGATCTGGGCCGGTGTGCGGTCGTGCGCCGCCGCGGCGGAGGTGATCTCCGGCAGCTCGAACAGCGGGTACTTGCCCTGGCCGAGCGGGCCCCACGCCTCGGTGACGATTCCGTGGTCGTGGCCATACGAGGTCTCGGCGAGGCGCTGGTGGTAGGGGTGCAGCTCGATCTGGTTGACCGCGGGGATGGTGTCGCTCGCCGCCTCCACCCGCTCCAAGTGCTCGACGAGGAAGTTGCTCACCCCGATCGACTTGGCCTTGCCGTCGGCCTTGATCTGCTCGAGCGCCTTCCAGCTCTCGACGTACAGGTCGCGCTTCGGGGTGGGCCAGTGGATGAGGTACAGGTCGACCTGCTCGAGGCCGAGCTTATCGAGGCTCACGTCGATGGCCTCGTGCGCCGACTCCGTTCCCTGGTCGGCGTTCCACAGCTTGGTGGTGATGAAGAGCTCGTCGCGCGGGATGCCGGATGCCGCGATCGCGCGCCCGACGCCCTCCTCGTTGCGGTAGATCGCCGCGGTGTCGATGTGGCGGTAGCCGATTTCGAGCGCGTCGAGAACGATCCGCTCGGTATCTGCGGGCTCGACGAGGAATACCCCGAAGCCAAGCTGGGGGATCTCGTTGCCGTCATTGAGGGTGAGCGTGGGAATTGTCATAACCCAATGCTTTCACGCCGCGGGCACCTCGTTAGCCGATGTGGCGTTCCTCCGGCCCGTTGTATAGGCTCAGCGGGCGAATCAGGGCGTTGGATGCCGCCTGCTCGCGGATGTGCGCCGTCCAGCCCGTGATGCGGCTGGCGACGAACAATGGGGTGAACATCGCGGTATCGAACCCCATGAGGTGGTACGCCGGCCCGCTCGGGTAGTCCAGGTTCGGCTTGATCCCCTTGCGCTCGCCCATGGCCGCCTCGAGCCTGTCGTAGAGATCGGCGAGGTCGGGCCGGTCGTACGCCTCGATGAGAGTGTCGAGCGCCGCCTTCATCGTGGGCACCCGCGAGTCGCCGTTCTTGTAGACGCGGTGCCCGAAGCCCATGATCTTGCGCTTCTCGGCGAGCGCGGTGTCGAGCCACTCCTCGGCATGGTCGGCGGAGCCGATCTCGTCGAAGACGTGCATGACGGCCTCGTTGGCGCCGCCGTGCAGCGCGCCCTTGAGGGCGCCGATCGCGCCGGTGACCGCCGAGTAGAGGTCGGACAGCGTCGAGGTGATCACGCGCGCGGTGAAGGTCGAGGCGTTGAAGGAGTGCTCCGCGTACAGGATCATCGACACGTCGAAGGCGCTGACGGCGGCGAGCTCCGGCACCTCCCCGAAGGTCATGTGCAGGAAGTTGGCCGAGTAGGCCAGGTCGTCGCGCGGCTCGACGAGGTGCAGGTCGCGGCGACGGCGCTGGTCGTAGGCGATGATCGCGGGAAGCGCCGCCATGAGGCGGATCGACTTGGCCAGGTTCTCCTCCGGCGAGGAGTCCTCGGCGCGCGGGTCGCGCGCGCCGATCACGCTGACGGCCGTGCGTACGACGTCCATCGGGTGGCAGGTCAACGGAAGCTCGTCAATGACGCGCTTGACCGCGTGGTCGAGGTGGCGCATCGACCGCTCGAGCGTCTCGAACTCGAGCAGCTGGTCCGGCGTCGGGAGCTCGCCATGCCAGAGCAGGTAGGCGACCTCCTCGAAGATGCAGGATGCCGCGAGCTCCTGCACGGGGTACCCCCGGTACAGAAGGGAGTTGGTGTCGGGGTTGACCTTCGAGACGGCGGTGTAGTCGACGACTACACCGTTCAGGCCCTTGCGAATGTCGGGGTCGGTCATCGGTTCGCTCCTTTGCGGCGCTGCGGTCGGCGAGGTCATCGCGCGACCGTGAAATTGAACACGCTCGAGTCGAACGCGTTGTAGCCCTCGTAGTCAAGCAGTTCGTAGAGCCTCGCGCGGTGTTGCATTTCGGCGACGACCGGCTCGAGAGTGCCCTCGCTGCGGAGAACGTCGAGTCCGCGCTCCGCAGCGCCCATCGCAATGCGCAGCAGCGACACCGGGTAGATCACGATGTTCACTCCGATATCGGCGAGCTGGCGGGTCGTGAACAGCTCGCTTTTGCCGAACTCGGTCATGTTGGCGAGGATCGGCACGTCCACAGCGGCCCGCATCGCCTCGAACTCAGCAAGGTCGGCCATCGCCTCGGGGAAGATCGCGTCGGCACCGGCATCCACCAGGGCCTTCGCCCGGTCGGTCGCGGCGGCGAGCCCGTCGATCGCGCGAATGTCGGTGCGCGCCATGATGAGCAGGTTCGGGTCGCGACGCCCGGAGACGGCGGCGCGGATGCGCTTGATCGCGGTCGCCTCGTCGACGACGGCCTTGCCGTCGAGGTGACCGCACCGCTTCGGGTTGATCTGGTCCTCGATGTGCAGGCCGGCAACCCCGGCATCCTCCAGCTCCTGCACCGTGCGGGCCACGTTCATCGGCTCGCCGAATCCGGTGTCGGCATCGACGATCGCGGGCAGGTCGGTCATGCGGGCGATCTGGCTCGCCCGGGTGGCAACCTCCGTGAGCGTCGTCAGGCCGATGTCGGGCAGACCGAGGTCGGCGCTGATCACCGCGCCGGAGATGTAGACGCCGTCGAAGCCCTTGTCCTGAATGAGCCGGGCACTCAGCGGGTTGAACGCGCCGGGAAGGCTCAGCAGCTCCCCCGTCGCGAGGCGCTCGCGGAAGGCGGCGCGCTTGGCGGCCGCGGTCGTGGTGGCGTACAGCATCAGAAAAGTCCCTTCGGGGTGGCGATCTGGTCGAACAGGCCGGCGCGCGGCATCAGGCTGAGCCCGCCGAGTTCGGCCGGGGTCAGCTGCGGCAGCCGCTGCACGAGCTCGAGGAACCGCTCGGTCTCGGCCTGCTCGAGCACGCCGTCGGCGAGAGTGCGGAACTTGGTCAGGTATTGCTCCCGGGCGAACGGGCGTGCGCCGAGCGGATGCGCGTCGGCGACGGCGATCTCGTCGACGATGCGGGTGCCGTCGTCGAGGGTAATCTCGACCCGCCCGCCGAAGGCCTTCTCGGCCGGGTCGGTGGAGTGGTAGCGGCGCGTCCACTCGGCGTCCTCCGCGGTCGTCACCCGCTGCCAGAGGGCGACAGTGTCGGGGCGCCCCGCGCGTTCGGGGGCGTAGGAGCGCTCGTGGTGCCATTCGCCGTCCTGCAGGGCGACGGTGAAGATGTACGGGATCGAGTGGTCGAGGGTCTCGCGGCTCGCGGTCGGGTCGTACTTCTGAGGATCGTTCGCGCCGGAGCCGATGACGTTGTGGGTGTGGTGCGAGGTGTGGATCACGACGGCGTCGATGCGGCGCCCGTCGCGCAGCTCGGGGTGGTTCTCGTGGAACCGCCGGGCCAGGTCGATGAGCGCCTGGGCCTGGTATTCGGCCGAGTGCTCCTTTGTGTAGGTGTCGAGGATGCCCGCCTTGGACTCGCCGCGCGTCGGCAGCGGCACCTCGTAGGCGGCATCCGGCCCGTCGAGCAGCCACGCGATCACGCCGTCCTCTCCCTCGTAGATCGGGGTGGGGCTGGTCTGGCCGCGCATCGCCCGGTCGACGGCCTCGACGGCCATCTTCCCGGCGAACGCCGGGGCGTGCGCCTTCCAGCTGGATATCTCGCCCTTGCGCGACTGCCGGGTGGCGGTCGTCGTGTGCAGCGCCTGACCGATCGCCTGGAAGATCGTCTCGGTCGGCAGGCCGAGCATGGTGCCGATTCCCGCGGCGGCGCTGGGGCCGAGGTGGGCGACGTGGTCGATCTTGTGCTCGTGCAGGCTGATTGCCTTGACGAGGTCGACCTGGATCTCGTAGCCGGTGACGACGCCGCGGACGAGCGCCTGTCCGTCGCAGCCGAGGTGCTGGGCGACCGCGAGGATCGGCGGGATGTTGTCGCCGGGGTGCGAGTACTCGGCCGCCAGGAAGGTGTCGTGGTAGTCGAGCTCGCGCACGGCTACGCCGTTGGCCCAGGCCGCCCACTCGGGGCTGTGCCGTTCGCCGAGTCCGAAGACGCTCGATCCCGCGCCGCCGGTCGAGACCGGGTGGGCCGCCGCCTGGCTGCGTGCGGCCACCACCGGGCCGCGCCCGAGCGAGGCCGTCGCGACGGCGGCGTTGTCGATGAAGCGGTTGATGACCATCTCGGTCACCTCCGGGGCGACCTCGACCGAGTCGACGGCGACCTCGGCAATCTTCCAGGCGAGCTGGTCCTCTCGGGCGAGGTTCTCATCGCTGCGGTGGACTCGAACATGGTTGAGCTGCACGGGGGTTCCTTTCGGTGGAGACATGGGGCTGGTCGTGCGGGTGTCGTGCGGGTTGTCAGGGGGCGGGCGCGGTCGAGGCGAGGGCGCTCGCGAGTGCATGGTGGAGGTGCACGTGGGTGGCGTGAGCGGCAAGGTCGGCGTCGCCGGCGACGACAGCACGCACGATGAGCAGGTGCTCGGCCGCCGCCGCCGACAGGCGCGACGGGTTGTCCTTCGCCAATCGGCGCACACGCACGAGATGGGTGCGCAGGCTCCGCAGCGCGGCGACGAGGTAGGTGTTGGCGACGGCGTCATCCATCGCCTCATCGAAGCGCTGCACCAGGCCGTAGTAGGCGCGCCGGGCCGGATCGTCGCGCTCGAGCAGGTCGGGCACCGCCACGAACTCGCGCTCCAGCACCGCGAACGCGGCGGTGTCGCCGCGGCGGGCGGCGAGCCTGGCGGCCTGCATCTCGAGCGCCTCGCGCACCTCGAAGAGTTCGCGGATGTTGTCGACCGAGATGTCCGTGACGACGAGCCCCCTGCCCGCCTGGGCCGCGACGAGGCCGTCGGCGGTGAGCCGGGCGAGTGCCTCGCGCACCGGGGTGCGGGACACCCCGAGCCGCGCCGCCTGCTCGACCTCGCCGAGGATGCTGCCCGGCGGAAGCTCCCAGTCGATGATCTCGCCGCGGAGGGCGAGATAGGCCCGATCACTGGCCCGCGCCGGTACCGCCATGCTTACCTCCAACCACGATGAATGTATACAGTGTTCGACCATATCGGCGGATACGCCAGAATGTGCCATACTTTAGCAACTTTCTGTATACATAGTTGAATTCGGCGAGTCTCGACGGGGAGAACTTCGATGGAGAACAGCAGCAGCGGTCCGGCATCGTCCGGCGCTTACCGGCAGAGTGTGGCCCGCAGCGAGAAGGAGCCGGAGCGTTTCTGGCTTGACGCGTCGACCGGCATCGACTGGGACACCCCGCCGACGGTCGCGCTCGACGACTCCGCCGCCCCCCTCTCAAGATGGTTCCCCGACGGTGTCATGAACACGTGCTTCAACGCGCTCGACCGGCACGTGCTCGCCGGCCGCGGCGAGACCGCCGCCCTCATCTACGACTCCCCCGTCGTCGGCAAGAAGAAGACCTACAGCTACGCCACCCTGCTCGACAAGGTCGCTCGGTTCGCCGGCGTGCTTGCGGATGCCGGGGTCGTCAAGGGCGACCGCGTCGTCATCTACATGCCGATGATGCCGCAGGCCGTCACCGCGATGCTCGCCTGCGCACGGCTCGGCGCCGTGCACTCCGTCGTGTTCGGCGGCTTCTCGGCGAAGGAACTCGCGGCCCGGCTCGACGACGCCCAGCCGAAGGTCATCGTCACGGCATCCGGCGGCATCGAGCCCAGCCGTGTCGTCGAGTACCTGCCGACGATCGTCGAGGCCCTCGCCCTCAGCAGCGGCTCGGTCACCACGGTCATCGTTAAGAACCGCGCCGAGGTGCCGGGATCGGCCGCCGAATTCAGCTACCCCGGAACGCGATGGTGGGACTGGGACGAGAAGTCGCCCTTCGCCACCTCGCATTCGCCCGTCGGGGTCGCGGCGACCGACCCGCTGTACATCCTGTACACGTCCGGCACGACGGGCGCCCCGAAGGGCGTCGTGCGCGACAACGGCGGGCACGCGGTGGCGATGGCCTGGTCGATGGCGAACATCTACGACATCCGCCCTGGCGACGTGATGTGGACGGCGAGCGATGTCGGCTGGGTCGTCGGTCACTCCTACATCGTCTACGGGCCGCTCATCGCGGGTGCCACGACCGTGCTGTACGAGGGCAAGCCCGTCGGCACCCCGGATGCCGGTGCGTTCTGGCGCGTCGTCGCGGAGCACCGGGTCAAGGTGCTGTTCACCGCCCCGACCGCGCTGCGCGCGATCCGCAAGGCGGACCCGCATGCGAAACTCGCCGAGCAGCACGACCTCGGCTGCCTCGACGCGCTGTTCCTCGCGGGCGAGCGCCTCGACCCGGACACCTGGACCTGGGCCACCGCGCTGCTCGAGAAGCCCGTCGTCGACCACTGGTGGCAGACCGAGACCGGGTGGGCGATCTGCGCGAGCCCCCGCGGGCTGGAGAAGCTGCCGCTGCGGGCGGGCTCCCCGTCGTTCCCGGTGCCCGGCTTCCAGGTCGGGATCGTCGACGAGCACGGCGACCCCGTGCCGCACCTCGCCGAGGGCAACATCGTGATCAAGCTGCCGCTGCCGCCCGGCACCCTCGCGACGCTGTGGAACGGTGACGAGCGGTATGTCGCAACCTACCTGTCGGCGTTCCCCGGCTACTACCTCACCGGGGACTCTGGCTACTTCGACCGCGAGGGGTACCTCTACGTGATGGGGCGCACCGACGACATCATCAACGTGGCCGGGCACCGGCTGTCGACCGGGTCGATGGAGCAGGTGCTGTCGCAGCATCCGGCCGTCGCCGAGTGCGCCGTCATCGGGGTGCACGACGAGATCAAGGGGCAGAAGCCCGTCGGCTATGTCGTGCTCAAGCACGGGGTGACGATTGACCCGGGCCGGCTCGCCGCCGAACTCGTCGCGATGATGCGCGAGCAGATTGGGGCGGTCGCGGCGTTCAGGAACGCCGTGGTCGTGCAGGCGCTGCCGAAGACGCGGTCGGGCAAGATCCTGCGCAAGACGATGCGGCAGATCGTGAACGGCGAAGACTACGTGGTGCCGCCGACGATAGACGACCCCTCGGCCATCGACGTCATCGCGGCGACGGTGGCGCCCGCGGCGGTCTGACCGGTCCCGCGTTCGCGCGTGCCCTCGCGACACACCCGCGAGTCGCCCACATGTGTCGCCTCCGGGCACCAACTGGCAACCCAAATAGGCAGCTCGCCACCCCGCGTCACCCGAGTCGCCCACTTGTGTCCCCTCCGGTCGTAACGAGGCAACATAAGTGGGCAGCTCGCGACGACGGGGGCTCCTGAAATGCGGGCCGCTTCTAAAAGGGGGTCGGCTGTGCAAAGCTGGCATCATGAGAACCGGATCCGCAAGGCTCCTGGTCTACGCGATCATTGTGACCGTGGGCTCGCTCCTCGGCGGGTGGGGCGTGAACATCGTGCAGTTGCTCGTCGCCGGTGGAGGCTCCTCCCTGGCCGACGCGGTGGTCGCCGCGCCCCGCTCGCTGCTCACCGGCTTCCACTTCCTCGCGCCCCTCGCCGCGCTCTACGGCATGCTCATCGCGGCCGTCTTCGCCCTCCTCCCTCGTTCCGCCCTGACCGGATTCGTCTGCGGCGTGCTCGTCTCGGGACTGTTCGTGCTGATCGGCGCGCTTCCTGGCTCGGCCATGAGCTTCGTCGGAGGGAGGGAGGGCGTGCAGTCGCTCGCGATGAGCGATGCCGTCGGCTCGATCGCCTGGATGCTGTGGAGCGGGCTGGTCGCCTCGGCGAGCATCCGCATCGTCTGGCCGAAGACCCGGGCGACCGCGGCTCACAACGCGCACCTGGACTCCGCCTCCTGACCGGCAGTTCTCACTCGATCGGCCCCGCTGTCGCATAAGCTGGAGTCAAACGGTGGGGGCCAGTGTGGTTAATGACGCGTATCGGGTGCTGGTCATCGACGACGACCCGGACGTGGCGGAGTACACGCGGATCGTCCTCGAGAAGCGGGCCGGATGCCGCGTGCTGGCGGTGAACAATCCGCAGAAGGTCGCCGCCGCCGCCGCCGACTTCCTCCCGGATGTCGTCGTCACCGACATCGAGATGCCCGGCATGACCGGCTTCGAACTCATCACGCAGCTCCGCGGCGCGCATCCGGGACTCCCCGTCGTCGTCATGACGGCCCACGTGTCACTCGAGTACGCGATGCAGTCGTTCCGCAGCGAGGCCGACGAGTTCTTGACGAAGCCGGTCAAGTCCGCGCAGCTCGTCGCGACGGTCCTGAAGCTCGCGGAGCGCTGGCGCACAAGCCAGGCGGCGAGCAACGAGCTGGGCAGGGCGGCGGAGGTGCAGCGGGGGCTGCTCCCGGCGCAGCTCGTCAGCCTCCCCGGCTACCATCTCGTCGGCGGCTGTGCTCCGGCCCGGGCGGTCGGCGGCGACTTCTTCGACTGGTATCCCGTCGACGGCGGGGCCGTGTTCTCGCTCGCCGATGTGATGGGCAAGGGAATCGGCGCGGCGATCATCGCCGCGACCGTGCGCGCCGTGCTGCGCTCCGCCGCCCGCGACACCGACATGAGCCGCTCGGTCGTCTCCGCGGCCGCCGCACTCGAGCCCGACCTCGACCAGGCGGGCGCGTTCGTCACCTTGTTCCACGCGAGGCTGGATACCGACTCCGGCAGCATCCGCTACGTCGACGCCGGCCACGGCCTCTCGCTCGTGGTGCGCGCGGCCGGCGGCACGAAGCGGCTGCGGACGACGAGCCTGCCGCTGGGCATGGGCCTCGAGGTCGGCTGGCGCGAGCACACGGTCGAGCTCGAGCCCGGCGACACATTGGTCTCGGTGAGCGACGGGGTGCTCGACCTCTGGGGCGGCGACCTCGGCAGCCTCGACGAGGTCGAGTCGATCGTGCGCTCCGCGCCCAACGCCCAGCACATCGTCGACTCGCTCCTCGCCTTGGCGGCATCCGGGGCCGAGGACGACGTCACCGTCGTCGTGCTCCGGCGCGACTGACCCGTCGGATCCGCGCGCTCAGCTGCCGTATTGCGCAACGAGTTCGCGCTTGAGCACCTTCCCGCTCGGTCCGAGCGGCAGCGCCTCGACGATCTGGATGTGCCGCGGGTACTTGTACGACGCGATGTGCTCCATCGCGAAGTCGATGAGGTCCTGGCCGCTCGTGAGCGCTCCCGGGCGGAGCATGACCGCGGCCATGATCTCCTGCCCGTGGGTCTCGTGCGAGATCCCGAAGACGGCGCTGTTGGCGACATCCGGGTGCCGCGCCAGCACCTCCTCGACCTCGCGCGGGTACACGTTGTAGCCGTTGCGCAGGATCATGTCCTTGGTGCGGTCGACGATCGTGAGGTAGCCGTCCTCATCGAGCGTTCCGAGGTCGCCGGTGCGGAACCAGCCGTCGACGATCGCCTTCGCCGTCTCCTCCGGTCGGTTCAGGTAGCCCTTCATGAGGTTGTGCCCGCGGATGAGCACCTCGCCGAGCTCGCCCGTCGGCAGCAGCTCGACCGACTCCTGCACCCTGGGGTCGCCGATGCCGACCTCGACCCCCCACAGCGCCTGGCCGACGGTTCCGGGGCGGGGCACACGGCCGACGTGGTTGAACGTCGCGACGGGCGAGGTCTCGGTGAGGCCGTAGCCCTCGAAGATGTCGGCGCCGAACGCATCCCGGAACTTGTCGATCATCGCGACGGGGATCGCCGCGCCGCCCGAGACGGCATACCGCAGCGGCGGGCGCTCGATGTTGCGGGAGGCCGCGTCGAGCAGGCCGATGTACATCGTCGGTACGCCCATGAAGATGGTGCACTTCTGCTCGATCATCACGCTCAGGGCGGTGTCGCCGTCGAACCTGGGCACCATCACGATCGTGGCCCCGGCGCGGAACGTGGCGTTCATCGCGCAGGTCTGGCCGAACGTGTGGAACAGGGGCAGGCATCCGAGCACCCGGTCCTCCGGCCGCAGGTCGAAGGTGCTGAGCAGAAGCACGTTCACCTGCTCGAGGAGGGCGAGGTGGCACCCCTCGGCACCCTTGGGCCGGCCGGTCGTGCCGCTCGTATAGAGGATCGTGGCGGTGTCGAACGGATGCCGCGGCTCGTACGTCTCGATGGCCGTGGCCGCGCGGGCCTCGTCCTCGAGCCGGGCGAACGGGAGGGCATCGACCTTGTCGTCCGGGATCAGCACCGACACGAGGTCAACTGTGGCGAGCGCGGCTCCCTTGACCCCCTCGCCGAGGAGGGGCGCGGCACACACGATGAGCTTCGCGCCGCTGTCGCGCAGCACGTACTCGATCTCCTCCGACTTGAGCAGCGCGTGGATCGGCACGACGATGCCGCCGAGCGCGAGCACCGCGTAGTAGACCCGCGGGAAGTCGGCGACGTTGGGGATGAGCACTGCGACGGGGTCGCCGGGACCGATGCCGCGTGCCTTCAGAGCCCCCGCGTACTCGCGTGCCTCCCGCCAGAGGTCACGGTAGGTCGTTTCCTGCTGTCCGACCACGACGGCGACGGACTCCGGAAACCGGCTCGCGCTCTCGGCGAGAACTGCGGCGACGGACATCGTGGCGAATCCAGTGCTCATGCGTGTTGACCCCTTCGGTCCTCGTTGACGTCGGTGCCCGCTGGCGGGCTCTCGCATTTTAGGCTCGCGCCGCGGGGAGGCCCCTGTCGGTGTCAGGTTTCCTCCAACGCTTCGGCGTTCTCGCCCGTGCGCAGGTGGCGAGAGTCTCAGGACAGACGAGCGGGAGTCGGCGCACCGTACTACCGGTCCCGCTCGGACGCAAGGAAATGTTGAGCCTGTCGTGTGATGGCACTCGGGCGAACCGTTGGGTCATGGCGACGAAGGCTGCGCACCCGGACAAGGCCGCACAGGCGGCCCGCACGCGCACGTGCCCGGCCAACCGCACCGCGTTCGTGGCGTGGGCTGCGGTGTGGACGCTTGTCACGGCGATCCCGTTTGTCGCTGTGACCGCGCTCACGATCGGGCTGTGGGCCACGAGCGCTGGCTACACCGACACGAACCCGGTGCTCGACGCGGGCTTCTTCACGGTTGGGGCCATCATCGCGGTGGGGTTCGCCAGCCAGCTTCGCAGGCCACCGCGGATCGCCGGTGTGCAGCAGGCTGCGCTCGGCACCCTCACCCTCGGGGCCGTCGGCCTGATCGGAGAACGGATCGAGCCACTGGTCGGGGCGCTCGTGCTGCTCGGGGCGGTCGCGATGCTCGCCGGCCTGCATCCCGACCGCGACGACTTGCTGGCCGGGGGCTGCGCGGTGAGCCTCCCGCTTGCCGGTCTCGCCACCCTCGCCGCCCTTGTCGGGGCGGCCCATGCCTGGCGGATGCTGGGCATGGCGACGGATGCCGGCCCTTCGTGCTCTCTCGGGCAATGCGCCCGCGGTGATCGTTTCGCCGAGACGGCGGCCGCGACCGTCGCCGGCGTGCTCATCGGCTTCCTCGCCTCCGCGCAGACTCGCGGATGGCGCATCCCGCACTGGAGCGCCGGCGCCGGCTCCGTCGTCATCGGGCTCGCGTCGGTGGCGTTGCAGGACGACGTGGGATCGTTGGGCCTGCAGGGCGGCCTCTTCGCCGTGCTGTGGGGCATCGTCTTCGTCGCCTGCGGGGAGCTGCGCGGCAGGGTGCCGGGCACCGTGAGCATCACCCCATGAGGCTCTCGGGCATCGGCACATCCGGGTCCTGCTGGAAAAGCCCGACCAGGTTGCCCTCCGAGTCGCGGAAGTGCGCCGACCAGCCGAACGTGGGAATGGGCATCTTCTCGGTGAGCATCGTTCCGCCGGCTTCCGCGACCCTTGTCATTGCCTCGTCGATGTTGTCGACGCCGATGTAGATCACCACCCCTTCCGGCGCATCCGCACGCGGCGCGAGCGCCCCCTCCGCACCCGGCCCGGGAGCCGCCCCTGTGGTCATCGTCCAGTAGTCGACCGGGCCCCACTTCGTGACCTGCCAGCCGAACACGTCGCGGTAGAACGCGCCCGCTCGCTCGGCATCGTCGATGGGGATCTCGAAGTGCAGCACGCGACTGGTCATGGTGGGACGCTACGAAGCGACGGTGCGCGGCAGTAGGGCCGAAAGCCCGTGCGACACCGTGTCGGCGACCCCGACCGATCAGCCGCCGGGCCCGGCCGGCAGCACGATACCGAGCACGACCAGCCACGCGAACAGCGAGGTCGCGGCGACGCTGAGGAGGACGTGCAAACGCTCGCCGTCGACCCGGGGCGCCTCGAGCAAGGCCGCGCGCTGCTCCCGCCACTGGGTGATGGCGAACGCGAACGCCGCCGCGAGCATGACCAGAGTCACCACCCGCACGACGACGCTCGGCCCGTCGCCGACGACTCCCGCGCCCACCTGGTGGAACGCGATCACCCCCCAGGGCACGATGCCGACGGCGGCGCCGAATGCGAGCGGGAGAAGCGGATGTCCGGAGCGCACCGTGGTCCGCTCCTGCAGCAGGCTGAACAGCGTCATTCCGCTCGTGATCGCATAGATCACCACGAGCGCGCCGAGGTCGGTGACCCCGTTGATCTGCGCGACGAGGAACACCGTGATCGACGAGGTGAACGCGAACTCGGTCCACCTCGGCAGATGATCGTTCGACCGTATGCGCCCGGCGACGCGCGGGAAGACGGCCGGGATGACGGTAACCAGACGGGCGACGGCCACGATCACGCAGAGCACGACGACGCCGACGCCGACATCGACCTGACCCAGCTCGAGACGCCCTCCCGCGTCGCCCGGGAAATCGACGGTGATCGGGAGGAGCACGCGGTCGGCCGACGACCACAGGATGCCAGTAAGCAGCATCGCCTGGACCAGCATCAGAAGGCCGGCGACGGAGGAGAGCCGCCGCAGGCCGCGGACACCCGCCTCGAATTCGGCGTAGGGAACGCTCACTAGGTCCCTCCGGTTCGCACCGCCCGCGAGCGGTGCCGTTGCGCCAGTGAGTCGTCCCCTCGTGTCGGGACGACTCGTCCAATTCTATCCGCCGCGGCAAATAGCATGGGCGGATGCCGTCGAGCCTGCGCCACTCCCCCGGGGCCAGGGTCGGGCTCTCGATCGCGATCGCGACGGGGCTCTACGGAATCTCGTTCGGCGCCCTGTCGGTCGCCTCCGGGCTCGACATCTGGCAGACGGCGGCGCTCAGCCTGCTGCTGTTCTCCGGAGGATCGCAGTTCGCCTTCATCGGGGTGATCGCGGGCGGCGGCACCCCGGTCGCCGCGGCGAGCGCGGCCGCGCTGCTCGGCATCCGCAACGCCGTCTACGGGATGCAGCTCAACGCGCTGCTGCACCCGCGCGGCTGGCGCCGGTACGCCGCGGCGCACGTGACCATCGACGAGTCGCTCGCCACGAGCACCGGCCAGTCCGATCCGCTCGAGCAGCGGCGCGGGTTCTGGGTCGCGGGGGTCGGCATCTTCGTGCTGTGGAACGTGTTCACCCTCGTCGGCGCGGTCGCCGGCGACGCCCTGGGCGACCCGAAGCGCTGGGGTCTCGACGGGGCCGCGGTCGCGGCGTTCCTCGGGCTGCTCTGGCCTCGGCTGCGATCGCGGGAGGCCGGGGCGATCGCCGTCGTCTGCGCGGTCGCGACCGTGGTGGCCGTTCCGTTCGTGCCGCCCGGCATTCCGATTCTCGTGGCGGCCGTCGTCGCCGCGGCGATCGGCTGGTTCGGCTCGGCGCGGGCTCCGGAGGGCGAGGGGCTCGAGCCCGACATCGACCCGTATCGCGGCGCGGACTCGCACGAACACGGCACCGGAACGGAGGGCGACAGATGAGCCTCTGGTTCTGGGTGATCGTGGCCTGCGTCGTCGGGTTCCTCACCAAGCTGCTCGGCTACCTGCTGCCCCGCAAGTGGCTCACCAACCCGCGCGTCGCCCGGGTCGCCGGCATCCTGACCATCGGGCTCCTCGCCTCCCTGACGATCGCGAACACCGTCGCGACCGGCCAGCAGCTGGCGCTCGATGCCCGGCTCGGGGCGCTCGTCGCGGCTGCGATTGCGCTCTGGCTGAGGGCCCCGTTCCTCGTCGTGGTCATCGCCGGGGCCGCCGCCGCCGCCGGGCTCCGGCTGCTGGGCTGGCCGTAGCGCCACGCCCGGGGCGCCGACGAAGTGTGGTGGACTCGACCGGTGCGAAACATCTACCCGAGCTACGTCGCCCTCGGCGACAGCTTTACCGAGGGCGTCGGCGACGACCGCCCCGATGGCAGCGTGCGCGGCTGGGCCGACCTCGTCGCTCTCGGCCTCGCGCTCGCCTCGCCCGAGCCGGTCAGCTACGCGAACCTCGCAATCCGCGGTCGCCTGCTGGCCCCGATCGTCACCGAGCAGCTGGATGCTGCGATCGCGCTCTCCCCCGCACTGCTGAGCATCAACGGCGGCGGCAACGACATCCTCCGCCCGCGCGTCGCCGTGGGCGAGGTTGCCGATGCGCTCGAGGCCGCGGTCGACCGGGCGGTCGCGAGCGGCATCCACGTCATCTTGACGAGCGGGGCAAACCCGACCCGGCACATCCCACTCGGTGCCCTGATCGGCCGCCGCGGCGAGCAGCTTGCGCAGGCGATGCACGATCGGCTGCCCAAGCAGGGCGTGACCTTCGTTGACAACTGGGTCGACGCCGAGCTCACCGAGAGCCGCTACTGGTCCCGCGACAAGCTGCACTTGAACTCGCGCGGCCACGAGCGTGTCGCGAGCAACGTGCTCGCCGCCCTCGAGGTGCCGATTCCGGATGCCGCAGGCGAGCACCTTGACGGCGCCCCGGCCCAGCGCACCGCCGCCTACTGGCGCGAGCACGTGCTGCCGTGGATCGGGCGGCGTCTCACCGGCCGCTCGTCCGGCGACAACCGCACGCCGAAGATCGCGACCCTGACCCGGGTGGAACTCCCGCGCGGCTAGCGCCAACCGCGGATCGATCCCAGTGACCGCCTAGCGCTCGCGGCGGAGTCGGGGAACAATGGCGCAATGGAGAAGCTGCATTTCGTGACCGAGATCCATGCCCCAGCGCACACCGTGTGGACAACGCTGCTCGACGACGCGACCTACCGCGAGTGGACGAGCTTGTTCAACGACGGCTCCTACTTCGAGGGAGGATGGGAGGAGGGCCAGACGATCCGCTTCCTCGCCGCGGAGGACGACGGAACGGTGAGCGGGATGCTCGGCCGGATCATCGCGAGCATCCCCAACGAGTTCGTCGCCATCGAGTACCTCGGCCAGGTGGTGCACGGCGTCGACGACACCTCGAGCGAGGCGATCGCACAGCTCATCGGGTCGCACGAGAGCTACACGCTGAGCGAGTCGGCCGGCGTCACCACCCTCGAGGTGGAGGTCGACCTCGCGGACGAGTACGTCGACATGTTCAGGGGCATGTGGCCGGCGGCGCTCGCCGTGGTGAAGGAGATCGCCGAGCGCTGACTTCGGCCGCACCTCGACCACGGCGTCGAACTCGGGTGCAGAATGTCGTTATGTGGCCCGCCCAAAGAATCCTCGCGTTAGCGGCCGCGG
>Ga0326733_1000145_pt1 | contig 23643 bp, 14 predicted proteins | sample 14_GP2_308_FD_207946 | JGI IMG/M metagenome (GOLD analysis project Ga0326733, IMG submission 207946) | Glacier ice microbial communities from Ngari, Tibet, China - 14_GP2_30.8 | ecosystem: Environmental > Aquatic > Freshwater > Ice > Glacier | place: China: Ngari, Tibet | collected 2018-07-17
GCCATCCTGCTGGCCGAACTCGAGGTGTATTTTCGACACCGACCTGGTCGAGTCGAGCACCCGAACGAGGTGGTCGAAGTACTCCCCCGGCTCGGAGATCGGGTTTCGCCCGACGAGTCCGGTGCCGGTCACCGTGACGCTCTCACCCGTGCTGAACTGCAGCACGAAACGCTCGCCCGTGGCCGCCGCCCCGACGATTTCGGGCGCTGGAGCATCGCGGGCATCGTGAGCATCGTTGGCATCGCAGGCAGCATCCTCGTCGGGCTGTTCGGCATCGAGAACAGACAGCGTCGGCGCCGGCGTCACCTCCGGCGGGCGGACCCGCGGTGCGGCTGGCCCGTCTGCGGGGCGCTCGGGCGCGATCGGACGAAGCGATTCGATGATCGACGTGTCGCGGGCGCTCGAGAAGGCCGCACTCACGATGGCCGACACGTGACCGCACGCTCCGCAGAAGATGTCGGAGACCGACATGGCCGCGCCGCATTCGGCGCAGGCGCTGTGCTCCACGTCCTCGGCCGGCTCAGCGGTCCGGGGAGGCTGGCGGATCGCCTGAGGGGGCTCGATGAAGGGGCGGATCTGCGCGGGGGCGAGCACGGGCGGCGCGACTGCCTGGCCGCACGCACCGCAGAACAGCGCCTCGGCCGGCAGCGATTGGGAACAGTTCGGGCAATTCATCACGACACACCCTACGTCGTCTTCTTGCCGCCGAGCGATCGAAGCGAGATGCGTGCCCGCAGCCGCTGTCGTCTCGTGAGCCCGCTGTCGAGGGCGTGGCGCAGCTCCTCGACCGATCGCCAGACCTGCTTGGCCTCGCTCGCGCTCGGCTCAGTCGGACTGAACACGGCCCGGTCAGCGGCTGCGGCGAGCAGTAGCGGCTGGACACCACCCACCGTCTGGGCGTATTCGGCGCGGGTGGCGCCGCCGGGGGGCGCGTATCCGTGGTCGACCACAGCGTCGGCGAACTCGTGCCAGCCGCCGCTGATCCGATCGAGCGGCGAGGTGGCGGTGCGGCGCAGGTGCCGCCGGCGCAGCTTCGCCGCGATGATCGCGAGGAACGGCGAGATCAGGAGTGCGATGCCGAGCAGTGTCCACCCGGAAACCTGCAGCACCAGCAGCACGAGCGCGAGCATCGGGTCGGCGGTGTCGCCCTCGTCCTGCGCCGTCTCCGGGGCCAGCTGGTCCTCTGGCACGTCCCTGTCGAGCGCCGGAGGCTGCACGGGCGATTGTGGGCGCGCGACCTGGGTCGGCTCCTCCGGTGCCCGCTCGGGGATCTCGCGCTCTGGCGGGGTGGGGTCGATCGTGATCCAGCCGTACTGCGCGGTATCGACCTCGACCCACGCCGAGATGTCGGCGCCGGTGATCACCGTCGTGCCGTCCGGTGCGGCATCCGCGGGGGTGAACCCGACGACCACGCGAGCGGGGAAGCCGATCTCGCGCGCCATGAGTGCAGCGGCCACCGCGTACTGCTCCTCGTCGCCGATCATCTGCTGCTCGGAGAACAGCTCGGCGATGCGGTCTGCGGAGTGCCCCGACCGGCTCGTCGGCTCGTCGTCCGCGACGCCGTGGCTGATGTATCCCTCGTCCCGCAGCCCGGTCATCGCCGCGGCCAGTCGTGGCCCGAGCCCCTGGGTCTGGCCCGAGTAGCGGTCGAGGGCGACCGAGAGGTCCTCCGGGAGCACCGGAAGGGCCGGCAGTTGCGAGGCGCCGGGGGTGAGCTGGTCGAGGGCATCCGGTGCGGGCTCTATCGGCAGCACGGACGACAGCCGATAGCTGTCGCCCTCGCCGAGCTCCCCGAGCACCGCCGCACTCCCCGAGTTGTCGTTGAAGTAGAACGAGCCGCGCAGGCCCGATGCCCCCTGCCCGGAGAATCGGATGCTCTCGAACGCGCCGACCGTCGGCAGCCAGACTCCTGAATAGGCGCCGACGCTGACGTCGACGGTGACCCGGGCGCCGTCGACCCCCGATCTGTCGAAGCGGGAGGGAACGAGGGTGAACGATCCGGAGTCGCTGTTCCGGTCCTCCGTGCCGACCGTGTAGACGACGCCGTCGTAGGTGTCGAGGGTGGCGATGCGGATGCGGGCGCCATCGGGCAGCCCGTCGACGGTGAGCATGGCCTGGTCGGCGTTGGCCTCCTGGTGGTAGCGCCGGAATCCCGACAGGGGGCTCGGATAGGCGCGCGGGTCGAACGGCTGCACGATCGTGGACCGCAGCACCTCGCGGTCGCTCCCGGGAGGCACAAGCGCCGTGGCGGCGATCGCGCCGCCGGCGGCGATCGCGATAATCAGCCCGGCGGCGAGGACCGTGCGCGCCCCGACGAAGATCGTGTCTTCGGCGACCCGGGTACTCGTCCCCCCGGCGTCGCCGGCCCAACCGTATTTGCGCGAGGAGGTGCGCCGGCGGTACCAGCGGAAGAAGATGAGCCAGAGAAGCAGGGTCGCGGTGAGGGCGAGGGCGGCTGCCACGGGGAAGAAGGCGGTGGTCGAACCGAAGATGATGCCGGCGAGGAACAGGGTGACCGGCGCGGCAACGGCGAGTTCGCCGACGCGGGATCGGAGCGCGACGGAGAGTCCGATCAGCACGGTGCCGAGCACGAGCACGAACGCGGGAACGAGGAGGGATTCGTAGCTGCCGACCGGCAGGGTGACGGTGAGCAGCTGCTTCCAGCCGGCGATCGTGCCCACGCCGAGGTCGGCGAGGCCGGGGAGGGTGGGCAGCAGAGCGAAGCGGGCCTCGCCCGGAACGGCGAGCGGGACCCCGAGCACCACATAGGCGAGCAGGCCGGACAGAGCGACGAGGTGCGCCGGAAACCGGAACACCGCGCCGGTGATGGCCAGCGCCGAGGCCACGACGGTCGTCACCGCAAGCATCAGCAGGAACGCGGCGCTCTCGTAGACGGGCCAGAGCGCCGTCGCGGCGATCGCGGTCGCGAGCCACATCATCGCCGTGGTCGCGGCGATGAACTTGAGGGTCGGGCGCCGCCGTCTCATACGGACGCCGATCGCGCGAGGGAGCGGGCGAGGTCCTCGAGGTGGCCGATGGTAAGCACGCTGAGTCCGGCGAAGCGGCGCAACCCCGGCACCGCATCCGGGTCGCAGACGACAGCGATCACCTCGACCCCGACCGGGAAGAGGACGGATGCCGCGCGCAGCTGCGTGGGCGTGGAGAGCGACCCGCACACGAGGAACGCGACCGAGATGCCGGCGAGCTTCTCGGCGGTGACCCGCGCGACGTCGACGATCGTCAGGGACGACTCCGCCCGTTCGACGCCCGCGAGATCGTCGAGGAGCCGGGTGCGGCTGAGTGAGCCGAGCTGCCGGATTCCGAACACCTTCCGCTTGGCGAACTCGGGGGTCGCGTCGCCCACGACGACCGACACCTCCCGCGCATCCCTGATCGCCCGGAGGCCCAGCGATCCCGCCGCGCTGACCGCCATCTCGAATTCGGCGTCGCTGGCGAAGTCCGACTCGGCGAGGCTGAGCGCGACGACGAGGCGGCTGCGCCGGGTCTCCTCGAACTGGCGCACCATGTACGTTCCGGTCTTCGCCGTGCTCTTCCAGTGGATGTAGCGCCTCTCGTCGCCGGCCACGTATTCGCGGAGCGCGTGGAACGACACGTCGCTGTTGGTGAGGTCGCGGGTCCGCTGCCCTTCGAGGTCGCGGATGAGCCCGGTGCTCGTGCTCGGCACGTCGATCGTCTTCGGATGCACGAACAGCTGTGTCGTTCCGGTCCACACGAGCTCCCGGCGCACCAACCCGACCGGGTCGGCACGCACTCCGCGGACGGGTCCGATATCGAGCACGCCGCGCCGCGACGTGGGAACGGTGAATTCGTGTCGGGACTGTTCGCCGGCAGCGAGGCTCGGGGTGGCCAGGTCGATGAGCGCCCGCCCCACCGGCACCTCCACCCGTGTGCCGAACACCCGTCGCCGGGTCGGGTTGCGCAGGGAGACGACTCCGGTACCCGGCTGCCCCACGACGAGGTGGCGATGGGGAATGACCAGTTCCACCTCGAAGGCGACCCGCGCCACGAGGTACAGCACCGCGATGGCGAGCAGGATGGCTCCGGCGTACCCGACCGCGACGAGCTCGAGCCATCCGAAGCGGTAGCCGAACAGGAGCGCCAGCGGCACGACGATCGCGGTCGACCAGCCGAGGGGCGTGACGACGGCCGCGATGCGGCTGGTGATCCCGCGAATGAGCGCGAGGATGCCCCGGCCGGCGCGGACTAACGCGACGACTATGTCGGCGAGGAATCCGGTGCGGTCCCCCACGATCCGCGTTCGCGCGTTCGTGAGTCCGGCGACAGAAGCCACGGTCGTGTACGACTCGCGACCGTTGGCGATGCGGGAGTCGGTCCTGGTCGCAGCGGGAAGCGGCGACGACCGCTTCGCCCCGCTCCTGGTGTCCTCCTGCTTGAGCGTCACACCGCTTGCCTGTCGCTCGGTGGTGGCGTCTCGATGAGCAGCTGGCCGATGATGCTCAGCGCGGTGACGCCGTCGAACTCGGCCTCGGCATCGAGGATGAGCCGGTGGGCGAGCACGGGCTCGGCGAGCAGCTTGACGTCGTCCGGGATCACGTAGTGGCGGCCGGAGGCGGCCGCGAGGGTCTTGGAGGCGCGGACGAGGGCGAGGGCGCCCCGCACCGACACGCCGAGGCGCACCTCGACCGCGCTGCGGCTCGCGTCGACGAGCCGGGAGATGTAGTCGTTGATCGACGGGTCGACATGCACCGTGCGGGCCAGGGTGGCCATTTCGACGATGGTGCCGGCGGAGACGACCGCCGGAACGGTCGTGTCGTGCGCCTTCGTGCCCGCGCCCTCGAGGATGCGGATCGTGGAGGAGTGGTCCGGGTAGCCGATGGACGCCTTCATGATGAACCGGTCGAGCTGAGCCTCGGGCAGACGGTATGTGCCGGCCTGCTCGATCGGGTTCTGCGTCGCGATGACCATGAACGGCGATCCGACACCGTGGGTGGTGCCGTCGACGGTAACGTGCCCCTCCTCCATCACCTCGAGGAGCGCGGACTGGGTCTTCGGGCTCGCGCGGTTGATCTCGTCCGCGAGAACGATGTTGGCGAAGATCGGCCCGCGGTGGAAGTCGAAGCGCCCGCTGCGCTGGTCGTAGATGCTCACACCTGTGATATCGCCGGGCAGCAGGTCCGGGGTGAACTGGATTCGGCTGCTCACCCCCGCGACGCTCTGCGCGATCGCGCGGGCCAGTGAGGTCTTGCCGGTGCCCGGGAAATCCTCGAGCAGCAGGTGCCCCTCCGACAGCAGTGCCGTGAACGACAGCCGCACCACGAAGGTCTTGCCGAGAATCACCTGTTCCACGTTGCCGACGAGTCGGTTGAACGTGGCGGCGAACCAGCCGGCCTGCTCTGGTGTCATGGTCATCTCGTGGTCCCTCGGGTAGCGGTTCGTTCAATTTTCGGATGCGGGGTGGGCCGCGCCCTGGCCCGGCCGGGCTCGCGGGTCATGGCCTGGGCGAGCACGCGGCCTGCACGTACCCATCATCGGTGTAGGTGGAGCCGTCCGAGAGCGACACGACGACCTTCAGCCGCACTCCGGTCACACCGGAGCCGACCGCCGAGGGGTCGGGGGCCACAGCATCCAGCTCGAACGCCGACCAGCGCTCGAAGGGAGGCCCGCCGTCGTCGTAGGCGTACAGGTACTGGTAGGTCGGCGAGCCCTGGTTGGCCGGCGGGTTCGATGTGGGTATCGACCCGGCCTCGCACGACACGATCGACCCTCGGACGTTCACCGGCGTCAGCACTTCTGCGGCCGACGCTGCCCCGCAGAAGAATTCCGTGGAGTCACGGCAGGCCCGGTAGAGCACCGACTGCGGTGCCCCGTACACGGCGAGGTTCGCCGCGGAGGTGAGCCAGCTCCCCTCCTCCACGGGGAACCAAATTCCCGAGCCGTTCAGCTGCGCCTGGAACCGGCTGGCGATGCCGGAGGATGCCGAGAGCGACGTGACTCGCAGGTCGAACTTGCCGTCGCGCTGTTCGACCGCGGTGGAGGCGAGGGTGGCGCCGGGTGGCGCCTTGCTCTGCACCGCCCCGGATGCCGATGGCGTGCAGAACAGGCCGTTGTCGACGTACACGACGTAGCGGTAGTCGGTGCCGTCGGTGGCGCTGCCGTCGATCCAGCCGGAGGCGGCGGGGGCCGGCGCGCCCGACGAGACGCCGGGGTTGGGTCCGCCGGGTCCGCAGGTGGATGGGATGTCCGCGTCGGCGTCGAACCGGCCGACCGAGTAGACGACCCCTGGCGCACCGTTCGGGTTGGCGGCGCCCCAGGTGACGCGGATCTGTCCGGAGGAGCCGTTCACGACGTCGGCGGCGACGCTGACCTGGCTCGGCTCGCCGACAACGGTGACGGCCGCGGAGGACGTCCTGCGCCAGTCCGCGTCGCTCAGCACCGCCGCCGCGTTGCGTGCGTAGACGGTGACCGAGTACTGCGAGCCGGGCGAGAGGGCGCCTCCAGCGGTCGTGGTGAGCGTCGCCGACTCGGGACCGGTCGTCGTCTGGAAGTCGACGTCGGGCCCGGAGATCCGCACGACGTAACCGGAGACGGGTGTGCCGAGCGCGGGGTCGGCCACCGGCGACCACGCCACATCGAGGGCGGGCCGGGCGTCGGCGGCCGTCGCGCGGGCCGAGACCGATCGCGGCGCCGCCGGCAGGTAGTCGGCCGTCAATGCGGCGCTCTCCGGGCTCGCGTCCGACGCGCCGACGGAGTTCGTTGCGATCACCGAGAACCGGTAGCGGAGCCCCGGCTGAAGGTCGGTGAGTTCGCAGCGCTGCTCGGTTCCGCAGTCCTTGCGGTAGCTGCCGTGGCTCGTGCTCACCACCTCGTACTTGACGATGGGCGAGTTGTTCGATGGCGGTGGGGTGAGGCGCAGGGTGACCAGGCCCTCCTCGTAGCCGCCGTCGGCCCTGGCGGGGGCGATGGGCGTGTCGGGGCGGTCCTGAACCGAGATGGTGACCGAACCGAACGCGTACCGGCCCGGTTCGCGGGTCGCGTCGGCGACCTGGTACTGCAGGTTCGTGTCGATGGGGGCCGCTGTCGCCGAGACCGTCACCGACAGCCTCGTCCTCGTGGCATTGGGGGCGACGGTGATACCCTCCGGAAGGGTCGAGCCGTCGAGCCCGGTGATCGCGACGACGGTCAGTTCGCCGCCGGGGAACGGGTTGGTCGCCTGGTCGTTTGCGAGCACGTCGATGGTAGTCGTCGTGCCGCGCTGGGCGATGACAGTGTCGGCGGCGGGCTTCGCGAGCGGTCTGGTCGATGCGACGACCGAAAGCTGGATGCGCCCGGATTGGCCCTCCGCGAGATCGTCTCGCACGCCGATCGTCAGCCCGGTGGAGGTGCCCTTCTGGGTTCCCTCATTCGCGCGGATGATGAGGCTCGTGCCGCGGATCTCGTAGTCGAAACCGGATGGCGGCGTCGGCCCGGCGCTGTAGACGAGCTCGTCGATGTCGTCCAAGTAGGGGTAGGTCGTCAGGCGGAGCAGGTCGAGTGTCTTCTCCTCCCCCGGTTCGAAGTCGATTGTGCCTCCGGTGAATACCGGGGGCTGGTTCTCGCGCGGCGTGACCCTGATCGGAAGCACGAGCGTCGCCCGGCGACCGTCCGGGTCGTCGATGCTGCTGCCGTCGGTCACCTCGAACGAGATCGACGCCGGACCGAAGTAGCCGTCGGCCGAGGTGAAGGAAAGGGTGTCCTCGTCGACAGCCAGGCTGTCGCCGTTCGAGTTGGTCGCCTGCACCGTCGTCGAGTCGACCAGGCGCACGCGCCGGCCCTCGACAGCGAGCACGTAGTCGTTGAGGTCGAACTCGATCCTCGACTCGCTGACGACGGTCAGGGTGCGAGCGGTGCGGTCAAGCTGCGGGAGGGCGTCGTCGAAGCCGGGAACCCAGACGAACGCGTAGGCGACGATCGTCGGGTCGTCGGGGTTCGCGACCGAGAACGGGATGATCTGCCGCCGGTCGGTGATGGTGATGTCGAGCCGTTTGCCCTGCACCGTCGCGGTGTCGCCGAAGCCGGGAAGCAGCGACAACTCGAGCGATGACACGTTGCCGTCGGCGAAGAACACGTTCCGGAGCACGTCGACGTTGACCGTGTCGCGGTCCGCGATGTCGGACAGGGTGAGCACGGTGTCCCGCGCGACGGGGTAGGCCGGCGGGGCATCCGGGTCGACGACCACCGTGATGAAGTTGGAGCTCGTGCCGCCGTAGGCGTTCTCGATCGTGTAGACGAGACCGTATCGGCCGGGGTCGGACGGCGGGGTCACCCTGACGATGTCGTCGACAACCTCGAAGACGATGTCAGGGCTGTTCGGCTCGACGCTGAGGATGGTCAGCGGGCTGCCGTCCGGATCGGAGTCGTTGGCGAGCACCTGCACCGACACGGTCTTGCCCGGACGGATCAGCACCTCGTCCTCGACGGCGATCGGGTTCCCCGCGTCGCCGGAACGCGGGCTGATGCCCACGCGCACCGTTCCGATGGCCCGCTTACCGAGCGAGTCGATCACCCGGTAGGTGAAGGTGTCGGTGCCGGCGGAGTACTCGCCGGCGAGGTAGTCGATGTAGTCGCTGCCGACCCCGGTGACGGCGCCCTTCTGCGGGCTCGTGTCCTGGCCGAGGAGCTGCACGGAGTCGCCGTCGGGGTCGATGCCGGTGAGTGGGATCTTGATGCGCACGGTCTCGCCGGCGAGCACGCGGGCGGTCACCGGGCCGGGGACCGGGGCCGAGTTCGTCGCAGCGACGGATTCCCGCACCGCGATGCGCACCTCGGCCTGGTCGACCTGCCCGTCGGGGCCAGCCACCTCGTAGACGGCGGTGAAGTTTCCGCTGCGCTCGGGGGCCAGGTAGCGCAGTACGTCGCCGGAGGCGAACAGGAGCCCGGATGCGCTCCGAAGGCCGGAAGGAAGCTCCGGGTTGAGGGTCAACTGCTCGCCGTCTGGATGCGCGTCGTTATCGAGTACGGGGATGTCGACCGAGTCTCCCATGCGCACGGTGACGGTGTCGTCTGCGGCGACCGGAGGCTGGAGCGTCGTCGGGCGGGGGATCTCGACGACGGTTATCACACCGTCGGCGCCGGCGAGCCCGTTCGTGACGCGGTAGTCGAAGGCGACGGTCCCCTCGAGCGGGGCGGTGAGCGTCATGCGGACATACCGCTGCTCGAGCACGTCGGCGCTCACACCCGAGCCGTCCGGCACGTTGGAGACCCCGGTGACGAGCAGCACCCCTCCGGCAGGATCGATGTCGGTCGAGGCGACATCGACGGTCTCGCTGCTGAGGGTCTTCACGAATACGGTCTTCGGGATCGTGATCGGTGTGCTGTTCGCGTCGGGTCGGGCCTGAACATCGATCCGGACCGTTCCCGTGACGGTCTGGTCGCCGTCGTTGACCACGTATTCGAGGTTGTGACTGCGCACCTGGTCGCTCGTGAACCGGAACGTGCCCGTCTCGAGGCTCGCCTCGATCGTCGCGCCGGGCCGCGGTGCGACGCTGCTGAGCCGCAGCTCGCCCGTTCCGCCGCGAACGTGCTCGAGCGGCCTGACCGTCGTCTCCTGGCCGGCGTAGCTGATCACGACGAAGGGGTCGGCGATGATCGGCACCTCGCCGGCGGGGCGCACCGAGACGGTGAGGCTGCCCGCCCCGATCGCCTCGCCGTCCGAGACAGTGAGCGACACGGCGCGCAGCTGGCTTGACGCGCCGCCCTCCTGGAAGTCCACCGCGCCGCTCGGCTTGTAGGTGACGACGTCCGGTGGCGCGGTCGACGCCGAGGTGAGGTAGAAGGCGTCGCTGTCGGGGTCGATCCAGTCGCCTAGCACCGGGGTCGTCACGCGGTTTCCCTCGGCCACGAGTGCGCGGGTCGGGCGCACCTGCACCGGCGACGAGTTCTCCCCCGGCGACCGGACGGTCACCGTCACCGTCGCAGCGGCCGTTCCGCCCCGGCCGTCGGAGATCGTGTAGTCGAAGCTCACCGTGCCCGTGACGTCCTCGAGGAGCGTGAGCTGGATGCGCTGCCGGCTGTCGATGACGTCGAGGCGGCCGATGCCCTCCTCGATCTGGCCGACCGTCTCGACAACGAGCACGTCGCCGTTCGGGTCGTAGTCGTTGAGCAGAGCCGGGAGCACGTTCGCGCGTCCGGCTCTGGCGCCGAATTCGTCCTCGATCGCGATCGGCGGGAGCTGGTTCGTCTCGTACTCGGGAGGCACGTCGTCGTTGTTCTCCTCGACCTCCTGCCGCTCCTCGTCCTCGGCGATGAGTTCGTCCCAGTTGTCGATGAGCTCGCCGCGCTGCTGCACCGCCCAGCTGCTGCCGTTGCGGGGGTCGCTGAGCATGACCCTGTCGCCGTTCACGGCGAAGGCGACCCGCGCCGCGCTCCGGCCGACGGACTCGAGTGCGAGCTCGGTCGGCGCGCTGTCGCCGGCGCACTCCCGCCAGGCGGTGCCGGAGGTCCAGGCGGCGAACACGCAGTCGCCGAGCACGAGCGGCGCCGCGGGGATGCCACCATCGCTGTCGGCGACCACCGTGGGATCCCCCTCGGCGAGCGGAACGGAGAGGAGCCCGCCGGGGAAACCGATCAGCACGCGGTCACCAGTGGTGCTCGGCGACTGCAGGACGGCGTTCCGCGAGCCGTCGAGAAGCTCGGACAGGTCCAGCATCCTTCCCTCGATCGAGAGCCGGCTCGAGCTCGCGTCGAGCAGCACCCACCGTCCGGCCACGGAGCTGATGCTGATGTCGCTGCCGGACTCGGCGAAGTCGGCCGGGAATGCCTCCTCGACCGAGTCGCCCGTGGCGGCGTCCACCCGGTACACCTCGCCGGCGTCCGGCGAAAAGAGCAGCAGTGTGCCGTCGGGGCTGACGCTGACCGCGGAGTCGCTGCCGAGGCTCAGAGTCGGCTCGGCCTCGGCGTCGAAGTCGCGCAGGTCGCCGACGGGGACCAGCCACACGGCGCCGGTGCGGGTCGCGTGGATGACCACGGTGTCGCCAGCCAGGTGCAGCTCGGGGCCCTCCGGCGGAAGAGGCACGCTGTCGCTCACCTCGGCGGTCGCGGCGTCGACGATGTCGACCTTGCTGTTCGCTCGGTCGAACAGCAGCACCGTGCGTCCGGCCTGGATGACGTCCAGTTCCGACCCGCTGCCCTCGACGACCGTGTCGAGGGCGAGAATCTCGGTGTTGGCGCGGCCAATCACCTGCTCGGAGGAGTTGGCGACCCACACCGACCCGTCGCCGAGGTCGATCCGCTGGGCGTCGTAGCCGCCGGAGACGACAGCGAGGCCCGCGACGACCGCGCCGATCAGGGAGGCGCTCGTCGCGGTCACGAAGAGCGAGCGGTGGCTCGCCAGCCAGCGCCTAAACACGCTGCCACCACCTCACGATTCGACGACCACGCACTTCTCGGTGCTCGACGTGCCGGTCTTCCCGTCGCGATTGACGGTCACCGTAATGCAGACCCGGTCGCCCTCGCCCGCCGTGATCGTGAACTCCCGCCGGGTCTGGATGATCGACTGCCGGTCGATCGCGGAGATCTGATACGAGTCGGAGGGCAGCAGCCCGGGGTCGGGCCAGGAGAATTCGACCGAGTCGCTCGTGGCCTCCGCCTCGATGTCGACCACGACGGGGATGGCTCCCGCATTTGCCTGCACCAGGCTCGTCGTGACGATCGCGCCGACGCCGATGACAAGCACTGCGGCGGCAACGAGGGAGACCGCGACCCACCGAAACGCGCGCTTGGTGACGAGAGGGATCGTGCCGGTGCTGCGGGCGATCTGCGACGACGAGGAGCGCAACAGGGTGCCGACGGCGGCGTACTCGGAGTCGGGCTCCGCTGCGGACGCGCGGCGGCGACGGCGACTGGTAGACGTCGACGACGGCGCTCCGGCGACCCCGCGGATGCGCGTGCGCTCCTCGAGGTCCGACATTGACGACAGCGCCCAGTCGTCCACCGCAACCTCGATCGGTGTCTGAAGCACTCCGAGTTCCGTCTCGACGGCCTGGATCTCCCGGACGAGCTCGAGGATGGTGCGCTGGCGCGACTCCGGGCGGCGGGACATGCCACGCTGCAGTGCACGCTCGAGGCTCGCGGGCACATCCGGTCGCCCGATCGGCTGCACCTTGGCCCGGTTGATGCGCGCCATCAGGTCGGTGGACTTGTTTGACTCCCCCGGCACCTCGAACGGCGACCGGCCCGCGAGCAGCGTGTAGACGGTCGCCGCGAACGACCACACCTCCGACTCGACCGTTCCCGGTGTCTCATCGTCGAGCACCTCCGGCGCCGACCAGGGAATCGACATTCCGACCGCGTCCTGGCCCTCCGACTCGCCGAGCGTCGAGGCGATGCCGAAGTCGGACAGCACAGGATGCCCGTAGGCGGTGAGCAGGATGTTCGACGGCTTGATGTCGCGATGGAGCACCCCGGCGCGGTGGGCGGTCTCGATGGCGCTGCCGATCTTGACGGCGATGCGAAGGATCTCCGGCACGGGGATCCGCTCGCGGCGATAACGGTCGCTCAGCCCGGAGGAGCAGAACTCCATCACGAGGTAGGGGCGGCCGTCGGACGACACGCTCGCCTGGTACACGGTGAGGATCGAGGGGTGCGCGCTCAGCTGCGCCATGAGGTTCGCCTCGGCCTGGAACATCTGCCTGACCTGCTCGTTGACGACCTCGCTCAGCATCACCTTCACGGCGACCTGCCGCCGGGGCATGTTCTGCTCGTAGAGGAAGACGTCCGCGAAGCCTCCTGAACCCAGAACATGCACGTGGGCGAAGCCGGGAAGCACAGGAGGCGGCGAGGGGAGGCGTCTGGCCATAGTGCCCCCTCGTGTGATCAAAATCGGGTGGGTGGCCACGTCGCCGTGCGCCACTCAGAGGTGCGATTCTACCAGCGGGCACCCGCCGACCCGCGGAGGCTGGGCCGCTCACGATGCCGTACAGCACCCCCAGTAGTGGTCGCAGCCCGGCAGTCTCAGGCGGTAGCCGCGTCCTGACGCGGGATCGTGGTCTCGAGCGGCACCGCGTCCGGGGACTCCACGACATCGACGATCACGAGCGTGATGTTGTCGCGGCCGCCGGCGGCGAGGGCGGCGTCCACCAGAGTGGTGGCAGTTTCCTGGGGCCCGAGTCCGGCGCTCAGCATCTCCCGCAGCGCCACGTCGCCCACCTCGCGGGTGAGTCCGTCCGAGCAGATGAGCAGTCGCAGGCCGGTCCGGGCGGGCAGCATCCAGAGGTCGGCCATCGGCTCCGAGTTGAAGCCCACGGCACGCGTGATGATGTTGGCGTCGGGGTGGAACTCCGCCTCGTCCTGGGCCAGCAGACCGGCGTCGACGAGTTCCTGCACGACGGAGTGATCGACGGTGATCTGGGTCAGCTCGCCGTCGGCAAGCTGGTACACACGCGAGTCTCCGATGTTGAAGACCGCCCAGTACGGATCGTCGTCGACCAGGGTGAGCACAGCGCCCGTCGCCGTGGTGCCGACTCCGATCTCGTCGTCGTCGGCCGCGAGGGTGATGTCCGCCGTCGCGATCCGGAGGGCCGTCATGATCTGCTCCGGCTCGGCGAAGTCGGTTGCCCCCTCCTCCGCGAGTCGCTGCACGACGGCCGCACTGGCTACGTCGCCCGAGGCGTGGCCGCCCATTCCGTCGGCGACGACGAAGAAGGGTGCCTCGGCAAGGAAGCTGTCCTCGTTCAGCGCCCGCTTGCGCCCGATGTCTGTCGCGGCGCCCCACGACAGGTCGACGGTCCGGCCGGGCCTGTCGGGGATGCTGAGGGAGTGCCGAGCGGTGCTGCGACCGAGCTGTGTCACGGGGACAGCCTTTCAAATGGTTCGTGTTCACGGGCTAGCAGACGCCCGATCGGCATGATCTCGACGATGTTCCCGTCGCCGAGGTCCAGTGTGGTTCCGGGTGCGACAACCATCGACCCGCCGGCATGCAGGGTGAACACAGGCATTCCGGGCACCGTGATCACCGTACCGTTGGTTGACCGCATGTCCGTCACGATGACCGATGCGCCGTCCTGGCGCAACTCCACGTGAGTGGCCGACACCTCCCGCTGCGGCGAGTGCACTCGCACAAATCTGGGCATCACTGCGGTCGCAACCCGCGGCGGGCGGGGGTCCCGGCCGATCAGCACCGGAACGTCGAGCGGGATCGGTTCGGCCGAATTGACGCTGAATCGATACCGCGCCGGCGCGGGAATCTCCGGCCGTGCGGTGATCTCCTCGACGGCACGCTGCCGGGACCGGAGAAATCCCCCGCTGTCGTCGGGCAGAACGAGCGTTGGCGGTGCCGGGACGATCGTGTCCTCGTCCGGCCTCGCGGATGGCTCGCCGAACGGGCGCAACGGCTTGATGACCGTGTCAGCGAGCTCGTCGTCGTCCACGAGAACAGCCTACGTTCGCCCGCCGCATTAGTGGCCGATGTAGCTCATGACGTGCTTGATCCGGGTGTAGTCCTCGAAGCCGTACGCCGAGAGGTCCTTGCCGTAGCCGGAGTGCTTGAACCCACCGTGCGGCATTTCCGCGACGAGCGGGATGTGGGTGTTGATCCAGACGCATCCGAAGTCCAGGCGCTTGGCGAATCGCATGGCGCGGCCGTGGTCCTTCGTCCACACCGACGATGCGAGGCCGTACTGCACGTCGTTCGCCCAGGCGAGCGCCTGCGCCTCGTCGGTGAACTTCTGGACGGTGATGACGGGGCCGAAGATCTCGTTCTGGATTGCGTCGTCGGTCTGCTTCAGGCCCGTCACGATCGACGCCTCGAAGAAGTAGCCGCGGTCGCCCTGGCGCCGGCCGCCGAGCTCGACGTTCGCGTTGGAGGGCAGCGCGTCGACAACCGAGGAGATCCGCTCGAACTGGCTCGAGTTGTTGAGCGGGCCGAAGAGGATGTCGTCGGCGCTCGGCGCTCCGGTCTTCGCGTTGTCCTTCGCCCAGGCGACGAGCGCCGCGACGAACTCGTCGTGGATGTCTTCTTGCACGAGCACGCGGGTCGCCGCGGTGCAGTCCTGCCCGGCGTTGAAGTACCCGGCCACTCCGATTCCCTCGGCTGCCTTCTCGATGTCGGCGTCATTGAAGACGACGACCGGTGCCTTGCCGCCGAGCTCCAGGTGCACGCGCTTGAGGTCGTTAGCGGCCGACTTCGCGACCTCCATTCCCGCGCGCACAGAGCCGGTGATCGACACCATCTGTGGTGTGCGGTGCTCGATCATCGCGGCGCCGGTGGTGCGGTCGCCCGTGATGACGTTGAAGACGCCCGGCGGGAGGAATTCCGCGGCGATCTCAGCGAGCAGGAGCGTGGACTGCGGTGTCGTGTCGCTGGGCTTCAGCACCGTGGTGTTGCCGGCCGCGACCGCGGGGGCGAACTTCCAGACCGCCATGTTCAGCGGGTAGTTCCACGGGGTGACCTGGCCGATGACGCCGATCGGCTCGCGCCGGATGAAGGAGGTGTGGTCGGCCATGTACTCGCCGGCGGATTTGCCCTCGAGGCTGCGGGCCTGGCCGGCGAAGAATCGGATCTGGTCGACCGACAGCATGATCTCGTCCTCGACGAGGGAGCCGCGGGGCTTTCCGGTGTCCTGCGACTCGAGGTCGGCGAACTCCTCCGCGCGTGATTCCATCGCATCCGCGATGCGGAAGAGTGCGAGCTGGCGCTGGGAGGGGGTGGACTCGCCCCACTCCTCAAATGCGGCGGCGGCGGACGCGTAGGCGGTGTCGACGTCCTCCCGCCCGGACACGGGAGAGGAGGTGTAGCTCTTCTCGGTCGCGGGATCGATCACGTCGAACGCCGACGAGGCCTTCGCCTCGACGTACTGGCCGCCGATAAAATTGCGCAGTTCTGACGCTGTCATTGCTCCAACATAGTCAGTGCCCTGACGTTAAACCAGACTGGCGTCGCCACTGATTTAGTCGAATTCGACAACCTGCGGTGCGGATCCACTTGCTGAGAGTGCGCTTCGCTGACAGAATCGGTGCATGACGTCCGCGAGCAGAGCAACCCCGGCCAAACCGGTGCAGCTCGATGACGTCTCGAAGGCGATCATCGAACAGCTTCAAACCGATGGCCGGCGCTCCTACGCCGAGATCGGTAAGGCCGTTGGCCTCAGTGAGGCCGCGGTGCGGCAGCGGGTGCAGAAGCTCACCGATTCCGGTGTGATGCAGATCGTCGCCGTCACCGACCCGATGCAGCTGGGGTTCTATCGCCAGGCGATGATCGGCGTACGCGTCACCGGAGACACCACGCGTGTCGCGGAGGCGCTCAGCTCGATTCCCGCCGTCGACTACGTCGTGCTCACTGCGGGAAGTTTCGACATCCTCGCGGAAATCGTGTGCGAGAACGACGACCAGCTCATCGAGCTGCTCAACAGGGAGATCCGAGGGATCGATGGCGTGCAGTCCACCGAGACCTTCGTTTATTTGCGACTGCAGAAACAGTTCTACAACTGGGGAACCCGGTAATCATGACGACGACAGAAACTCCGATCTCTGAGGGGCTCCACACCCTGCATCCGACGGTCGAGGCCGACCTGCAGCAGAAGGCGAAGGACCACCTCTGGATGCACTTCACCCGCCAGTCGGTGATGGAGGAGGGCCACGGCGTTCCCATCATCGTGAAGGGCGAGGGCCATCACATCTGGGACAGCCGCGGCCGCAAGTACATCGACGGGCTCAGCGGCCTCTTCGTGGTGAACGCCGGGCACGGCCGCAAGCGCCTGGCCGAGGTCGCCGCGAAGCAGGCCGAGGAGCTCGCGTTCTTCCCGCTCTGGTCCTACGCGCACCCGGCCGCCATCGAGCTCGCCGACCGCATCGCCGACTACGCTCCGGGCGACCTCAACCGCGTGTTCTTCTCCACCGGCGGCGGCGAGGCCGTCGAGACCGCGTTCAAGCTCGCGAAGTACTACTGGAAGCTCCAGGGCCGCGGCACCAAGCACAAGGTCATCTCGCGCAGCGTCGCCTACCACGGCACCCCGCAGGGCGCCCTCGCCATCACCGGCATCCCGGCGATGAAGGAGATGTTCGAGCCGGTGACCCCCGGTGGGTTCCGCGTTCCCAACACCAACTTCTACCGCGCCCCCGAGCACGGCGACGACCTGAACGTCTTCGGGCAGTGGGCGGCGAACCGCATCGAGGAGATGATCCTCTTCGAGGGGCCCGAGACGATCGCCGCGGTATTCCTCGAACCGGTGCAGAATAGCGGGGGGTGCTTCCCGCCTCCGCCCGGTTACTTCAAGCGGGTGCGCGAGATCTGCGACCAGTACGACGTGCTGCTCGTGGCCGATGAGGTCATCACGGCCTTCGGCCGGATCGGCAACATGTTTGCATCGACGACCTACGGCATCGAGCCGGACATGATCACCTGCGCGAAGGGGATGACCAGCGGGTACTCCCCCATCGGCGCGACGATCGTGAGCGAGAAGATCTACGAGCCGTTCAAGCACGGCGACACGGCGTTCTATCACGGCTACACGTTCGGCGGGCATCCGGTGTCGTCCGCCGTCGCGCTCGCGAATCTCGACATCTTCGAGGAGGAGGGGCTCAACGAGAACGTGCGCGAGAACTCGCCGATCTTCCGCGCCACCCTCGAGAAGCTGCTCGACCTGCCGATCGTCGGCGACGTGCGCGGCGACGGCTACTTCTTCGGAATCGAGCTCGTCAAGGACAAGGCCACCAAGGAGACCTTCGACGACGACGAGTCGGAGCGCCTGCTGCGGGGCTTCATGTCGAAGGCGCTGTTCGAGGCCGGGCTGTACTGCCGCGCCGACGACCGCGGCGACCCCGTGGTGCAGCTCGCTCCCCCGCTCACGATCGGGCCGAAGGAGTTCGACGAGATCGAGAGCATCCTGCGCGGCGTGCTCACCGAGGCATGGACCCTCATCTGACCCTCGACTACCGGGGCCTGTCGTTCTGGCACGACACCGTTCCGGGCGATCTGCACCAGCGCACGCCTCTCGATGGCGACGTCCACACGGATGTCGCCATCATCGGCGGTGGCCTGACCGGGCTGTGGGCCGCCCACTACCTGCTGGCCCGGGACGGCCGCCTCGCGATCACGGTGATCGAGAAGGAGATCGCGGGGTTCGGCGCCTCCGGGCGCAACGGGGGCTGGTGCAGCGCGCTCTTCCCGCGGTCGACGGCATCGCTCGAGCGCGCGCACGGGCGTTCGGCGGCGATCGCGATGCGCCGGGCGATGATCGACACGGTCGACGAGGTCGGGCGCGTGACCGCCGCCGAGGGAATCGACTGCCATTTCGTGAAGGGCGGCACCCTCGCGTTCGCGCGCTCTGCCGCGCAGCTCCGCTCCGCACGCGCCGAGGTCGCGGAGGCTGCGCTCTACGGTGTCGACGCGCTCGAGTTGCGCGGGTCCGGCGGCGCCGCCCCTGGCCGGACGAGGGGCGCCCGCGGCTCCCGCAACGCGGGGGACCCTGGCCACAGTCGGCTCGGGGCGTCGGGGGCGCTCGGCGCGGTCTTCGATCCGGCGTGCGCCCGCCTGCATCCGGCCAGGCTCGTCCGGGGGCTCGCCGCGTCGCTCGAGCGGCGCGGGGTGAACATCGTCGAGGGCACCGAGGTGACGTCGTACGCGCCGGGCGCTATCCACACGACGCGGGGCACGGTCTACTCCCCCGTCATCATTCAGGCGACCGAGGGCTACGGCGCGATGATCGCCCAGTCGCACCGCGACATCCTTCCGCTCTACTCGCTCATGGTCGCCACCGAACCGCTGCCCGACGAATTCTGGCAGCGCGTCGGCATAGCCCATGGCCAGACCTTTACCGACTTCCGCCATCTGCTCGTCTACGGTCAGCGCACCGCCGACAACAGGTTCGCATTCGGCGGTCGCGGCGCCAGGTACCACTGGGGAAGCGCCGTGAATGCCAGCTACGACCGCTCCCCCACGGTGTTCGAGCATTTGCGGCGCACGCTCGTGGACCTGTTCCCGGATGCCGCGGACGCCGCCATCACGCACCGATGGGGCGGTCCGCTCGGTGTGCCGCGCGACTGGCACGCGAGCGTGCGGTTCGATCCGGCGACGGGCCTCGGCTCGGCCGGCGGGTACGTCGGCGATGGGCTGAGCACCACCAACCTTGCCGGGCGCACCCTCGCCGACCTGATCACGCGCACCGACTCGAGCCTGGTACGCCTGCCGTGGGTCGGTCACCAGTCGCCCCGCTGGGAGCCGGAGCCTCTTCGCTTTGCCGCGGCGAACGCGGGACTTCTCGCCATGGGCGTCGCTGATGCCGAGGAACGGGTGACCGGACGGCCGTCCATCGCCGCCCGGGCGATGGGACCGCTCGTCGGGCACTGACCTCTGCGGCCGCACGACCGCGCCTCACGGCGTCGCATCGCCGTCCGGATTGGAGACATCGTCGTCCGGAATGGCGAATGCCCACTCGGGCAGGTGTCCCGCGTCCAGCATCGATCGCAGAAGCTCCGCGAGACCATAGTGGGCGTCGATCCGTTCCGCCTCCTCGATGAACCGCCCCGCGAGCGAGCTCCTGCCGAGCGCCCAGTTGAACCACGCGAGCTGGCACAGCAGAGGTGGCCTCATCGACCGGGGCGCACGGGCGGCCAGCGCTTTCACGAGCGCGATAGCCGCGCGCACCCGTGGCACATTGGGCCGCGGACCGTCGCCCCACATAAGCGGGGCGGCAAGGAACCCAGCAGGGTCCGCGCCGTCGAAGTAGCGCGCGTTCTCATCGAGCGCAAGCTCGCCCACCTTGAGGCAGAAGGCCCATTGGAGCATCACCACGTCGCGCATCATCGGGGATTGGAGACACAGAATGAGCCCTGCCGCGGCCTCGTCGTCGATCAAGTCCGGCGGGAACTGCAACGCATCTTCGGCGTAGCCGGGCAGCCACCCGTGCCTCGGCAGGTCGTCGCCATCGTCGGCTGGGTTGTCGGCGTAGTCGTCTCCGTCATAGGCGTCGACGTAGTCATCGAGGTCGTCGAGGCCGGCATCGAGGTCGTTCGCATAGTCGTCGAGGTCGTCATCGACCTCGGCGCCATCCGCACCATCGCCGAGGTCGTTCAACCGAAACAACTCGTCGTACCCGTCGGGCTCGTCAGGGTCAGTGCCGTCGGGGTCGATGCGATCGCGCAGGTTTCCGATGTACTCGCGAAGCGCCAGCACCAGGCGCGCGACCCGCTCCTTCGTCGCGAGGTCCACGGGCGGCAGCTCGCTCCCCGCGTCGACCGGCATCAGTTCGTTTCGCACCTCGTGCGGGATGGCGCCGTTGACCGGCGAGGATTCGATCGCCGCGAGCGGGCGCGGCTCGCGTTGGCGGTCCTCGTCGAGATAGGAACCCCACCCGTCTCCCGCGACACAGAGGGCGTCGCGGACCAGAAACCCGGCGGTTTTCGCGTGATCGACGACCGCGTCCACGAACGCGGCATGCGGGATTTGCGCCGCGTCAGAGAATCTGTCGTCGGTGTAGACCACCGGCACGACAGCATCCGCTCCCCTCACCTTGCAGAGAATCCCGACAAGCCGGCCCGCGATGGTGTCGTAGTGCAGCGCGGCATCCGGGTCGGTCCCCGTCCCCGGGCGCTCGCCACCATCCGGGCCCGAAGCGGTACGCGACCCGGCACCGGCACCGGCTCCGACACCGGCACCGGCACCGGCACCGACACCGACACCGACACCGACACCGGGCAGATCGAAGCGCATCGCGGCACATGTTCGATTGCCTCGGAAGGCAACAATGATGATGCTGTTGCATGGGCGGAAGCCCGCGAGCTGCGGAACGAGGGCGAGGAAGTCCTCCGGACGCTGGGTCTTCACGACGGTTGCCATGCCCTGACCCTGCCGCGGGGCGGGTCTCGGCGGCGCCTCGCTGGCACGGCCGTGCAGAACCTCGCCGAGCGTCGCCCTGGGGAGGAGAGGCTAGGCGAACATCGCCGAGATCTCGTCGACCTCCGCGGAGGTCGGAGACCAGGAGGTCGAGGCCCGCGCGTTCTGCTCGATCTGCTCCGGCTTCGTGGCGCCCGCGATGACGCTGGTGAGCGCGGGCTGGGCCAGCAGCCAGGCGAATGTCGCCTCGATCATGCCGATGCCGCGGTCGGCACAGAACCGCGCGTAGCGGTCCATCGCGTCCCAGGGGGCGCTCTCGAGCAGATGTGGCCTCGTGTGCATGATCCGGCTGTCGGCGGGGCCGCCCTGACGGCTGAACTTGCCCGTGAACAGTCCGTTGTAGAGCGGGAAGAAGGGCAGGAATCCGAGCCCGTACTCGCGCACCGCCGGCAGCACCTCCTGCTCGGCATCGCGCACGATCAGGCTGTACTCGTGCTGCGCGGAGATGAACTTCGGATGCTCGTGTAGACGAGCCACGTACTCGGCCTCGGCGATCTGCCACCCCGCGAGGTTGGAGTGGCCGATGTAGCGGATCTTGCCCTCGGTCACGAGGTCGTCGAGGGCGTCGAGGGTCTCCTCGATCGGGGTGAGGGGATCCGGCACGTGCAGCTGGTACAGGTCGATCCAGTCCGTCTGCAGTCGGCGAAGGGACGCCTCGACCGCGAGCCGGACGTAGCGGCGGGAGCCGCGCGCGCCCCAGTCCGGCCCGTTGGCCCCCTGCATGTCCATGCCGAACTTGGTCGCAAGCACGATGTCGCCGCGACGTGCGCCGAGGGAGTTGCCCATGAGCGTCTCGCTGAGCCCGCGCTCGGCGCCGTAGATGTCGGCGGTGTCGAACAGCGTCACGCCGGCGTCGATGGCCGCGTGGATGACGGCGTCGGTGCCCTCCTGCGTCTCGGTCGCGGTGCGGAGGCGGCCGAAGTTGTTGCAGCCGAGTCCGATCGTCGAGACGACGAGGCCGGAGCGGCCGAGGTTGCGGTAGTCGATGGCAGTCATCGCATCAGGATAAGCATCAGAGCGCGGGGCGCGGCACCGCGCCCTCCCAGACGAAGGGCACGACATGCATTGCGCGATAGGTGTAGTCCTTGTCCCAGGAATGGACGACCATGAAGCCGCCCTCCTCTGAGGTCTCGACGAGGTCCTGGCCGCCCGGACCCCGGAACAGGCCCCCCGAGGATTCTGTCGACAGCAGCGGCTCCTCGAGCTTGCTCCACGGACCCGAGAGGCCGGGCGCGGTCGCAAGCCCAACCGCGTAGCTGCCATCTCCGTAGTGGTTGGCCGAGTACAGCAGCACATATTCGGAGTCGCGCAGCACGATGGTCGGGGCCTCGACGAGGTCACCCTCGAATGCCAGCGTCTGCTTTATGAGGCGATGCGCCGGGCCGGTGAGCGTGAGCCCGTCCGCACTCAGCGGTGCGGTGGAGATCCAGGTGTCGAGGCCGCAGCAGTTGCCATCGTTCTTCCAGAGGAGGTTCAGGCCCGCATCGTCGACGAAGGTGCTCGCGTCGATGGCGCCGCCCTCCTCCTCCGGGCAGACGAGCATCCCGTCGCCGACGGCCACGAACGGGCCCGCCGGGTCGGTCGAGGTCGCGACCCCGATGCACTGCAGGGACGGCATGAAGTTCGTCGCCGTGAAGTAGAGAACATAGCTGCCGGGCGACACCTCGGTGACCTCTGGGGCCCAGGTCTTGCCGGGGATCACCCAGGTCGGAAGGTCGGGGAACGCATCATCGTCGAGCATCCGCCACTCGTCCCCGTCATCGGAGACCGCGACCTGCACATTGGCGTTGTTGTCGTTGGTCGCGTAGGCGTAGAAGGTGTCGCCGACCTTGAGGATGTCCGGGTCGGGGAAGTTGCGATCGACCGCCGCCGCGGGGGCGGCCGCAGCCTCCCCCGGCTCCACCGCCGCCGGGGCGGTCCCGCAGCCCGCGAGCAGCGCGCACAGGAGCACCGCAACGACCGCGAGCCTCACCCCTTCACTCCTGACCGGGACACGCCCTCGATGATGAAACGCTGCAGGAAGACGAAGAGGATGAGCACGGGCACGCTGGCAACGACGGCGCCGGCCATGAGCAGGTCGTAGCGCACCGCGTTGGCCGACTGCAGCGTCGAGAGGCCCGCCGGGAGCGTCTGCACCTCGGGGCTGAACAAGACGTAGACCGGCCACAGGAAGTCGTTCCAGTTGCCCAGGAACGCGAGCAGCGCGAGCGTCGCCATGGCAGGCTTCGCGAGCGGCAACACGATGCTCCAGAAGATTCTCCACCGGTTGGCGCCGTCGATCCGTGCGGCCTCCTCGAGCTCGACGGGAAGCGAGACGAAGAACTGCCGCATGAAGAACACGCCGAACGCGGATGCCGCCGTCGGCACGATGATCGCGACGAGTGAGTTGAGCCAGCCGAGCTCGCTCACGATGAGGTAGTTCGGGATCACCAGGATGACCGGCGGCACGAGCAGCGTCGCGACAATGACAGCGAAAACGAGGTTCTTCCCGCGGAAGCTCATCCGGGCCAGCGGATAGGCGGCAAGGGTGGCGGTGGCTACGACGAGCGTCGCGTTCAACCCGGCGGCGAGCATGCTGTTGGCGAACCACTGCAGCACCGGCGTGCCGCTGCCTGGGGCGAGGATCGTCTCGAACGCCTGCAGCGAGAACGGGTTGGGGATCCACGACGGCGGGATGCCCGTGGCATCGGCCCTCGTCTTGAACGCGGTCACGACCATGAAGATCACCGGGCTGATGAAAGCGATCGCGACGACGGCCAGCACCGCAAATCTCACGGCCTTGCGCGCCGTCATGGGCC
>Ga0326733_1000146_pt1 | contig 23614 bp, 25 predicted proteins | sample 14_GP2_308_FD_207946 | JGI IMG/M metagenome (GOLD analysis project Ga0326733, IMG submission 207946) | Glacier ice microbial communities from Ngari, Tibet, China - 14_GP2_30.8 | ecosystem: Environmental > Aquatic > Freshwater > Ice > Glacier | place: China: Ngari, Tibet | collected 2018-07-17
GCGCGAGAAAAATCCGGATGCGCCGCGATCCGTACCAGGGATACTGCTCAGACAAGCGCTGCATGGCTTGCACCACTGGTGCATTCTTCGCCGGCAAGACTGGCACATAGTTCAGACTCGACCGGGCAATTTGCATCAGCGCACAAGCACGTCGTTGGGTTGCTCCACGCTCAATAGCGTACAGGGCTGCAACGCGACGTGCTGGTGCGCTCACCACTTTTTTGCCGTAATCTCTTTCATTATTTCGATGTCGAGATCCCGTTCGGCGAGCAGCTTCTTGAGCCTGCCGTTCTCTTGCGCTAAATTCTTTAATTCCTTTACATCATCAGCGGCCATGCCGGCAAACCGCTTGCGCCAACCATGGATGCTTTGCTCGCTCACTGCGTGGCGTTTGGCCACCTCTGCAATCGGACCTTTGTCCGCCTCCCGCAAAATCCGCACAATCTGCTCATTGCTGTATCGACTCTTCTTCATGACGCCCTCACTTTCGTAAGGAGCTATCTTCTCAAATCATTGGCGGTCCGAAAATCCCGGGACAGATCACGTCGTCCACTTTGGTCAGGTACAGTAATCTTAGGGCCGCACGGTTGTAGTTTTTTCTTCAATACTTTTGCTGCGTGAGCGACCTTAGCGCGCGCTGCTTTTGATGGTGCATCAACTCCATTGCGCTTTTTATGAACAGCATCAGCGAAAACAGTCATTTTTTCTTCTTTGTCGTGGTGTTCAAGCGCGTTGTGCAAAGGCCCTGCTGCTGAATCGCTTGGATTATTGCGTGAAAAGAATTTTTGGAAAACGGAAAAGGATGGCAGATATCTTATTATCTTCAAATCCATGAAAATTTTTTGAAGTCACGATTAACCTCCCAGCTCGAATTAAAACAACGGCCAGCCAAAAAAAGCCGGTGTCACTCAGTTCAAGGGGGAGGTCAATCAGATTAATTGTATGGCGTGGGATTTACCTCTGCGTTTTAACAAAGATTACTTCGTTAAAACGTTACCCATATGATATGGATCAAGATAATGGCGTAAAGATATTGCGTCTAGAAAAATATTTAACAATTGGCGATGTGATTCAATGTCAATACGGTTTCAGGCCCCTGATGAGGCGTCAACCGACCATGCACTACTGCCCCGCCATGCATTTCCAGAGCTTTATACACCACGTCCCCGGTGATGCGTGCTTTCGGTTGCAATTCGAGTAACTCGGTGGAATGCACTGGGCCGACGATTTCGCCGTTTACTACTACATGGGCTCCGCGTACCGCACCTTCCACCCGCGCACTCTCGGAGATGATCAACAAGCCACCGCCTTCTGCGTCAGCAATTACGTCGCCGGTTACACGACCGTCGACCCGTAATCCACCCTTTACACGCACGTTACCCTCCACGCACGTGGAAGGGCCAATGAGTGTGTCAATTGTGGCTTTGGATTTTTGGCCAAACATTATGAAGTTCCCTTCAATACCATCGTTTCTTGCGCACGGAGCCGACCATTCTCCAAAATTCTGGCTTGCATGGACAGAACGCGTACGCTAACGGGCAATGTCAAAACACCCTCGATACGCTGGTATCGTTTGAATGCAAGTTGGAATTTTTCCGAATCTGGCCCATCTAGCTTTATGCCGCCTGGAAACACCATCATAGCATTTTTGCCCTCTTGCAACACTGTAAGGGTGAGCTGTACCAACCCTTTGAAATCCTGGTCCGCTTTCCCATCTTGCATTACTAGCAACCGATAACGTAGTTGGTTGGGCCCTACAACCTCCGCTTTTAATTGGCGGATCGATACACCGCCAGCTGTTTTGGTTGGAGGCAGTAAACTTTCAAAAAACGCCAGATCCTCCTTCAGTTTGCTATTCTCGCTTTCCAATGCTTTCAGCTGCCGAGCCAATTGCTGACGTGCGGAACGCTCTATACTGATCTGGCTTTGCGTCGTATCGGTTATATTGGACAAGCTGACGGGTTGCTCAAGCCTAATTGCTACTTTCTCCAAATGCTGATCGGCTGATGTGAAAAACAACCCACGGCCCACACCGTAGCCGGCCAACGCCACAGCGGCAATACACAACAGCACTAAGACAATCAACAGAGCGCGAGCCGGCCAACCAAGCTGCCGCGCTATCACCATGCGCGGCGCAAAGACCGACTGGCGCTTTAGCCACAGTCGGGCTTTCGAGCTGCCGGTAATAACTTTAGGATTGCTCATCGCTGCTAGGGCAGTAGTGGTATCTGGCCCAGACCCATGTCTTCAGGCAATTCAAACATGATATTCATGCATTGCACGCCCTGGCCTGCGGCGCCCTTCACTAGATTGTCTTCTACAACAAGAATTACAAGCAGATCGCCGTTGTTTGGGCGGTGCACAGCAATACGCAACATGTTGGAGCCACGTGTAGAGCGGGTTTCTGGATGGCTGCCGGCCGGCATGACATCTACAAAACGTTGGCCTTTATAATAATTTTCGTAAAGGGCTTGGAAATCGATATCGCGTGCCTCGGGTTGGATGGTTGCATACAAAGTCGAGTGTATGCCACGGATCATTGGCACCAAATGTGGCACAAACGTCAAGCCAATTTTACGCCCGGCAATTGCCTCCAGGCCCTGCACGGTCTCCGGCAGATGGCGATGCCCTTGTACGCCATAGGCTTTAAAATTATCACTTGCTTCAGCCATTAACGTGCCCACTTCGGCTTTGCGACCCGCGCCTGAAACACCTGATTTACAATCGGCAATCAAGGCGCTCTCAACAACCAAAGGCTTATTCTGGTGCAATAATGGTGCAAAACCGAGTTGCATGGAGGTTGGGTAACAGCCGGGCAAACCAACTAATCGAGCATCGCGGATTGCTTCCCGGTTTATTTCGGGCAAGCCATAAACAGCCTCTTCAAGCAAGGCAGGGCACCCGTGCGGCATGCCATACCATTTCTCAAATACTACCGCATCCTTAAGCCGAAAATCAGCCGCCAGATCAATCAGCTTCACACCGGCCGCGAGCAACGTCGGTGCCTGCGCCATAGCTACACCATGTGGCGTGGCGAAAAAAACAACATCGCAATGCTCTAGTCCTGCATTGTCAGGCGAAGAAAATTTTAGATCTACATGACCGCGTAACGAAGCAAACATTTCCGAAACCGGCATACCCTCTTCTTTACGCGAGGTAATCGCTTCCAATACAACCCCTGGGTGCGGCGCCAGAAGGCGTAGTAACTCAACGCCTGTGTAACCCGTGCCGCCAACAATGCCAACTTTGATCATTTGCCATCCTTTGCTTAAATCTAAAAACAAAAAGCCGCCGGGCGCAAACCTGGCGGCTTTTCAAACCAATAAACCCGCTGTTTAGCGCTTGGAGAATTGCTTTGCGCGACGTGCCTTGCGCAAACCGACCTTCTTACGTTCAACTTCACGCGCATCACGCGTGACGAAACCGGCTTTTGCAAGTTCCGGCTTCAATGTGGCATCGTAGTCGATCAATGCACGGGTAATGCCATGACGTACGGCGCCGGCTTGTCCAGATTCGCCACCACCATTGACATTAACCATGATGTCGAAGCGCTCGACATTATTGGTCAACACCAGAGGCTGGGCAATGACCATCAAACCGGTTTCACGCGAAAAATATTCGTTCGCTGGCTTGCCGTTTACAACGATCTGGCCAGAGCCAACCTTGATAAATACCCGCGCCACAGCACTTTTGCGACGGCCGGTTCCATAATTGTAGTTACCGATCATGTCGATTCCTTAGAGGTCAAGTACTTTAGGTTGCTGTGCAGCATGCGGGTGTGTTGCTGTTGCGTAAACTTTTAGCTTTTTAAACATCGCATAACCCAGCCGACCTTTTGGCAACATGCCTTTGACTGCTTTTTCCAATGCGCGGCCTGGAAAGCGCTGCTGCATTTTCAGAAAATTGGTTTCGTAAATGCCACCTGGATATCCGGTATGGCGGAAATATGTACGATCCGTCGCTTTATTGCCAGTCACGCGCAGCTTGCCAGCATTGACGATGATGATGAAATCCCCGGTATCAACGTGGGGAGTAAATTCAGGTTTATGCTTGCCGCGTAACCGGAGTGCCACTTCGCTGGCAACACGTCCGAGGACTTTGTCCGTCGCGTCAACCACGAACCAGTCGCGCATGACCTCATGGTCTTTAGCGGAAAAGGTTTTCATGATGACTTTCTAACTGAGGTGATTCGCTCAAATGTTGGCGGTTCCACCGCAACTCGGGTGGACACATCCTTTTATTTTCTCCCTGAGCAAAAGGAAGAGCCAGAGATTATAGCCTTTTCAATGACTTAGAGTCAAAATCATTTACAGCGCCCTAGCTTTCAAAGCTTATTGATAAAGATAACGTTACAATTCCGCCTTGCCATCGACCTGACTATTTTGGAGTAATTTAACAATGGAATGCACCGTACGCTGGACCGGCCTTTCCGGCATGACGTTTTTAGCAGAGAGCGGCTCAGGCCATTTAATGACAATGGACGGCGCGCCGGATGGCGGTGGCCGCAATCTAGCTCCCCGGCCAATGGAAGTTGTTCTCGCTGGAACGGGTGGTTGTACTGCCTACGATGTGGTCCTTATTCTACGCAAAAGCGGTCAAAATATTTCAGGGTGCAGCGCCACCTTGAAAGCCGAGCGTGCTGAAAAAGACCCGAAGGTTTTTACCACGATTCATTTTCATTTTACTGTGAATGGCCATAACCTAAAGCCTAGCTTGGTCGAGCGCGCCATCAAACTGTCACATGAAAAATATTGTTCGGCATCAATCATGCTAGAGAAAACTGCCGTCATCACACATTCTTTTGAAATAATCGACGATGCAGTGGCAGCGTTGGCAGTCGAATAATTTTAGAGGTAATAGGCAACACCTGTCATGACTTTTGACATCGTGCGCATCGCAAATTTCACCATTGGCGGCACATCTGCTGCACCCAGTGACTGGGCATGCTGGCCATGCGAAGCCTCATCTTGGCGCATTTGCTCAACGATCGCGCGCGACTTAGCGTCTGCCGGCGGCAAGCGATCCAAATGACTTGCCAAATGCGCTTCTACCTGGCGTTCGGTTTCCACCATGAACCCAAGACTGGTGGCATCTCCTAGCTTGGCAGCAACCGTTCCCAAACCATACGACGCCATGTACCAAAGCGGATTAAGCAAGCTCGGCCTTGCACCAAGCTCTTTTAATCGTTCACCCGTCCAACCCAAATGATCCTGCTCTTCACGGCCAGCAAGACGAAATTGCCTGGCTACCTCCGGATTATGGGCTTGACGGGATTGCGATTGATATAGCGCCTGCGCGCAAACTTCCCCCACGTGATTCACACGCATCAAACCAGCACTGTGTCGTCGTTCTTGAGCAGACAAATTGGCTTCACCTTTGCTCGTGCCAGGATTAGGACGCGACGCCGGCGTCATGCCCGTTATGACGCGTAGCGCCTTGTCAAACTCGATAATTGCTGCATTCACATCAAACATTAAATTGCCGTTTCAAAAAAGTAGTGTTTTGAATTTTTAGTAAGTAATTTTAAATGACATTTCTAAACGGTTTCTTACACCGGTTTTTCTTGAGCCAAACGCACCATGTTGTAAAACCGATGTGTCTTACTTACGACAAATGTTTTTTATTAATAAAGTTTTGCATACAAAGTGCATTACAGTAACCACGAAAGTTGCGGTGCGTGGTGGTAGCAAGCACTTTTCAAATACGAATGTCAATTGTCTAGTACAAAACAATGCTTGGAGACCTGCAATGAAAAAATCACTTCTCGCACTTGCAGTAGCAACCGGTATTGCCGGCGCTGCTTCAGCGCAAACTTCTATTTCGATGTACGGCACGATCGACGGCGCAATTCGGCGGGAAACCGATAACAGCAATAACGCGACTCGCATCCGTATGCGCGACGCCAGCAATTACACGACCAATCGTTTCGGTTTTCGTGCTACGGAAGAATTGGGCAATGGCGCAAACGCGCACTTCGTTTTGGAAGGTGGATTTTTTAGCGGTACGGGCGGCCAAGCAATTCCGGGGCTGGCTTTTGACAGACTCGCCTTTGTCGGCCTCACTACGCGCTATGGCATCGTCGACTTGGGCCGTATGTTCGGACCACAATTTTATTCCGCTGCAAGTTACGATCCGATGGAAACAAGGTTTACCGGCATCACACCCGTCACCCGCAATTCCGTTTCCGCGGCAGCCAATAATCCAAGTAATGCCATTTCTAATTCACGTACTGACAATGCTATCCAATACACCACAAAATTTGGCGATTTGGTCGTGCGAGCAATGTATGCATTTGGTGAAACAGCGTTTGGCCCAAGCTCAGGCTCGACACAAGCAGTGGGAGCGGTGTACCAAACACCTGCTCTAATATTAGGGGCGGCTTATACAAAGAAAAAGTTGATCGCCGATCAAATGTTAATACCAGGCACGAATCTATCGATATTCGGCAATGACCTGATTCCTGCCGCGACTGCTTCAAAAGCAAGTTACCAGGATGCAAACTACTACACCTTTGGTGGCGCCTATACACTTAACAAATTCAAAGGTTTTTTAGGTTATGCAAGCGAAAAACGCGATACCAGCACGGTTCAGCATGAAGAGCGCAACATTTGGACCGGCTTAAAATACACCGTCACCCCGGCATTAAGCTTAACCGGCGCCTACTTTAAAACTGATTTGTCTAGTGCGCGCGGTGAGAGCAAGAAGGATTTGTTTGTCATTAGCTCTGTTTATGCGCTGTCAAAACGCACCTCACTATTTGCTGAAATCGATCATGCGCGTTATGACGGTCCAGAAGTACCAGTTATTGCGGCCGGACAGTTTGCATTGGCATCCATACCCGGTGCAGCGATCCGCAAAGGATCGATGGTTGGTGTTAGCCATGCATTTTAAGATTTTTCATCAAAGGCGTTTAGGGCGAAAAACCTTTACGTCTTGGTAAAAAGTTTCATCCTGATCTTTCCACCAGCCCGGCACACCCAATACCGGCAGGTGGGCAGCTGGCAGCGTTAGCATTGCCCGTTCCAATCTTTCACAAAGCAACGCGTCGATCGTTAAACGTTTAGCCTCTGCAGCTAGATTGAAAAATGCGGGCTCTACCTGCAGCACCCACACATGAGCCGTGATCGCCTTATAGGGGTTAACCAGCTTTTCAATGAGTGCATGGCCAAACAACGCTAACTCCCACAACACACCAAAATCCGCCCGCCGTTCCACAAGAAACTCATTCCACCGATGTGCAGCAAGCGACTCAGCGAATGAGAGATCGCAAGTAAGCATCACAGCCGCATTTTCATCGAAAATCGTTGCCCGGTCGCGCACGAGACCCCGGGTTGACCTATGGCCAGTTGATACATCTGCCGCACGCAAAGCAAATTCTCGCTCAATTTCAAGTGCTTGAATTGCATTTAGCGCGCTTTTGGATTTTGGGTAAGTGAGCCAGACAAGCGCATTAAAAAAATCGTGCAAATTTTCACGCGTCGGTACGCTACCTGTTTTACTGATAAATGCTTCGTAAGCACTATCGAATGGCAGCGCAGATTGCGGCACGAATTGAAGCGTCAAACCACGATGATTGACTAATTTCCGACCAGCTGCCAGAACATTGCACCGTCTTGGCCAGTCGCAAGGGATAAAGCTAGTGCCCGACGCATCATCAAGGATGCCTTGTAAGAGCGGATGGAAAGGCGCTAACCATGGCCGCAATTCTATATCCGGGCGTTGATTATGCAAGCTGCCAATCGAGCTGCATACCTCCATCAAGAGGCGTGATCGCCGCACCATCAATAATGACTTCAGCGGGAATGTCCCAGGTTCGCCGAACCATCGTCAAAGTCTCTTTATTCGGCTCTAAATTATAAAATGTCGGCCCGTGCAGGCTGGCAAAACCTTCCAATTTGTCAAGCGCTCCTGCTCTTTCAAATGCAGTGGCATACAAAGGCATTGCATGAAGCGCCGTGTAGCAACCAGCACAGCCACACGAACTTTCCTTGGTATTACGCACATGCGGCGCAGAGTCCGTGCCGAGGAAAAAACGCGGATTGCCAGATGTCGCAGCATCTACCAACGCCAGGCGATGCACTTCGCGTTTTAGCAAGGGTAAGCAATAATAATGCGGGCGGATGCCGCCGGAGAAAAGGGCATTGCGGTTATAAAGCAGGTGGTGCGCCGTAATAGTTGCTGCAATCGGCCCAGTCGTTTGTGCAACGTAATGGGCTGCCTCACGGGTGGTAATGTGTTCAAATACTACTTTTAAAGCAGGCAAATCCCGGCGGAGCGGTTCCAACACGTGATCGATAAACACTGCTTCACGATCAAAGATATCAACTGCCGAATCAGTGACCTCACCATGCACTAACAAAGGCAGGCCATGTGCTTGCATGGCTTCAAGTACTGGCATACATTGCCGCAGATCATGTACGCCGGCTGCAGAATTGGTCGTGGCGCCTGCGGGATAATATTTAACTGCACACACAAACTTATTAGCACATGCGCGTTTAATCTCTTCTACCGTCGTATCACTTGTTAGATACAGGGTCATCAAAGGATTGAATATTGTTTCCGAAGTTAGTGCATCAATGATGCGGCTGCGGTAGGCAACTGCCTGAGCAGTTGTCGTCACAGGCGGCTTGAGGTTTGGCATGACCACTGCCCTGCCAAATTGACGCGCTGTGTGATGCACCACCCCTTGCATCAACGCGCCATCGCGCAAATGTACATGCCAATCGTCTGGACGAAGGATGGTGATGCGATCTGGCACGACAGCCGCTTGATCGGGGGTCGGGGTGGCTGCCATTTAAACTACCTGAAAACGCCCGTTCAATTTGAATCTAGGCTCAATGAATAATCTTTGCAAGGAAGTCCTGCGCACGCTCTGAACGCTGAGTAGTGAAAAATTCTTCCTTAGTACAATCCTCAATGATGCTGCCGTGATCCATGAAGATCACGCGATTTGCAACTTTCTTTGCAAATCCCATTTCGTGAGTGACAACCATCATCGTCATTCCCTCTTGCGCCAAACCAACCATGACATCCAGCACCTCGTTGATCATTTCAGGATCTAAGGCAGAAGTTGGCTCATCAAAAAGCATGGCGATTGGATCCATCGACAAGGCCCGGGCAATAGCAACACGCTGCTGTTGGCCACCCGACAATTGGCCTGGAAATTTATCTTGCTGCGCAAGTAAGCCAACCCGGTCTAGATACTTTAAACCTTTGGTAGTTGCTTCGTCACTGCTACGACCGAGCACTTTGATCTGGCCAATCGTCAGATTCTCGCGGATAGACAGATGTGGAAACAGTTCAAAATTTTGAAACACCATACCAATGCGAGCTCGCAGCTTGCTCAGATTGGTTTTCGAACCACCAACTGAAATTTGGTCGACCAGAATCTCGCCTTTTTGAAAAGGCTCGAGCCCATTCACGGCTTTAATCAAAGTGGATTTTCCCGAACCTGAAGGACCGCATACAACAACCACGTCTCCTTTTGAAACGCTTGTTGAACAGTCAGTCAAGACCTGAAAGTTCCCATACCATTTACTAACGTTGTTAAGTTCAATCATGCTGCTCTCCTGAATTCAAAATGCTTGTCAATACCTTGCCCAATCAGCGAATGATCGCGACCTTTTTCTGTAACTGTTTGACCAGAAGCGACAGTCCAAAGCACATCACGAAATAAACGACGGCAACGAACAAATACATCTCGATCAAGCGTCCGTCACGCTGTGCAATCTTCGATGCAGCGCCGACAAAATCGGTGATGGATAAGACATAAACCAATGAAACGTCTTGAAACAACACGATGGTTTGTGTGAGCAACACCGGAATCATGTTACGAAATGCTTGTGGCAGCACAATATTGCCCATGGTTTGCCAGTAGTTCATACCCAGTGCATAGCCGGCAGACACCTGCCCACGCGGAATCGATTGAATTCCCGCTCGCATGATCTCGCAATAGTAAGCAGCCTCAAACAAAATAAAGGTGATCAAGGACGAGGAAAAAGCACCAACCTTGATAGGTTCATCTGCACCAATTATCCAGGCACCGATATATGGAACCAAGAAATAAAACCAGAAAATCACCAATACCAAAGGCATTGAACGGATCAGGTTGACGTAGCCCGTTGCTGCTAACGATATGGGTTTGATGCTAGACAAACGCATCATCGCCAAAATCGTACCTAGCAAAATGCCGCCGATCATTGCATAAGCGGTTAACTGAAGCGTAAACGACATACCAGTCTGAAACAGGTAGACCCAACTACGCTCGATGACATCAAAATCAAACTTGTCCATGCTTAATGTCCTCCAGCATTGGTTGTACCCGAAGTAATAAAGCCCGGGATGGCAATTCGTTTTTCTAATAAACGCATCAGATTAACAATGGTGATGTTGACGACAATATAAATGATGGTTGCGGCGGTAAAAGCCTCGAACACCTGGAATGAAAATTCCTGCATCGACCGCGCACGCGCGGTAAGTTCCATCAAACCAATTGTCAGTGCCACGGAACTATTTTTAATAATGTTCAAGAATTCGCTAGTCAGCGGCGGCATGATGATTCGAAATGCCATGGGCAAGAGAATGTAACGATACGTTTGCGGCAACGTTAAGCCAAGCGCGGTGCCCGCAAATGTCTGGCCACGTGGTAGCGAGTTGATACCTGCTGACACCTGGACTGCAACCCTGGATGAGGTAAAGAATCCTAAGCAAATAACAGCGGTTACGAATGAAGAGTTAGGCAAAGTCTTGAGCCAGTTCCCCATTAATTCCGGCACCAGCTCAGGTATTACGAAATACCACAGAAACATTTGCACCAACAACGGAATGTTGCGGAACAACTCTACGTATCCATTCGCAACGTTTGCCAAAAAGCGATTTGGCATAGTGCGGATTGTGCCGATGATGGCGCCCAGGAGCAAAGCCATAACCCATGCGGTCAGTGCGGTTGCCATGGTCCAGGTCAAGCCCGACCAAAGCGTATCCAGATAGTTACCCATTCCATCAGGGGAGGGTTCCCAGAAGATGCGCCAGTTCCAGTTGTAATTCATAGGGGTCCGCCTCCGGTAAGACTAATCGATCTTAAACTTGCAAGACATTTCACCGCTCGTAACCCAGCGATCAAAAATGACTCTTAAAAAGGGGGTGTGCTTCGTTGTGCAGCGCAGCAAATAGAGCGGGAAAACAAAACGGGAGGCCAGGCCCCCCGTTTACAACACATCAACAAATATTACTTGGACTTGCCAGCCGATGGTGCAGCTGCCGCAGCGTATGCTGCAGAATCACCAGAATCAGTTGGTTTTGCAATAACAGCCTTCAACGGAGCACTCATCGGAATGTTCAGATTGATGCCTTTAGGTGGAATCGGTGATTGAAACCATTTCGCGTAGATGCGATTGATTTCGCCCGACTTAAATACGCTTTCAATAGCGCCATCAACCGCTTTTTTGAATGCAGGATCATCACGACGCATCATGATGCCGTATGGCTCAACCGACAGCGCCTCTGCTGAAATCGTGTAGTCAGCAGGTGATTTCGAGCTGGCAGCAAGCGAAGCTAACAAAACGTCATCCATACCGAATGCAATCGCACGGCCAGTCTCAACCATCAAAAACGCTTCGGCATGGTCTTTAGCGGTCATGATATTCATGCCCAGATTTTGCTCGCCGTTCAAGGAAGTCAGCTGCTTGAGGTTTGATGTGCCCGACGTTGATACCAACGGCTTGCCTTTCATGTCAGCAAGTGTAGAAATACCAGATGCTTTTTTTGACAACAGACGATTTGCAGTGACAAAAGTTGTTGGAGCAAAAGCAACTTGCTTCTGGCGCTCCAGGTTATTAGTTGTCGAACCGCATTCCAGATCCACAGTACCATTTGCCATCAATGGAATACGGGTAGCTGAGGTCACTGGATTCATCTTGACGTTTAGCGACGTCAAACCTAATTGCTTTTGAATGGCCGTAACAGCCTTCATGCACAAATCGATCGAGTAGCCTTGATAAGATTGCTTATCGTCAAGGTACGAGAAAGGGATGGACGAATCGCGCACACCTAGTGTAATGCTGCCGGTGTCCTTGATTTTTTTAAGTGTACCCGTCAATTCTTGCGCTTGTACGGTACCAACCAAAACACCTGCACTCATCAGAACGGCAACTAACTTTAAAACTTTCATACTGTCTCCTGGGGGAAAAAAATCCTGGCTCGATGTACCAAAACTCATGGTCGCCCTTCCTTGCTCTGGCCGGGTGTGATTATGCGGTTTCGTCACCTACTTCACAAACGTTTAAATGACATGACAGGTTGACCCCGCCAATTTTTACAAAAAACTAACAACACGGTTTTTAATAACAAAACACTACAAGACCAATTACCAAATTGTGCAAAAAAGAAATATTGCAGCTTTGCATCTAGATACAGCAGTAACGAATTCGCAGGCCAGATTAGACGCTAAAATAAAGTCCACTATTTTCAACATTAATCGATTGACATCATCGCGTACCGGATTCTAAACCAGGCTTGGTTATCGCAACCAAGTTTTTGATTCACGTCGACGTCTCTTAAAAGCTCGCAAAATGCTGGTAGAAACAATAAGGGCTACATTGAAAATGCTCCGCGCATCATACGCGTTGACAGCGAATAGTTTTCAATTTCAGAGCACAAAAAATTGTAAAATTTAATTATTTGACAATTTTTTCGCCAATTTTTGCCAACTTTGCGTGATTTGGGACTTTAAAAACGGTCTAAACGATGCCTCTCTGGCTAATAAGCAACTGTTTGGGCTGCCACTTCAAGTGCGGTATTCGCTCTATCCTGCGCAGTAACCTGCTGGCGGGCCCACATCTGGGCGTAGGCCCCGTTCAAGGCCAATAACTGTTCATGGGTGCCACGTTCCACTATGCGGCCGCTATCCAAAACAAGTATTTGCGCGGCGTCAACTATTGTCGATAAACGATGGGCAATCACAAGGGTTGTCCTGTGACGAGCAATCTCTTTTAATTGTGCTTGTATTGCCTGCTCGGCTTTTGAATCAAGCGCCGACGTTGCTTCATCAAAGATTAGCACGCTAGGGTTCTTAAGCAATGCGCGGGCAATTGCGACACGCTGCTTTTCACCTCCCGATAATTTCAGCCCACGTTCGCCGACTGCCGTTGCATACCCATCCGGCAAACTTTCAATAAAATCATGGATGGACGCCGCACGCGCTGCTGTAACGATTGCCTCTTTTGTCGAGCCAGGTTTGCCGTATGCAATGTTGTATTCAATCGTATCGTTAAACAACACTGTGTCTTGCGGCACGATACCGATTGCTTCGCGCAGCGAGGTTTGCGTGACAGCCCGAACATCTTGATCATCAATCGTAATTGCACCTTGGTCGACATCGTAGAATCGGAATAGCAAGCGTGATAAAGTGGATTTACCTGAACCGCTGTGCCCGACTACAGCAGTCGTTGTGCCCGCAGCAATTGAGAAATCGACATCAAATAATATCTGGCGCTTGCTTTCGTAACTGAATTGAACATTCTTAAACCGGACTTCGGCACCTTGAGTCTTTAAGCGCAATGCGCCCGCCGCATCGGCTACCTCGCGATGTTGATCAAGCAAGGAAAAAAGCCGCTCTGTATCGGCCAGGCTTTGTTTAATTTCCCTGTAAATTACACCTAGAAAATTTAGTGGAATATAAAGCTGGATCATGAACGCATTCACCAATACCAGATCGCCTAGTGTCATGCTGCCATTGATGACGCCTTGCGTTGCACGCCACAGGATCAGGGTTACTGCCACGGCGATAATTATTGATTGCCCGGTATTGAGTAAAGAGAGCGATGTTTGGGAACGTACAGCTGCCTTTTCATAATGCATTAAGCCATCGTCATAGCGTTTGGCTTCATAATCCTCATTGCCAAAATATTTCACCGTTTCATAATTGATCAAGGAATCAATGGCGCGTGAATTGGCCTTGGAATCTAGGTCGTTCATGGATCGTCGAAAATGCGTTCGCCACTCAGTCACGACAATTGTGAAAAAGATATAGCTCATTAATGCAATGAACGTGATACCTGCAAACCAAATATCGTAATTCAACACCAGATACACCAGTACAAGCGTGATTTCAATCAACGTCGGCAGGATGCTGAACAACGTATAGGACACCAGCGAAGAAATGCCACGCGTACCGCGTTCAATGTCACGGGTCATGCCGCCGGTCTGGCGATTAAGGTGAAAGCGCATCGACAACGCGTGTAAATGGCGGAACACTTGCAATGCAACGGTCCTGACCGCACGCTGTGTGACCCGCGAAAAAACAAATTCGCGCAATTCGGTAAACATTGTGGTGGACAAGCGCAGTGCGCCGTAGGCAACCAGTATGCCGATTGGTAATGCCAGCATGGCCTGTGAACGGGAAGGCGCCACAGTTAAGTGATCGATCAATTCTTTTAATACGAGCGGCACGCCCACATTGGCCAGCTTGGCACCGATCAAACACGCCAACGCCAAGCCGACCCGCCATTTGTAAGCTAGCAAATACGGCATTAGCGTTTTTAAAGTTGCCCAGTCATTGCGAGTTGGCGAATTAATTGGCGGAGGTATTGCGGAAGAGGTTTGATTGCGCATGGGCAGCGATTGCAGAAGAATGGTTTATGCTTGGGAAAAAGATTGTAGCTGTTAAAAAATATTCTTGAGAAAGGCACGACCATGCACAGTGCATCCGCTACCCTGCCCGAAGGCATGCCACAGCTACGGGTAATGCCCATGCCAGCCGACGCCAACATGCATGGTGATGTCTTTGGTGGCTGGATCATGGCGCAGGTGGATCTTGCAGGCTCTTTACCAGCCGTGCGAAGGGCTAACGGCCGGGTAGCAACGGTGGCCGTTAACTCGTTTGTCTTCAAGCATCCAGTATTCGTTGGCGATTTACTCTCGTTTTATGCCCACGTGGAAAAAGTTGGTAATACCTCCATCACCGTGCGCGTCGAGGTGTACGCTGAACGGCTGGAACTTGCAAGCAATGTCATCAGAGTTACTGAAGCGACGCTTACCTACGTAGCAACAGATGCGCAACGCATGCCAAGGCAGGTGCCGCCGCTTCAGGAATAAGCACCACAGCTAGCCCTCCACTGGAGCCGACGAACCATCATCGCGCAATTCACGCCGCAAGATTTTGCCAACGTTTGTCTTGGGAAGCTCGGCTCTAAATTCAATGAATTTTGGCTTTTTATAAGCCGTTAATTGATCACGGCAAAATTCAGTCAGGCTTTCAGCAGTCAGTTCTGGATCTTTGCGCACCACAAACAGCTTGACTGCCTCGCCAGTGATTGCATCAGCCACACCCACACAAGCGCATTCAAGTACACCAGGATGGGCAGCAACAACTGCTTCAACTTCGTTGGGATAAACATTGAATCCGGAAACGAGGATCATGTCTTTTTTACGGTCAATGATTCGGGTATAGCCCTGCGCATCCATGACGCCGATGTCACCCGACTTGAAAAATCCATCTGGCGTCATGGCGTTAGCCGTCTCATCGGGCCGGTTCCAATAACCCACCATCACTTGCGGGCCACGAATAGCAATTTCGCCTACCTCGCCAACCGGCAGATGCTTTCCTGCATCGTCAAGTATCGCAATGTCGGTAGAAGGAAATGGCAAGCCGATGGTTCCAGAAAATTCCTTTGTTTCTGCAAGATTGCAGGTTGCGCCGGGCGAGGTCTCAGACAACCCATAGCCTTCGACAATCGGACAGCCGGTTACCTGTATCCAACGATCTGCAACAGATTTTTGCACTGCCATACCGCCGCCGTTAGTCACGCGCAAACCTGAAAAATCCAGCTTTGAAAAATCAGGATGATTTAATAAACCGTTATAAAGAGTATTCACGGCTGGCAACATACCGATCTTATGCTTGCTAAGTTCCTTGATAAAAGCGCCGATATCCCGAGGGTTCGGAATCAGGATGTTCATCCCGCCGGTACGAATGCCGAGCAAACCGCAGACTGTCAGCGCAAAGATATGGTAGAGCGGCAAAGCACAAACGATCACTAGTTGGTCAATTTTTGGCTCTCTATCCAGTGCAGGGCGTAACCACGCTTCGGATTGCAATACGTTAGCAAGGATATTGCCATGGGAAAGAATTGCGCCTTTCGAAACACCGGTTGTACCGCCGGTGTACTGAAGAAAGGCAATGCTCTCTCGACTGACGTTGACAGGCTTTAACTGCATTGCTCTGCCTTCGGCAAGCACTTTTAAAAATGGCACGGAGTCAGGCAGAGAGAAAGCCGGCACCAGCTTCTTGACCTTACGCACGACAAAATTTACCAAGGCTCCTTTTGTAGTGCCAAGCAAATCACCCATCTTTACAACCACAGTGCGTTGGATACCTGTCTCGGCAATAATGCGTTGGAGGGTCGAAGCAAAATTTTCCAGCACGATAATGACACTTGCGCCGGAATCATTAAGCTGGTGCTTAAGCTCTCGTGCGGTATAAAGTGGATTCACATTAACCACGATGTATCCAGCACGCAAAACCGCAGCAATCGCAATCGGGTAAGCCAGCAAATTAGGCATCATCAAGGCAATACGTGCGCCGGGTGCCAGGCCAAGACTTTGCAACCATGCACCCAAGTTGCAAGAAAAAACGTCGACCTGCTCGTAGCGCATGCGTTTACCCATTGAGGAGTAGGCATCACGTTTGCCATATTGTTGAAACGCTTCCTCAAGCAATTGCACTACCGATTCATAGCGTGTGTTGTCAATTTCTGCAGGTACTTTAGCGGGGTACGATTTTAACCAAAACTTGTCCATAGGCCACCTCCGTTTATTAGTTGCTTTTTTCTATGCTAATGGTGGCTGCGTGGAGGCGCAAGGCATTTAATGCTTGCCATAATTGGCCAGGCTAGCAAGCATTGTGTTACGCGTTGCTTTATCTAACTATGCAAGCATGTTCGCAGCCGCACAAAAACGTGAAAGGTTCTTTTTTGGCCAAATAGTGCCCTAAATGCCGGTGCAAGTTTGTGAATATCATTTTGGCAAGAGTGGCCCTGCTTTGACTGGCTTCTTGAGTCAATCATTGAGGTGGCATGCAGAAAAATGTGATGGAGCGATTTCGCGAAACGTTGGAATTTCTACTTTACATCGATGAAAGGCATGGGGGCAGCGTGGATGAAAATGACATCCTGTTGGTGGATGTAGAGGTGAGGGAATTTCCCCTTTAACAGGTGTGAACACCATCTTGCGTACTTCTAGCCGCGGTGCAGCAGCGAGCAACGCCTGCGTATAAGGATGATTAGCTGAGGAAAACAACGCGGGGGTTGGTGCAGATTCAATAATCCTGCCGAGATACATGATTAAAACCCGATCAGCCACATGGCGTACAACACCTAGATCATGGCTGATAAACAAATACGTCAAATTTAATTCGGCACGTAACGCCATAAATAGATTTAGCACCTGTGCCTGGATCGACACATCAAGCGCAGCAACGGCTTCATCACACACTAGCAACTCTGGCTTTAGCGCCAATGCCCTTGCAATACCGATTCGGGCACACTGCCCCCCAGAAAACTGGTGTGCATATCGAGGTAATGCGTCAGCATTTAATCCAACACGTTGCAACAGTTCTTCGACATACGCATTTTTTTCGGCGGCGGCTACCATACCGTGTACAACAGGTGCCTCACCGACAATATCCCGAACCCGCATACGCGGATTAAGTGACGACACGGGATCTTGAAAAATCAGCTGCATTCCTAATTGCTTTTGACGACGGCTGGCCGGATCGAGCTTTTCAAGCTGCTCGCTTTTCCAAAATCGCTGGCCCGCCGTCATGCCATATAAACCGACCGCCATCCGGCCCAATGTCGATTTTCCGCATCCCGACTCACCTACCAAGCCAACGATTTCACCAGGAAAAACCGACACATTGACGTCATCGACCGCATAGACTGTATGGTCTGGCAGCCCCACACCAAATACTTTGGCAATCCGGGCAACGACGTCTTGAGAGGTACCGAAGCGTTTGCTCACCCCACGTAGTTCTAGCAAGGGCAAATGATTCATCCTACAGACTCATTAAATTTGTTGATGGGCATTGGATGGAAGCAGCGAAAGCTTTGCCCTCCCTCGTCTACAGTGGGGGGAGGCGTATGACAGATGTCACTTGCGCGATCGCATCGATTGCGAAAAGCGCAACCACTTGGCAAGGCTAAGAGAGAAGGTGTTGACCCGTTAATCTGTCGTAATGGTGCGCCAGGTTTATTTCGTGATGGAGCACAGGCAATCAATCCAGAAGTATAGGGGTGGCGCGGCAAAGCCAGCACTTGCTGAACGGTACCGCTTTCCACAATCTCGCCGGCGTACATGACACAAACAGTATCGGCCAGCCCTGCGACAACAGATAAATCATGCGTGATCCAGATAAGCGACGTGCCAGCTTCACGACATAATTTCTGCATTTCAAACAGTATTTGCGCCTGAATCGTCACATCCAAGGCAGTCGTCGGTTCATCGCAAATAATTAAATCCGGCTTATTGATTAAGGCAATAGCAATAGCAATGCGTTGACGCATGCCACCCGAAAATTGGTGAGGATAAGCACTGAGCCTCTCGTCAGGTGACGCGATGCCAACCTGTACAAGCGCGCTACGCGCCATCGCCCTGGCCGTCTGGCGATCCACTGGATAGTGTGCTGATACGACTTCCATGATCTGCGTATCGATGCGCAATACCGGATTAAGCGTCATCATCGGATCTTGAAAAATCATGGCAATACGGTCGCCACGGATAGCTCGTCGTTGCGCTGAATTCAGTCCACGCAAATCCACACCTTTAAACAACACCCTGCCACAAGTGACAACGCCTGGATGATCGACGAGACCCATGATCGAATAGCCAGTCAACGACTTACCGGAGCCAGATTCGCCTACTAGCCCCATGATCTGTCCCGGCATAACAGAGAAATTTACACCTCTTACCGGCTTGGCAATACCCGATCGCGTCACAAATTCGGTCGTCAGATTCTGCACCTCAAGCGTCGGCCTAGGTACGTTGCTCGCCAAAGCAGATTCGTGATCAGATGCCATGTTCTTCGGTCATTTTGCCAACTGAGGATTTAAAATATCGCGCAAATGATCTGCCACCAAATTAATTGCCACAATAGTTAGCAACAACGCAATACCCGGATAAAAGCTGATCCAATATTTACCCGACAAAAGATATTGAAAGCCATTGGCAATAAGTAAGCCTAAAGATGGCTCAGTAACTGGTAGACCTAAGCCCAAAAACGATAAGGTTGCCTCCAACGATATAGCAGAAGCGACCTGCAAGGCGGCCACCACAACTAATGGCGGCATGCAGTTTGGTAGTAAGTGGCGTGCAATGATACGCAACGGCGAAAGTCCTAGTATTACCGCAGCTTCCATATAGGGCTTCTCACGCTCGACCAGCGCTGCACTGCGTGCGGTGCGTGCGTAGTAAGCCCATTGAACTGCTACCAGCGCGACAATAATTTTGCTCACGCCCGGCCCCGTCAATGCCAGCAAAATCAGGGCAATTAAAATTGGCGGGAAAGATAGCTGGATGTCTGCCGCTCGCATGATCAAAGAATCGACTCGACCACCGGCATATCCTGCAATGAGTCCGGCTAGCAGGCCTAGAGCCAAAGCTATTGTCGTACTGGCAAATCCAACAATGATGGAAATACGGATGCCGTAGAGAATTGCCGATAGCATATCGCGTCCCTGTTCATCGGTGCCAAGCACAAAAATTAGCTGCCCGTCGAGCGATCGCTCACCTGGTTGCAGGCGCGAATGCATGATATCGAGCGTGGCGAGATCGTAAGGGTTTTGCGGGGCAATTACCGGCGCTAGCAGTGCGGCCAGAAAAATAAGCGCCAGTCCTACCAGTCCAATTGTGGCAACGCGGCTGCTAAAAAAATTTCGGTAGAAAGTGCGCATGGGTGTTTCTAGTGCAGGTGACGAAACCACCTGAGCGTTTCGGGCATCTTCACTCATACCCGCCCCCCCGACAACCGAACCCGTGGGTCTACAAACGAATAAATAATATCAACCACAAGGTTAATGGTGATAAAGACAGCAACGATCAGCATCAAATAAGCAACGATTACCGGTCGATCCAACACTCGTATCGAATCGATGATCAATTTGCCCATTCCTGGCCAGGCAAATACCGATTCGGTGACGATAGCGAAAGCAATGATTGATCCAAACTGCAATGCAATTACCGTAATAATTGGAATCAAAATATTTTTTAATACATGTACACCCACAATACGGCTAGTCGTGAGCCCTTTGGCGCGCGCAAATCTTACATAGTCTTGCAACAATGCTTCTTGCGTTCCAGCACGCGTGAGACGAATCACCAATGCAATGTTAAATAACGCCAAATTTAGAGCGGGCAGTAATAAATGACGCAGACCATCCCAGGTAAGAAAACTGACTGGCACGCCAAACAACAATTGCGTGGCACCTCGCCCGCTTGCCGGTAACCAACCAAGTTGCACGGCAAAGACCAAAATCAGTATCAATCCTACCCAGAACGTCGGCAAGGAAAAACCGAGAATCGAAACGCTCATAATAATCTTCCCGACAATTGATTGCGGGCGTAAGCCTACCCAAAGGCCAAGCGGAATTCCCAAGCCAATTGCGAGAAGCATGGCAGCAACAGCAAGTTCTAACGTTGCGGGCATTCGCTCAAGAATCAGTGGGATCGCCGGAGTCGAAAATGCAAACGAGCGCCCCAAATCACCCTGCAAGGCATTTTCGGCAAACAGTAGATATTGTCGCCACAATGGCTGATCCAGACCAAAAGTGGCAGCAATACGGATTCGCTCAAGTTGATCTGCCTCTGGGCTGATCAATACGTCAATTGGATCACCGATCGCATAAATGGCGATAAATACCAACACGGACGTCAATAACAGGATGAATACGCTTTGAATTAAACGCCGAAGAATAAAAACAGTCACGCGCGCCACCACGCGAAGTACCTACTCAAAAGAAACTTTCGATGTGCATTAGATTGGCCTCTTACACGAAACATTATTTGGCAGACAACTACAGGCTGGCCGTATTGCACCGCTGTCGCAACATATTGGTTGAATGGAGTCATTTACATTTAAAACCCACGTGACTATTCAGCACAAAAAACTCGTTAAAAATCAGAGGCTTGTGTTTTTCAATTTGTGAAAAACGGCAGGAATATGTCTTTTTCAAATAAAAAACCTGAAAATACGAATTTCAAAAAAATTTAACCTGTTGATTTATATGAGATTTGTGTGCTTCAGCTATGCTGAACAGTCACAAACCCACTATATTTAAGCAGAACTATGAGCAGCCAGGATTACAAGTGTTGTTTTGCTCCTGAGACTACACTGCATCAGCTGCTGTACAAGCATAATATGCCTCGCATAACGTCGTTAGATTATTCGGTGCGTTAGGATCAATATATTAATGACCAGTAATCGACAAAATTTAGTTTTATCGTAATCTTATCTAGAGAATATTATGAAACCGATTGAACCCATCCTTCAGTTTCAGGCAGAGTTGCAGCAAGTACGGCGCGACATACATGCGCACCCAGAACTAAGCTTTCAGGAGCAACGCACTGCAGATATCGTTGCCAAAAAACTGACTGAATGGGAAATCCCAGTTATTCGTGGGATGGGTACAACCGGCGTTGTTGGTGTCATAAAACATGGCAACAGCGCTCGTGCCATCGGATTGCGTGCCGACATGGATGCCCTACTAATGCAGGAGTCCAATACCTTCGGACACGCCTCCAAATATGCTGGAAAAATGCATGCGTGCGGTCATGACGGCCACACAGCAATGCTGCTTGGCGCAGCGCATTATCTTTCACAAAACAAGTGTTTTGATGGCACGGTCTATGTGATTTTTCAGCCGGCTGAAGAAGGCGGTGGCGGCGCAAAAAAAATGATCGATGACGGTTTGTTTGAACAGTGCCCAATGCAGGCAATATTTGGCATGCACAACTGGCCTGGCATGGAGGCGGGCACCTTCGGCGTCACTACCGGACCCATGATGGCATCGAGCAATGAATTTGAAGTAAGGGTCAAAGGCCGCGGCTCGCATGCTGCGCAACCACACAAAAGCATCGATCCAATCATGGTCGCTTTGCAAATAGCTCAAAGCTGGCAAACCATTATCACTCGCAATAAAAATCCCCTTGAGGCAGGTTTGCTATCACTCACACAAATTCATGCGGGCAGCGCAACAAATATCATTCCAGACGAAGCCATACTGATTGGCACAGTGCGAACGTTTTCAGTCGCAGTGCTAGATCTTATTGAAAAGCGTATGCGTGAAATTGCGATCCACACGGGCGCTGCATTCGATGCAGACATCCATTTCCAATTCAACCGCAATTATCCACCGCTAATCAACCATCCTGAGGAAACCACTTTTGCGATCAAAGTACTTGGCGAAGTAGTAGGCCCCCAAAATGTGATGAGCAACATCGAGCCCACAATGGGTGCAGAAGATTTTGCTTACATGCTGCAAGAGAAGCCTGGTTGCTACGTCTTCATCGGGAATGGGGACGGCAACCATCGGGCGCTGGGCCACGGCATGGGGCCTTGCAACCTTCACAACCCAAGTTACGACTTCAATGATGACTTGCTGTCTATTGGGGCCACTTACTGGGTACGATTGGCGGAAGCGTATTTACAACCATCATAATTTTTTAACTAGCGTAACTTCCATTCCAAATTTCACACCGTCATATTTCTCAGGGTCATTTATGTATAAAAAGAAAATTTCTATCGCGAAATTCGTTATTTCTGTGAGCTGCTTAGGTAGTTTTCATATGCCAAGCATGGCAATTGATGCAACTTCTTTGGAAGCTGGTAGTGGCAACCGCAGCACATTTATTCGTGCCGGGCTTCAATGGGATTGGCAGAGCAAATGGTTTCAATCAAACGGCACGCACCTAGGGGGATATTGGGACTTAACGGCAGCACAGATACGCCAGAACCGTTACCAAAACATTCCCGATAACACTAAAAGCCTCTACGATTTTGGCATCACGCCAGTGTTGAGATTTCAACGTGACGACAAATTGGGATGGTACGCCGAAGGAGGCATCGGCGCCCATTACTTCTCAAGTCTGTATAACAATAACGACCGGCAATTTTCTACGCGCTTCCAGTTTGGCGATCACATCGGCATTGGGTATGTTTTTAGCACCCGGTGGGATGTTAGCGGAAAAATTCAGCATTTTTCCAACGGCAGCATAAAGCAACCGAATGATGGAGCAAATTTTGCAGTCTTGAAAGCAGCGTACCGATTTTAAAAATTCAAACCACTGGAGTTTAATGCTCCAACTCGCGCTCTTCTTACTGGGGGAGTGTGTGGGTTAGCGATTACTGAGGTAAATTACCGAGTTTTTAAGTAAAAAGACCCTGGTCTATTGTAAGCGCAACCTTAATCGCACTTCAACTTACCAGGGTTTTTCACTATAACGAGCCTGACGATGACCTACTTTCACACGTGTTGACGCACTATCATCGGCGCAAAGTCGTTTCACGGTCCTGTTCGGGATGGGAAGGGGTGGTACCAACTTGCTATGGTCATCAGGCATAAGG
>Ga0326733_1000147_pt1 | contig 23577 bp, 19 predicted proteins | sample 14_GP2_308_FD_207946 | JGI IMG/M metagenome (GOLD analysis project Ga0326733, IMG submission 207946) | Glacier ice microbial communities from Ngari, Tibet, China - 14_GP2_30.8 | ecosystem: Environmental > Aquatic > Freshwater > Ice > Glacier | place: China: Ngari, Tibet | collected 2018-07-17
GTCTTTGGCGATGGCTGTAATCGTTTGTTTTTGTACTAAATAACGCCTGCGTATTTCGTAAATCATGTCCATATAAATCACTCCAGAACCCTCCAGCTAAAACACTGGATGGTGACATACTGAGTTGGAAACTATTGGACGCTGTTTCCACCACTAATCTGGAAAGTATTGCATGCTGTTTGACACAGTTGGATGATAAAACCCCGGTCCGTGAAAAGAATATTGCTTATTATTGCCTTTCTGAAATCTGCCGATTTTCTGCAACTGACTTAAAAAAAGTATTACCCCAAGACTTACCGTACTTGCTAAATATTAATGATTATTTTGACTGGCTTGAGAAAGCCACGAGAGTGTTGCTTGAGAATCAAGCTTTGCCTCGGTATTTAAAGCAACAGGCAGCATTAGTTTTAATTGGTAAAGGCCCTTCACCAATGATTGAAGGTGAGTTGCTTTTGAGTAACACATTAAAAATTGCTAACGGTGAATTGGTCATTGGCAACAGCTGCGAAATTCTCCCTGCAACTGTTGTTTCATGGCAAATGACTAAATCAGAGAATGTAATTACCTCATTAACTAATTGGTTAGTTGGCATAGAGCGTAAGTCACAATATGATGCTTTAATGCTGGTTGCATTAAATGATCCTGATTTGTTTAATAAACTATTCACGATTCAAAATCAGGAGATTGTTCAAACCGTTAAACTAGTTAGTACGACGCTCGGTTTAAATTTCGCACCTATGGCTCCAGATTTAATTAGATGGCCAGAAAAAATCCAGCTTGCCTCAATTATTAAATCCACAGCCAATCCGTTTATCCATGAAAACGCACTTATTAAGCTTGCCATTGCAGCAATTAAAGAGGTTGAACAAAATCCTAATAACAAACTTACTCCTCAAAGAATATTCATAGAATGCAATGATTGGTTGAATATACAAAATCCTGAAAAAGGGACGATTAAAATTTCTGTTTCAGATATTAATTCTGATGCTGATATTGATCCAAGATATCAACTTCCATCATGGTTAAACAATAAAAATGACTCAGCTATTAAATCAGAAGATTATCAAAAGCTTAAAAAAACTAAACCTGCAGGTTTTAAAAGAACAGGATTTTCTTAATCCAAACTAAAAGTTAAGAGCCGCTCGCTGCAATTCATAAAATCTCTTAATTTATTAAAATAAAAGTAACCCATTACACATCTCTAAATATGCCATATACAACATATCTTAGTAGTTGATTCATATCAATCACAAATCGCATATTATGGCCTCTTTAATCTCAACTTATGCTTCAAACCACAATTTTTTATATTGCAGTTACGCTAGCGCGGAAGTCACTAAAAAATATTTTGGACGACTGAAACTCAACAAAAAGTTCTTCAACAACTTAAGCGAAATGTTAGCTCTAAAGATATCAACATCATCTCAAATAAACGTAATCTAACAATAATTAGTTGATAAACTTATTAGCGTTAAGTGTATTTCTTTAAAATAAAAACAAGTTTAAATTTGAGCTTACATAAAAAAAACCGCTATTTATTAGCGGTTTTTTTAAAATATGGCTTAAATCTCAACTAGCATTTTATGCTGACAATAATTGCAGCTTATGCTGTAAGACTTGCAACTTATGAGCAAACCCACATACAGCCAACAAATTTGATATTGTCGTCAATTAGCCGCATTTACTTTCACCACAATTTAAGCACGTCAAACACCCATCCATAATGATTGAGGCTTTAACATTACACTTTTTGCAAAGTGATGCGTTTTTTGGAAAGCCTTCGGCGTTCATTTCGCCGCCGGTTGATGCGCTTTTTTCTAGGTATTCGGCTTTTTTATCATCCACTAATTTTTGTTGATGTTCATCTAAACCGGGTTTTTTAAGCATGCCGATTTCTTGCAGGTGTTGCTCTACCACTTCGCCAATTTCGGCCACTAAGCTTGGGATAAATTTGCCGCCTTTTTTAAAGTAGCCGCCGCTTGGTTCAAATACGCTTTTAAGTTCTTCCACCAAAAACGTCACATCGCCACCTTTGCGGAAAACCGCAGACATAACACGGGTGAGGGCGACTATCCATTGAAAGTGATCCATATTTTTGGAGTTGATAAAAATCTCAAATGGGCGGCGGTGCTCTTGCGGTGTGCCTTCGTTCATCACTACATCGTTAATGGTGATATAAAGCGCATGCTCTGTCACTGGCGTTTTTACTTTGTAGGTGCTGCCTGTGATTTTTTCTGGGCGGTCTAGCGGCTCGCCAATTTGCACGATTTTGGCATTTAAGTCTTTTAATTCAGTGGCTTTTGCCGCTGCATCCATTTTGTCTTGCTCGTTTACTAGCGCGTAGCCGGTAATTTTCTTTTCAATTTTCACTGCCATTTTGTTCTCCAATTTGGGTTAAATTTGAGAGGCTTTCCCCTCACCCTAACCCTCTCCCACAAGGGGCGAGGGGATTATTCATTAATCTAGTCAGTAAAACGTAGCGAGCGATGCGAGTGCTAGGCGAAAATCTGTTTTGAACCGGAATGTACAAGTAGTACATGAGGATTTAAAACATATTTTGAACAACGCAATCGCAAGCGCAGCCGTTTTAATGACTAGAACTTGCCGTAGTAGCCTTCTTTTAGGGCGTCATATAGATTAGCGGCCGAATGAATCTCACCATCGTATTCAATCTCTTCGTTACCCTTCACTTCAAGCTCTGTACCATCTTCTAGCGTAAATTTGTAGGTGGTATTTTCTAAATCTTTCTCTGTCACCAATACACCTTGGAAAGCCTCTGGGTTAAACCTGAAAGTCGTGCAACCTTTTAGGCCTTTGTCGTAGGCGTATAAGTAGATGTTTTTGAAATCTTCAAAATCGTAATCAGTTGGCACGTTAATGGTTTTTGAAATTGAGCTATCAATCCATTTTTGTGACGCGGCTTGAATATCCACATGCGCTTTTGCCATGATGGTGGAAGAATCCAAGAAATAATCCGGCAATTGTTCTTCTGGTTTATCGCTAAACGGCATTGCGTTTGGATTGACCAATTCGCGATAAGCCAGCAATTCGTAAGAAAATACATCGACTTTTTCTTTCGATTTTTTGCCTTCGCGAATCACGTTGCGCGCATAGTGATGCGCAAAAGATGGCTCAATACCGTTGCTGGCGTTGTTAGCTAAGCTTAATGAAATGGTGCCAGTTGGCGCGATTGAGCTATGGTGCGTAAAGCGCACACCTTTGGCGGCGATTTGGTTACGCAAGCCTTCTGGAAACTGCTGCATATAGCGGCTGTATTTACCCAGCAACACTTTACCAGCCACTTTTTGGCCCACTTTAATGCCATCTGCCGCCATTTCTGGGCGTTTTGCCAGCATATCGGCGGTAATTTCAAATTTCTCTTCCATAATCGGCGCGGCGCCTTTTTCTGTCGCTAATTCAACGCCAATTTCCCAGCCCACTTCTGCCATCATGCGCGTCACTTCATCGGTAAATTTAAGTGAATCTTCTTCGCCGTATTTCATTTTCATCATGGTGAGCGATGAGCCTAAACCCAAATAACCCATGCCATGGCGGCGTTTGCGTGCGATTTCGTCGCGTTGTTGTTGTAGCGGTAAGCCATTGATTTCAACCACATTATCTAACATGCGGGTGAAAATCGCCACCACTTCGCGGTATTCAGCCCAATCAAAATACGCTTCATCTGTAAATGGTTTTTTAACGAATTTGGTTAAGTTAACCGAGCCCAACAAACAAGCGCCATAAGGCGGCAATGGTTGCTCACCACATGGATTAGTGGCGCGGATATTTTCGCAAAACCAGTTGTTGTTCATCTCATTCACACGGTCAATCAGAATAAATCCTGGCTCAGCAAAGTCATACGTGCTGGACATAATCACATCCCACAAACGGCGCGCTTTAATGATTTTGTACACGCGGCAAGCGACTTTTCCAGCATCTTTGCCCTCAGTTTTAGTCAGGTATTTGCCTTTAACTGGCCACTCGCGCCAAACTACTTGGCTTTCGTCGTTTACATTTAATCCATCAACAATCGCCTCTTTTTCTGTCACTGGGAAAGCTAATTTCCACTCAGAATCGGCTTTTACCGCTTCCATAAATTCTTTGGTAATTAAGCATGAAAGATTAAATTGGCGTAAACGGCCGTTTTCACGTTTGGCTTTAATAAAATCGGTGACATCTGGGTGACTAATATCAAATGTAGCCATTTGCGCGCCGCGACGGCCGCCAGCGCTAGATACCGTAAAACACATTTTGTCGTAGATATCCATAAAAGATAATGGGCCGCTGGTGTAAGCACCTGCGCCTGCCACAAACGCGCCTTTTGGACGCAATGTAGAAAACTCGTAACCAATGCCGCAGCCTGCTTTAAGCGTTAAGCCTGCTTCATGCACTTTGCCTAAAATATTATCCATGCTGTCTTCAACCACGCCAGAAACGGTGCAGTTAATAGTAGATGTGGCTGGTTTATGTTCTAAAGCACCTGCGTTTGAAGTAATGCGGCCTGCTGGAATCGCACCGCGGCGCAATGCCCATAAAAATTTCTCATGCCATTCTTGGCGTTTTTCTTCGGTGGTTTCTACATCGGCCAAGGCGCGCGCCACGCGTGAGTATGAATCATCAATATTGTGATCAACATGATCGCCATTTTTGGCTTTTAAGCGATATTTTTTATCCCAAATATCCAACGAAACCGATTGAAAAGCGATTTCAGTTGTCGCGTTTTCGGCTGCTTGGTTTTCTGATGATTTGCTTGCTGGTTCCACTACTTTTAGCATGGCTTGCTCCTATAATTTTTTTCTAATTTTTGTATTTAATTTGCATTAATAATCTGCAAATTTAACTTAATTACTTAACTCTTTGATTTAATTAATTAAGCACTTCTAATCTAAAGTGCTTTGTCACAATTTTATGAAAAATAAACGGCTTAAACACAACATATTGTGCACTGGATGCAAATTTAGGCCTTTATTTTGTGTTCGTCAATAGGCTTTGCATTAACTTTTTATGCGCCACTTAATGAGAATTTTGCGCAAACCAAGCCTGTGTTTGCATTGCGCTGAGGTGAGTATTCACTAAATTGGATATGAAAATATAAAAAATATTTGTCTTGCAATGCAGGATAAAAGATACATCGCTTTTATTGGCATGATGCGACGCTATAATTGCAGCAATCAGGTAGCACAAGTGATTCTTATAACAGTGCCGTTTGGGCCATGTTAAATCAGTTTAGTAATTAATAGCCAGCTTCTACCAATCGCTTATTCAGCGCCTTAATAATGTTTACCCAAGGCGGGTTTTCATGAGAAAAGCCATTAATAATATCCACAGTGATACCTTTAGGCGCAAGTTTTCGCCAATATTTCTGGAAGAAATTAAATCGATAAAAACCAAACACGCCCCAACTGACAAAAATCAAGCTAATCTTGTCATGGTACTGTTTTAATTGATATGTTTTGTCATTTTCGAGTGACTTATATTGAATTAAAGTACGCGAATCTAGCGTCGCTTTTTTGAACTTTTTAATAACAACATCGGCCATTTTTTTGATGGATTCTATTTTACTTGCGCCTGAATTATCGCCAAAAAATGCATTTAGAAATCGTTGTGTGAGTGTGCCAATACGATCAATTTTTGTGTAGATTTTTCTGGCAACTTTTAGCGGGAAGGTATTCACACTGACATCCCGCTCAACAATTCCCAAAAACCCAACATGACAGCCACGATTGTGTAGCACTTCTGCAATTTCAATGGCAATGTAGGCTGCTGCGCAGTTACCGGCTATTAAGTAACTTTTTGCTGCAATCGTGCGCTCAATTTCATCGGCATAATAACGGCTTAATGCGGTAATAACGTTATGAGTGGGCTGGACAAATTCGTAGGTACCACGCAAAGCATAAATATTGCGCTGTTGCCCGCAAACCGAAATTACAGCAGGCATTTCAGCTGGGCCGCCGCACCAAATCAACGGCAATTTGGTGGCATTAGGCACGTCATGCACCTTAATCAATAGTGAGCCTTCGGATACGCGCGTACCGGTCCAAGAGCAGGTTAGCATGAGCAAACCGCGATACAGTTTAGGTGGTAAATTACTTGTCAATGTTGGTGCCTCTAACTTCATTATTCTGTAATATTGACAGGAAAGCTTTTGTTATTATTGAACACACGCACGCGGGCATGAAGGGCTTGTTGCCCAGTCATTTGCAGATTAATCTGCGCATCAAAATTCGGCATAATATGCACATAACTATCGCTTAAATTGCAGCCAACGGCTTGAATTGTTGCAAAATAAGCAGGCCTGTTGCTGCTAATAGTGAGCACATAATGGTTTTTTTCTATTTGTTGCGCATGCGCAGTCAAGGTTAAATCTTGGTGCTTGTCTTGCATAACAACAGGGTCAGCATAGGTTTTTTGGGCGATTACTTGGCCATTTTCTGCAACTAGCTTTGCTACACAAGCTACAAATCCGCGCGCGCCAAAGCGGTAGGCATAGCTCGAATCTACAAATCTGCCTAAAAAAGCATCAACGCTAACGCGCTTAAGGCTATTTGGTATGAGCTGACAAGGTTGAATTGCTCGTTCAAATATTGCACCCTCAACCGTAATTAAGGCGATTTCTAGCTGGCAATCTAGCGCCGCTGCGCCGTCATGTGCTAAGTAAACCGCCAAACCTTCTGAACCTTCATCTACAAATAAAATAGTACTTGGCTGCGATGCGCGCGCTAAGCCATAAAATGCCGATTTTGGTACGCCTAAGCTATCGATATAGCCCCAACCTGCGCCGGGTTTTAAATCGTGCAAATACCACACCAAGGCGGCGCGGCCTTGGGTGCTGTTTGCGCGTAAAATATTGATGGTGCGCTCAACCACTTCGCAACTGGTGGCGCGGCATACATCTAAATAGCGTTGCGGCTCGGTAATGCGCAGCTGGCTTGGGTTAATGCCAAATAATTGCTCAATATAATAATCGGTAATATCGGCAAAATCCCAGCCCGATCCATTATCGCGCGGCACGCCTTGTTTCCAGCTTGGGTGATGCGCAGGCATAAATTCGTTATTAAAAAACTGGTACAAACTCGCGTCTTCTGGCACATGCGAAAAAGCCAAACATTCGGCAATAAATTGGCCTTTAAACAAGCGCGCATCGTCAAAACTACGCCTGTAACCCCCAACACCGTAATAATGCGATGTGCCATTACCCGCATGAAACGGAATGTCGTTTGAGTTTGGGCTGGAGCTTACATATGGCACATTAGGCGCGTGTTCTGCGCAAATATTTTTGAGTATTTCATCAAAAATACGGTTATGAATTTGCTCTAAATCCACGCCCATCATCGCTGCTTGTTGCGCCACCTCGCTATTGCCAACCAGCAGCGTTAGGCAGGCACGATGGCCGTGTTTGCGCAAAAACGTCTCCGCTTCTTGCTGCACACTGGCCACAAACTCTGCGTTATCTTCAGGATAATCAAAGTTGGTAAAGGCAAAATCTTGCATAATTAAAATGCCAAGCTCATCGCACATTTCGTAAAAATCATCACACTCATACGGCATATTGCCAGGCAAGCGCAGCATATTTATGCCAGCATTTTTAAGTAGCAACAAGCGCTGGCGCAGCTCTGCAACTGAAGTTTGCAAGCTGAGCGGATTCATTGGCGTCCAACAAGCGCCGCGTAAAAACAAAGCGGTGTTATTGATTTGCAGCGATAAATCGTGCGCATTGGCGCGCGTTATACATCGAAAACCGTAGCGGCCAATGACAATTTCTTGCCCGTCACTATTCGAATCTAACACTAGTTTTAATAAATAGCGCATTGGCATGCCGGACATCGGTCTGGCTTAAATGCGGCGTCCAATCGCCGCCGCTTTTAACTGTTTCAACCAAGGCCATTTGCTCTCTATCGCCACCAGTAAAGGTGCTTATAGATCCACATAAATTGGGGAAATTTTCCATATATCCCACTTTGCGCAATAGCTCACGCGGTACAACGGGTGGAAAACAAGCTTTTACCGCACCATCTTTTTTTGATTCGCGGTCTACCATGCCTTGCAGGCTGGCCACCAACTCAACCAAGGGGGCAGCGCGGCCAACAATGCCTTTAACACCGCTATCAAGCAGCAATTTGTGTTGAAAAAGCTGCGCCTTAAACTCTAAATGCGCTGCATCTAAGTTACTAATTTGGTTACTCATTGAAAACTGCTCCCCAATCTAAATTCGTTATTATTATTTGATTATTCAGCTAAATACGCAGCTGAATAATTGACCACTAATTACCTTTATGCACCAGCAACAGCGCCGCATTAGTCAATTGAATTCGATCGTTATGGATCATCATTACAGACGAATGCGCGTCGCGTAAATGCCGCCCCAAAGAAAATGGCCCGTTATTTTTATACGCTTGAATGCCGCATACGCTTAAGGCTTCGCTAACAATTGCCACCACTGCGCGTGAGCTATTCAGCTTGAGTGTGTTAATTCGCAACGAAAACGCCAGACTAGCCAGTTTTTGTGAATCGTCAGCTGCCAATGCCTCTGCATATTCGCGTGCCAAACCAAAAACCTCATATTCCATTTTTTGCAATTCGGCACTTAAATCTGCCACACGGTGCGCGCCCATGGGCGTTGTGCCAGGGTTAGAGCGGCCTTTTGCACGAAACAATTCGCGGGCTTTATTCACCGCATCTGAAGCTAAACCAAACCACCAAGCCGACCAAAATATGTGCGAAGTTGGCACCATGGTGTAAGTCGCAATATCGGCAAACGGTGTAGTCATCACTTGCCAAGCCGCGCCGTTAGCCACAACAGTGGCGGGCGGGCTGCAAGTGCCGCGCATACCTAAGGTATCCCAAGCGCCTTGATCTTGCAGCTCAAATTGGCCTTTTTCAGCAATCACCAACACTTGATCGCCACTAGCCGCCTCTGAGTTTTTACGCGCTGTAATCATTAAGTCATCGGCATAATTGCCATATGAAACGGTAGTGGCTTTTTTAGTCAGCGTATAGCTATCGCCATCGATTTCCACCGCGCAACTGTTGCTACGCATATCGCCGCCAGGGCCAACTTCAGACGTAACAGACGCAATTAAGCGATTTTCTTTTGCGGCGCGGCGCAAATAATCTTGTAATTGAGGGCTATTTTTAGCGTGATGTACGGCGGATAAAATTTGTGTATGGTGCATGGCCACCACCGCTGCGGTGGCTGAGCAATGTTGGCCTAATGCCGCACAGCCGCGCGCCAGCTCAATCGGGTCCGCCCCAACGCCGCCATATTCAGCAGGAATAGGCGCCGAAAAAATACCAGCCGCTTTAAGCGCAGTAATTGCCTCTATTGGAAAGCGACTTTTTTCATCAACGTCGTTTGCATGCATACGCGCTATTTCACGGCCAATACGGTCAATTTCAGCGATGCGCGCATCTACATCGGTTTGGCTGGCATTGTCTTGGTTAGCGGGATTCATTAAGTTTGCAAACTAGAAATAGCATTACCAATTGCGCGGATGCTTTCGAATACATCGCGGCGCAGCATGCTATCTGGAAACTCTAAATCAAACTCTGATTCTAGCCCTAGCATTACACCAACGGTTGCGCGCGAGCTCATACCAGCGGCGAATAAATCGGCATCAATGTCAAGGCCATTAACGTCCTGATTAAGCTCGGCTTGGGTTTTTAAAACCGTTTTTACACGTGCAATAATTTCAATAGTCATCAATTAACTTTTATAATTTAATTTATTTTTTAAGTGATCAAACACAATATTTGACGAATGTAGTTTATTCTGACTGCGTAGATTCACGCAATAGCCCAAATCGGTAAATGAGCATCTCAATTGTCAACAATTGTTTATTACCACCCCGTATTATTGTTTTGCAGGTATTAACACCGTTTTTTTTAAATTTTAAGTGCATCTATTTATGAGAAAATACTGATGTGAATCGCTTTTTATATTCCTTTTTGTTGTATGCGGTGTTGCCTTTTGTGCCATTTAAATTATGGTGGCGCGGCATTAAGCAACCGGCTTACAAATTGCATTGGCGTGAGCGGTTTGGGGGTTATGCATTAAAAGCAAGCAAGCCGGTTATTTGGCTGCATTGCGTTTCGGTGGGCGAAACGCGCGCGGCGGAACCTTTGGTTAAAGCTTTGCAGGCGCAGTATCCACAGCATCAAATTTTGCTCACACACACCACGCCTACTGGGCGCGAAGCCAGTGAGCAGCTTTTTGGCGATGCGGTACAGCGTGTGTATTTACCTTACGATTTGCCATTTGCGGTGAAGCGTTTTTTAAAGCATTTTCAGCCAAAAATTGGTTTGATTATGGAAACCGAGTTGTGGTTTAACTTAATTGCCGCCTGCAAAAAAAGTGATATTCCACTATTACTGCTAAATGCACGTTTATCCGAAAAATCGGCCAAGGGTTACGGCAAGTTAGGCCGTTTGGTAACCGAAGGTTTGCATAATTTAAGCGCCATTGCCGCGCAAACAAGGGCTGATGCGGTGCGTTTGCAAATGCTGGGCGCACCTCATGTGGATATTACTGGCAATATAAAATTTGATGTACGGCCTCCCGCGAATGCGCTAGAAAATGGCTTAAAGTTGCGCGCGTTATTGGGTGAAAAAACGGTATTTTTGGCTGCCAGTACGCGTGAAGGTGAAGAAGCGTTAATTTTAGAGGCGGTTAAAGATTTAACTATTTTAACCATGATAGTGCCGCGCCACCCGCAACGGTTTGATGAAGTAGAGCAGCTGATTAAGGCGGCAGGCTTACATTATGTGCGCCGCAGCCAATTGGTAACGCCTATTAATTCAACTGTACAAGTGATTTTGGGCGATAGCATGGGCGAATTATTTAGCTATTACGCGGCTTGTGATTTTACTTTTGTGGGTGGTAGCTTGCTGAAGTTTGGCGGCCAAAACTTGATTGAAGCAGCCAGCATGGGCAAACCGATTTTAATTGGCAAATATACCTATAATTTTGCCGAAGCCACCGCAAATGCGCTACGGGCAGGGGCGGCAACGCAGGTGAGTGATGTGGCCAGCTTGCGCGAAAAAATTCAATATTTGGCTAAAAGCCGCGAAAAGAGAGCCCAAATGCAGCAAGCCAGCTTAAATTTTAGCCAAGCTTCTACTGGGGCCACTTTTAGAACCATGCAGCTAATTATGGCGCACTTAATTAAATAGCTGTATTAGCGAATAAGCTGCGATATTGCTTTAAAAGCAGCATGTTGCGCGTTACCCAGCCACTCAAACACGACAGATTCTGTATTGGTGATGATACAGCCAGCATCGCGCATGCGGGCGATTGCGTTGGCTTTATTGCTGGCGTTGCGCGAAATAATAGCGTCTTCCACCACAAAAACTTGCTTATTGGCTTTAATTAAATCCAGCGCGGTTTGCAATACGCAAATATGCGATTCCATACCTGCGATGATGATTTGCGGTTGATCGCGATGCAATTGCTGATTAAATTTTGGCGCGCCTGTGGCTGAAAAAGTGGTTTTTTCTATTGGCTTGCATGCGCCAATATATTGTTTAATTTGTGGCAATGTTTCGCCCAAGCCTTGCGGATATTGCTCTGTGACAATCACTGGCACATTAAGCAAACTGGCCGCTTGCGCTAATATGCCGCAATTTTTAATTACCAACTGCATCGCGTCAACCTGCATAGCGCTAATCAGCTTGGTTTGCATATCAATGATGACTAATTGACTAAGCTCGGCTTTAGAAATGGTTGCGCTCATATTTAAATGCCTATTAAGTACAACTTAAGGTGCAAGCACCAATTGCTGATTAATATCTTGTAAATCTACCTCTGCCACCACGCCTGTAGCCGATTTTAAGCGGATGATATTCACCAAATAATTGTAGCGCGCTTGCAGTAAATCGCGCTTGGCTGAATAAAATTGTTGCTGCGCGTTTAGCACATCCGCACTAATACGCACGCCCACTTCATAGCCTAATTTGGTGGAATCTAGCTGGCTTTGGCTACTGATTAATGCTTGTTCTAGCGCCTTAATTTGCGCCACGCTGCTGCTTAAATTTAAAAACGCGCGCTGGGTTTCTAAATCGGTTTGGCGGCGCGCAATTTCTACATCATCTTTGGCTTTTTGCTGATTTAGCAGCGCTTGGCGCACGCGTGAGCTAATGGCCCCGCCTTGATACAGCGGAATTTGCAGCTGCAGGCCAATAGTGGCGCTGTTAAAATCGTTACCAAAACCGTTTAAACCGCCATTGGTATAATTATCGGTGTAGTTAGCCACCGCATCTAAGGTTGGCATATGCGCGGCTTTGTTAAAGGCCACATTTTGCTCGGCTAGCTTTAAGGTATCTTGCTGAATGGCGATATTTAAATTATTTTGCAGCGCTACATCCAGCAAATTTTGCATGCTTTGATTAACCGTATTCACTTGAATATCGCTTTTAACCGTGGCAAGCGCGCTTGGTAATTCACCGGTAATCTGCTGAATTTCGTGCTGTGCAATTTGGTATTCGTTTACGGCGGCAATTTCTTGCGCTACCACCAAATCAAAGCGCGCTTGCGCTTCGTTTACATCGGTAATGGTGGCGGTGCCCACTTCAAAGGTAATTTTGGCTTGATCTAGCTGGCTTAAAATAGCCGTTTTTTGCGCTTTAATTAGCTCAATTTTATCTTGCGCAATCAGCACATTAAAATAAGCCTGCGTGGTGCGTAAAATCAAATTTTGCTGACTTAAATGATATTGCTTATCGGCAATGCTCACTTGCGTGTAGCTTTGATCCATTTGCACTAAATTTTGTTGGCGATAAATGGGCTGGCGCGCTTCTAAGCCATAGTTGTAGCCTTCAAAACTAGCATTGCCCGCCACACGCGGAAAGTTTGAAGTGACATTATTAAACTCAATACTGCTTTTGGTGGCGGTAATGCCTGCGCTAAAATTAACCGTAGGCCTGTACAAGGCTTTGCCTTGTTCAATGATTTCTTGCGCGGCTTTATTGCTGCTTAATGCAGAGGCTAAAACCGGATCGTGCGCCAACGCTTGCTGATAAATATCCAGCAAATTCAATTTTTTATCTTGCGCTTGCAAAGCGGCTGGAAATAGCGCGCACAGTATAAATGCCTTTAATAAAAGCGGTTTAAAGTTAAGCATATTAAAACTCAAACGTGCTGGCCTGCGGTGCATTAATTAACTCAGGCACATAGGTTTCAAATAGCACATCCTGCTTAAAAGCGGCTTCTGATAAGCGCTGCATTAACATAGCTTGCATGGCAGGGCCTGTGCCTAAAACAATAAACAGCGCGCCGCCAACGGCCAGCTGATTACGCACGCCCAGCGGCTCAACAGGGCATGATCCGGTGTACACAATCAAATCAAACGGTGCTTGATTGGGCAAGCCTAATGCGCCATCTGCCACTAATAAGGTGACGTTTTGAATGGTGTGTTTGGCTAAGTTTTGCGCGGCTTTTGCACTTAAATCGGCATTAATTTCTACAGCGGTAACGTGTTTAGCCAAGCTTGCCAACAAGGCTGTTACATAGCCGCTGCCTGTGCCAATGTGCAATACGTTGTGCGTTTTTTGCACGCTTAACGCTTGCAAAATGCGGCCTTCTAATTTGGGGCTAAGCATGGTTTGACCAGCACCGATTGGGATTTCAATATCGGCAAAAGCCAAGCCTTGATATTCAGCTGGCACAAAATGTTCGCGCGGAATTTCGCTTAGCAAAGCCAGCACTACTGGATCTAATACCTCCCAAGTGCGAATCTGCTGTTCTATCATATTGAATCTCGCGATTTCGCGAGGCACGTTAAACCCAGCAACTTCACTTGCCGTTTTAATATCTGCTGTTTGTATCATGTACTTAATCTCATTAATTTAACCCTAATTATAACTGAACTGCTTAAGGCGTTTCAGGTACTTTTACCCTAAACCATGCCGCATATAATGCCGGTAAAAATAACACTGTTAACGCTGTGGCAATGGCCAAGCCACCAATAATGGCCACCGCCATTGGCCCAAAAAATACACTGCGCGTTAGCGGTATCATGGCTAATATGGCCGCTGCTGCCGTTAATACAATTGGCCTAAAACGGCGAATGGTGGATTCTACAATGGCCTGCCAAGCGGGCAATCCGCTGGCTCTGTCTTGATCAATCTGATCGACCAAAATAACCGAATTGCGCATAATCATGCCGCTTAAAGCAATGGTACCCAACATGGCTACAAAGCCGAATGGTTTGCCAAAAATCAATAACGCCATTGTGACTCCAATTAATCCTAATGGTGCGGTGAGCAACACTAAAAATACGCGTGAAAAGCTTTGTAGCTGCAAAATTAATAGCGTTAATACCACCACTAAAAATAAAGGCGCGCCTTTGGCAACCGATGCACCGCCTTTTGCTGATTCTTCTACCGCGCCACCTGTTTTAACCGTTACGCCAAGCGGCAAATTGGCTTTAATACTTGTTAACTTTTCTTCAATTTGAGCAGAAACCACAGGCGCTTGCATATCGCCGCGCAAATGCGCACGCACAGTAATAGATGGCACGCGGTTGCGCCGCCAAATCACGCCTTCTTCAAAACCAGATGTAATAGTAGCAAATTGCGCCAATGGCACAGACGTTTGATTGCCGCTGCCATTTTGCACATTAAACATTAAGTTGGGCAGGCGCGATAATTGCGTGCGCTCAGCATCCGCCCCGCGCTCCACTAAATCTATGCGCTCATTGCCTTCTCTAAATTCGGTAACGTACAAATCGCCTAAAGCCGCATTTATTACATTGGCCACATCCACTGAGCTTAATCCCAATAATCTGGCTTTTGCTTGGTCAATGCTAACTTTAATGACTTTGCTGGGCTCTTCCCAACCCAATTGCACGTTAGCCAAATTGGGGTTGGCGCGCATAATATCTTCAATTTGATGCGATATTTGGCGTATTTGCGCAATATCGCTGCCATCTACCCTAAATTGCACCGGAAACCCAACCGGTGGGCCGTTTTCAAGCCGCAATACAGATGCTCTTAAGGCGGGAAAATCGCGTTCAAATAAGCTTAATAAATCGCTACGCAGGGCTTCGCGCGCAGTCAAATCTTTGCTTAAAATCACAAATTGCGCAAAACCGCGATGCGGTAATTGAATATCTAAAGGCAAGTAATAACGCGGGCTACCAGTGCCAATATAGGCCACAAAATTATCCACGCCTTTGTGTTTTTGGTTCCAAGCGCGTAGCCAGGTTTCTAGCTTTTTCACCTCATTATTGGTTGCCGCGTAAGAGGCGCTTTCGGCCATGCGCAAATCCACCACAATTTCTAAACGCGTGGAATCGGGGAAAAATTGCTGTTGCACTTTTGTGAAGCCTAAAATGGATAATACAAATAAGATTAATGTGATGGCAATAACCGTTTTGCGGTAGCGCACACAAGCGGTAACTAAGGCCCTAAAGCGGTTATAAAACGCGCTGTTATAAATATCGTGATGATGATTATCATCCGGTTTATCGGCTAGTTTAAATGTGGATTTTAGCCACTGATTAAATTTAGATGGCTGTGGTTTTTGGTTGTAATCGGGCAATAAATGATAGCCCAAATACGGCACAAAAATCACCGCCGCCACCCATGAAATAATCAAGGCAATGGCCGAAACCTGAAAGATTGAGCGCGTGTATTCGCCTGTAGAACTGGCCGCGGTGGCAATCGGCAAAAAGCCGGCAACCGTTACCAGCGTGCCAGTCAGCATGGGCATGGCGGTTGATGTATAAGCAAAGGCCGCCGCTTGCATGCGTTGCATGCCTTGTTCCATTTTGGATGACATCATTTCTACAGCAATAATCGCATCATCTACCAGCAAGCCCAGCGCCAATATTAGCGCGCCCAGTGAAATTTTATGTAGGCCAATATTAAATAATTGCATCACCAAAAAGGTGGCCGCCAGCACAATTGGGATGGTAATTGCCACCACAATACCGGTGCGCAAACCCAGTGATAGCAGGCTTACGCCTAGCACAATCACTAGCGCCTCAATTAATGATGTAACAAAATCATTAACCGAATTGGCCACTATTTTGGGCTGCGATGTAATGGTGGCAAAGCTTAAACCCACTGGCAGATTTTGCTGAATTTTGGATATTTTTGCATCCAGCACATGCCCTAACGCAATCACATCGCCGCCTTCGCGCATGCTCACGCCCAGTAGTAATGTATCTGTGCCGTTATAGCGCACGGTATCCCTTGGCGGGGTTTCATAGCCGCGATAAATGCGCGCCACATCGCCTAATCTAAAATCTTGATTATTAGCGCGTATCCTAAAATTGCGCAGGTTTTCTAACGTGCTATAACGGCCCGAAACCTCAATCCGAATGCGCTCATTGGGTGAATCAAACGTGCCGCTTTTTACCACGGCATTTTGCGTTTGCAGATTATTTAACAGCACCGTGGCGCTAATGCCTAAAGTAGATAATTTAGCGTTAGAAAGCTCTAAAAATATGCGCTGTTTTTGCTCACCAAAAAAATCAATTTTGGCCACATCTTTGGCTGTTAATAATTCAGCGCGAATAATTTCGGCTTGTTTTTTTAAAGCAAAATTATCAAAACCATCGCCTGTAAGGGCGTACATGCTGCCATATACATCGCTAAATTCATCATTAAAAGTCAGGCTTTCAATATTTTGCGGCAAGGTGTGGCGAATATCGCTGCTTTTTTTGCGCACCTGATACCAAATATATGGCACATCTTGCGAAAATGTTTCGTCTTTAATCACCACAAAAATCATCGATTCGCCCGGCCGGGAATAGCTGCTGGTGTAATCCAAATGCGGGGTTTCTTGTAGCTTTTTTTCAAGCTTATCCGTCACTTGCTGCTCAACCTCTACCGCGCTGGCACCGGGCCAACTGGTGCGCACCAGCATCACTTTAAAGGTAAATGGCGGGTCTTCTGATTGGCCGAGTTTGGTGTAAGCCAGCAAACCGGCAAAGGTTAGCATCAGCATTAAATACAACACCAATGTTTGATGATTTAACGCCCATAGTGATAAATTAAAGCCGTTTTTTTGTGGATTTTCGGCTTCAATCATTGCGCCGCCGCTGGCTGTAATAAAGGCTTCACTTTTTGGCCATTAATTAAGGTGTGCACGCCAGCAATCGCCACCATTTCACCTGCCTGCAAGCCACTCATTACCTGCACACCGTTTTCTGTAAATTGGCCTGCTGTTACAGCGCGCAAATTAGCAACACCGGCTTTATCGATGACCCAAACACTGGTTTTGCCGTTGATTTGCGTTAAGGCGCTGGCTGGCACCATCAATTCGTCAACTGGTCCGCCGCTGGCAATGCGCATGGCCGCTGTCATGCCCAATTTAAGCATTTCATCGGCATCTAAAATGGCTACGCGCACATCAAAAGCGCGGGTGGCAGAGCTGGCAGCTGGCGCAATTTCACGCACTTTTCCTGTATAGATTTTTTCAGCCTCGGGAAATTGGTTTGCCCACAATTTTAATTGAGCCATATCGCCAACTTTTACCGCCGCCACTCTAGATTCTGGCACGGCCACTAATACCTCAAGCTGTTTTGTATCAACCACTTGCGCCACCATTTCACCCGCCGCTACCACTTGGCCGGGCTCTGCGCGAATTTGCGTTACCACACCGTTCCTATCAGCCATTAAACTGGTGTAGCGTGATTGATTGCTGGATACCGCCGCTTGCGCTTTTACTTGTTGCAAGCGCGCCGCAGAAGTTTTTAATTCGGCTTCGCGAAAATCTAAAGCTGATGCCGATATAAATTTTTTGTTAAATAATAAGCGTTGGCGCTCAACTTCGGCTTTTGCTAAGGCATGGCTGGCTTCTGCTGCACGCACATCGGCATAGGCCGCGGCGGCTGTTAAATTCGTATCTGCCGCATCTAATAGTGCCAATATTTGGCCTTTTTTAACCACGCTACCTACATCTACTTTGCGCTCAATAATCTTGCCGCCAATTCTAAAACCCTGATTGGATTCATAGCGCGATTTAACCTCGCCCACCAGCACTATGCCTTGCTCTACGGCCGTTTGGCCAACCACAATCACCAAAGCAGGGCGCAGTGGCGGCGGTGCTTGCGGTGGCTTTTCACAGCCCGCCATCAATATCGCCATCATGCTTAATGCACTTAGTTTTATTTTCATAGCAAGCTCTCGTTTTTATTATTAATTGCATTAGTATGCTCTTGCAACAAACCGCGAATCAAGGTTAATTGCATCATCTGCAAGCGCTGCTCAATTGTGGCCCAATTCACCCAAACATCGTTAGCCATGCTAATTTGCAGCGCGCAAACGCCATGCATACCGGCCCAAATTGTTTGCGCAATTAAATCGGCATCGGTTAAATCTGGCCTAAATTTGCCGGCTAAAAACACATCATTCACCACGCTTTTTAGCTGAAAATAGGCATCTTGTTCGGCATTATTTTGCTGAATGCTAGAGCTAGCCACATCTTGAAGCGGGTGCTCTGTCATAAACATCATGCGGTAGTGATTGGGATAATTAAGCGCAAACGCGGCATAATCGCGCCCAATCGCCAGCATGCGCTCTACTGGGTCGCTATTCGCTAAATTATTTTTTAAAGCATCGGCCAGCGCTAAAAAATCGGTATCGCACACCGCGCGAATCCAGAATGCATCACGCTTTCTAAAAACCAGCTGTGTTTTAAGGCAAACTGTTGGTTAATCGCATTAAAATAGGGCGCAATTAAGCGCTGATCTAAGCCTGTTTTGGGATAAATAAATATTAAAAACAGCGCACTCGCCATTAAGCAAACTAGCTGCTTTTTAACGCCATAAGGCGGCACAAATAAACCAACACGCATTATGGTGTGGCCTTATTAGGCTTTGCTGGTATGGCAAAATGGGTTAAATCTTGCATCACTTGCAGGGTAGCTTTTTGCTTTTTTTGCAGCAGTTGATGCGCGTCAGCATCCGATAAGTTTTTATCGTCCGCCGTTGTTATCATCAGCTTAAACAGGCTATTGTTGTTAACTGGGTGCACAATTTTCACCTCGCTATCCACATAGGCCAGCTTATTCCAATCGGCTATGTACACATGGTCGCGGCTTTGATTACTAAACAAATTAATGCCGATGCTGTAATCACTTTGCGGGTTAGCCACCCCTAACATTGGCATTAATGTGGGCACAATATCGGCATGGCTAGTCATTTTATCCACCACTGCCGCCGCTTTGTTTGGCACATAAATCACCAGTGGCGTGCGAATTTGCTCATCTACAAAGGTAGAGTTATGGTCCCAAAAGCCATGCTCCATAAACTCTTCGCCATGGTCACCCACCAAAATCACAATGGTGTTTTCTAATAATTGGTGTTGTTTTAAGTAATCAAAAACGCGCGCAAATTGGCTATCTAAATGATGCACCGCGTTAATGTAGCGGTTTTTAATCGGCACAATATCGGTTCTTAATTGTTCTCTGGTTAAGCTGGCGTAATTCAAATCATCACGGTAAGGCTTAGCAATCACGCTTTCTGGCGGAAAGTAATAACGCGCATGTGGCGACTCAAAAAACATAAAGGTAAAAAACGGCTTAGCGGTATCGCGCTTATCAATAAACGATAACAAATCGCTCACGTTTTGCTGATCGTTCTGCCAGCCCATCTTTTTATTGCCTTGCACGGCATGCATTTGCTCTGCTGGCACTTGCGCAAAAATGGTTTTATCAAATTCTGGGTAGCTAAATAATCCGCTGGTGTAAAACTGCATTTGGTAGCCTTGTTGGCGCATTACGTCCAAAATATTGGCGCCGCGCTGCTCTTGCAAAAATTGAAACCAATAACTGGCCGGCAAGCCCATCATCATGCCAAACACGCCTGCGCGCGTGCAATTGCCAGTGCTGTAATTTTTAGTAAAGCGGCTAGATTGCTGCGCGAAATTCCACGCATTGGGCATAATGTGTTCGTTTAAAGTATCCGCACGCCACGATTCAGAAACCAGCCAAACTATGTTGTAAGGCTTCGCTGGCGCGTTAGATTGAATAGGATGCAAAGGATAATGCAGCTTGCCTTTGGCTTTTAAACCGGCTGTGCGCGTGCCCTTAATACCCATCGCTTTAAAAATACCGCGGGCAGATACCGATTGGTAAAACGGCACCATTTGCGCCACTGTAGATAATTGCTGTTTAACGTGTAAATCATAGGCATAGTACATATGCACGCCCACTACCATCAGTAAAGCGAATAAGGCCGATTTCCAGCCAAATAAAGTGTGGCTTAATAATGCAGATTTTTTCGACAATTGAATGGCTAGCCATAACAAAACCATTTGCGAAACTAAAAATACAAAAGCAATGGCAGCAAAGCCAGCATCCGTTGCTGAACTCCCACCTAGCGACTGCACTCCGCCCGGCGTCATCACTAAATTAAGCACAAACCCATTGATATACATGCCATACAAGCTGTAAAGCTTGGCGTTTGCATAAAATAATAAAGTGGTGATGGCGGTTGATAATACCGCAACCGCATACACCGTTGCTTTGGCGCATGGTTTTGATAACTGGCTAGAAAGTACTTTTTTTGTGATTTTAGTCAGTAATAAAGCTGGAATTAAATACAACAATCCATACAACACAAATGCCGCGCACAAAAATACAAAACTGGTTTTATTTTCGGCAAAAATTAAGTGAAAATCGATGGTGTTTGCGACTAAAAATAGCAGTACTAAATAAGTGCTAATAAAGAACAGCCTTAGCGCTTGGCTTATTTTTTGGTTGTTAAGTTTTGTATTATTGGGTGGTGTCATGTAATGATTTGTGCATTTAAATGACTAAGCTATATGCAACCTTAGTGCCACACCGCGTTGATAATTGATAAGCTGTTGTTTTAATTATTAATAACAGCTTTATATTGGCTTTAATTTGAGCCTTATTTTTGTAAATCTTGCAAAGTTTGCAGGGTTTAGCCACTTAAATCGCGCAAATTTTGCAGGGTTTAAATTTAAAAATTAAGCAAGTGATTGAATTAACACTCTATTTTTATTGGCATCGTATTTGCATTTAGTTGAATGCCTTATCAATATAGGATTCGCCATGCATGCCGCTTCAACTGCACCACAAGCCATTTATCACGCTCAAACCGTTTATCAATTAAGAGAATTTGCCAAAACTAAACGCTATACCATGCTAGAAATTCAGGCTTTTATCGTTAACCAAAACCATGCCGATCGCCTAGAGGTAGAACACTTTATTCGCGATATATTTGCAAGCACTTACCAAGCCACAGTGACGCACTTTATGCCGATATTAGTAGCGCTGCGCGATGCCGATGGCGGCTTAATGGCGGCTTTTGGCATGCGTCACGCCGCGCAAGAATCGCTGTTTTTAGAGCAATATTTGGATGTGCCGATTGAACATTTGCTATCAAGCCAGCTTAATAAAACCATTACGCGCGATGAAATTACCGAAATTGGCAACTTGGCCGTGGCCAACCCACGCAATGCCGGTATTTTAATTGCGCATGTGATTCAACAAAGCTTGGATATGCAAGTGAAATGGTGCGTGGCAACCGCGCACCGCAGCTTGCAAAATGGCTTAATTAAAGGCGGGCGCGATGTTTTTGCTATGCAAGCGGCCGATGTTGGCAGATTACCAAAAACCGAGCAGGCACTTTGGGGCCGCTATTATGATAATCAGCCGCAAATTATCGCCGTGCGCGGTATTGCGTCATAAATAGGTGCTTAATTTGCTCAACAGTATTCAACATCACGCAGCGCAATTTGCGGATTCTATTGCGCTTAAAAATGAAGAAATGGCATTAAGTTATAACGATTTAACACTCTTGATCGCGCAAATTAGCACGCAAATACTCTCGCAAACCGCCAATAAACCAATCGCCATTAATATCGATAATCACCCGGCTTGGGTAGTGCTTGATTTGGCTGCTCTGGCTTGCGATGCAGCACTGGTGCCATTACCCAGCTTTTTTACGGATGCACAATTGCTGCACGCCATGCAAAACGCAGGCGTTGCCGCCATCATCACCGATAATCCCAACCGTTTTCAGCCAATTTTGGCTGATTTAATCATTGGCCAATTCACATTTAATGTCGCTAATAAAATTCTTACCCAATTTATGCTGGCCATTCCGCCTGCTGCATTGCCAGATGGCACGGCTAAAATCACCTACACATCTGGCACCACTGGCAGCCCAAAAGGCGTTTGCCTTGGTTTAAATGCCATTACAAAAGTAGCAAACAGCATTAAAGAAGCGGTTGGGTTAACGCGCAATAGCCAACATGCCTGTATTTTGCCTTTATCCACCTTGCTAGAAAATGTGGCCGGCGTATACGCCACCTTGCTGGCAGGCGGCACGGTGCATATATTACCTAGCGCACAAGTGGGCTTTAGCGGCAGCGCTTTTGAAAGCGAAAAACTGCATGAAACTTTGGCCAAAACACATGCCAATACCGCGATTTTAATTCCAGAATTATTAAAGGCTCTAGTAATTCAATTAGAATCTGGCGCGCAAACTTTAAGCCATTTGCAGTTTGTTGCAGTTGGTGGCGCGCACGTTTCTATTGCCTTATTAAACCGCGCAAAAAACGTAGGCTTACCTGTTTTTGAGGGCTATGGATTATCAGAAAGCGCTTCTGTTGTGGCTTTAAACACGCCAGCCGCCAACAAAATTGGCAGTGTTGGCAAGCCGCTAAATCATATTCAATTATCATTTTCGGCTGAACAAGAAATACTGGTGAAAGGCGCACAGTTTTTAGGCTACACGCAAGAATCAGCAACGCAGAATTGGCTAGCAACGGGCGATATTGGCTATTTAGATGCAAATGGTTATTTGTTTATTAACGGCCGCAAAAAGCATATTTTTATCACTTCGTTTGGTCGCAACGTGTCGCCAGAATGGGTAGAGCGCGAACTGACCAGCCAGCCCAATATTGCCCAAGATTGCTTGTTTGGCGAAGCAAAACCGTGGAATACCGCCGTTATTGTGGCGCAAGCCAATACCAATATTGAGCAAATTCAGCAATCGGTTAATAAGGTTAATCAAACCCTGCCAGATTACGCGCAAATCAAAAAAATCGTGCTGGCAATTGCCCCCTTTAGCGTGATTAACCAGCAATTAACGCCGAATAACAGACTCAAACGCGATGCTATTTGGCGCGCCTATGAGCACACCATTAATGCACTTTATGCAGAACAATAAGGATTTAAAACATGGCTTTTTATGATGATTTACTGAAAGCAACCGAAACCGAGCGCAACATACTTTTAAGCCTGCCGCTAATTACACAAGGCGCCAGCGGCAATATTTCGCTGCAAACTTATGTGGCATTTTTAACGCAAGCGTATCACCACGTAAAACACACCGTGCCATTATTAATGGCCTGTGGCGGCCGATTAAGTGAGCAATATGAATGGCTGCGCGTGTCAATTGGCGAATATATTGAAGAAGAAATGGGCCACCAAGAATGGGTGCTAAATGATATTGCCGCTTGCGGCGTGGATGCCGAAACCGTCAGAAATGGCAAACCATCATTCGCTACCCAGCTTATGGTGGCGTATGCTTACGATATGATTTATCGCGTTAACCCTGTCGGCTTTTTTGGCATGGTTTTGGTGTTAGAAGACACCAG
>Ga0326733_1000148_pt1 | contig 23300 bp, 12 predicted proteins | sample 14_GP2_308_FD_207946 | JGI IMG/M metagenome (GOLD analysis project Ga0326733, IMG submission 207946) | Glacier ice microbial communities from Ngari, Tibet, China - 14_GP2_30.8 | ecosystem: Environmental > Aquatic > Freshwater > Ice > Glacier | place: China: Ngari, Tibet | collected 2018-07-17
CACATTTACCGCCGCTATCACTGCTAACGGCGGGTTAACTGTCGCTAACAACAGTAACTTCTCACAAACCGGAACTGGTACTTTCAGCACCGGTACCGGAACAGTCACCTTTAACGGTGCGACATCAGTTTCTGGCGCTAACACCTTTACGGTCGGCACTGGTGCGACCACCCTTGGTGGCAATACAACGATCAACGGCAATCAGTTCACTAACAACGGCTCAACCTTGAACACTGCCGCTGCTATTGCTAACTTAGCAACTGGTGGCGCTATCGGTACCGCTGCTGCTACCGTCGATGTCGACACGACCTTTAGCGTCAGCCAGACCACAGCTGGTCAGACTCTAAGCTTGCCAACTCCATCAACGACTACTGGTGGCCGAATTGCTTTCGTAGCCAACGTCGGTACGGTCAGCTTTATCATGCACGGCGTTACCATCGCCGCTGCTTCAGCCCAACAATACATTTGGACCGGATCAGCCTGGACTCCTGCCAATATCGACGGGGCAGGTAATGGCGTCACAACTATTGGCACAATTGACGCTCAAGCTAAGAACGGCAACGGCGCCGTCATTTCTGGTGCCAGTATCTTCTTGCAAACAGCTGATGCAACTAACGTTGGATTAGTCAGCATCGTAGCCCAAACTTTGGCTGGCGCTAAATCATTCACTGGTAACTTAGCGGTCACTGGCGCAGCCACATTAACCGTCGGCACTGGTGCAACATCATTAGGCGGCACCTTAGCTGTCACTGGCGCCTCAACATTCAATGGCAACCTCAGCGTGACTGGCGTCAACACATTTACAGTCGGTACCGGTGCAACCAGCCTCGGCGGAACTTTAGGTGTCACCGGAACCAGCACCTTTACCGGCGCAGCAACCTTCAATGGTGGCGCCAACGTCGCTAACAACAGTAACTTCTCACAAACTGGCACCGGCACATTCAGCACCGGTACCGGCGCAGTCACCTTGAACGGCGCAACTAACGTATCAGGCGCCAACACCTTCACAGTCGGTACCGGTGCAACCAGCTTAGGTGGAACCTTAGGCTTGACTGGTGCTGCAACGCTAAACAGCACCCTAGCTGTAACTGGCGCTACGACCTTAGGCGGTAGCACTACCATCAACGGTAGTCAGTTCACCAACAATGGCTCAACACTAAACACTGCCTTTGCTATCGCTAACCTTATAACAGGTGGCGCTATCGGCACAGCCGCCGCAACTGTTGATATCGAGACAACTTTCAGCGTCAGCCAAACTACGGCTGGCCAAACTCTGAGCCTACCAGCACCATCAACCACAACCGGTGGCCGAATCGTCTTCGTAGCTAACGTCGGTACGACTAGCTTTATCATGCACGGCGTGGTGATTACGGCCGGTACCGCGCAACAATTCATCTGGACCGGCTCGGCTTGGACACCAGCTAACATTGATGGCGCCGGTAATGGCATTACGACGATTGGCGCAGTTGACGGTCAGGCCAAGAGCGTTAACGGTGCTGTCATCTCAGGCTCTAGTATCTTCTTACAAACCGCCGATGGCACCTTCCCAGGTTTAGTCTCGGCTGGTGCTCAGACATTCGCCGGCGCTAAGACTTTCAACGGCAATGTCGCTATTGCTGGCGCAGCTTCACTAACAGTTGGTACTGGTGGAACCAGCTTAGGCGGCACACTTGCAGTAGCCGGTGCGACAACTCTCAGCGGTACATTAGCCGTAACCGGTAGCCAAACGCTTGGCGTATCTGGTAGCACGAACGGTACCTTAGTCTTCAATAACGCGACCAACGCTAACAGCGTGACGTTTAGTAGTGGCGCCACAACCGCGACTTACGCGCTAACTCTGCCAACTGCCGTCGGATCAAACGGTCAGTGTTTGGAACTTGCCAGCACGACTGCCTTTACCTTCGGTAACTGTGGTGGTGGTGCTGGTGGAGCTAACGCGAACAAGAGCTTATCCAACTTGACCGCTACCGCTATCAACCAGACTTTACAACCAGGTACGGCTGGCGCAGTCAACTTAGGCTCAGGCGCCTTACCATTCGGTACATTGAACTTATCCGGTACTTCTACGACGCCTGGAACAAACAACTTCACTCTGACAGGTGTTGCGACTGCTGCTCGAACAATTACATTGCCTGACTTATCCGGTACCGTTTGTCTCAATACCAGCACGAACTGTGGAACTGTCACGGGTGATGGCGGCGTGACGACTGTCGGCGCATTGGATGGCGGCACAGCAAACGCTAACGGCGCTACTATCACGACTACGTCAATCTTCTTACAGTCGGCTAGCGCCAGCTTCCCAGGATTGGTCACGACCGGCGCTCAAACATTAGCCGGTGCTAAGACTCTTAATGGCGCCCTAACCGTCGCCGCCGGTGCCACCGTTTCAGCCGGCCAAACCATTACCTTGGTCGGTGGCATTACTTCAACTCGTCCAGCCGCCCCAACCGAAGGCATGCTCTACTACGACACAACTACGAAGCAGTTCTTAGTTTACGCAAATGGTAAATGGCAAGCTGATCGCAGTACAAGCACTGTCATTGTTGGAACCAGTGCCGTCGGTGGTGTCTCAGGCGCCGTTGCTTCCAAAGGCTTCGACGGAGCTGACTTTGTTAACACTAGCGACACAAGTGCTCAAACGGTAATTAACTTAGCTATTGCAGCATTACCAGCTACGGGCGGCTCAGTCTACTTAATGGAAGGTACTTACATCATTGACGGATCAATCAGTCTGCCGAACAACACTACGCTTGAGGGAGCTGGAGCTGGGACCGTAATTAAGGTTAAGAATGCGCATAACGCCGCAATTAATGTAATAACTAATACTGACACAACTACGGGTACCAGAGTTACTGTCCAGAATTTGAGAATTGACGGTAATAAAGCTAACCAGACAGCTGGTTCACAACAAGGTGTTTCCTTTAGCGGTATGGGCGGTGGCTCCGGCACTGCCGCCCGCGATGGTGCCAAGATTAGCAATGTTACAGTACGAGATATGTACAGTGGCGCAGGCATCTTCTTCCAAACCTTGAGCAGCAACAACATCATCACCGGTAACACTGCGCAGGGCAACGGCTTATACGGTATCTTCTTGAGCGGCGGTAGCAACAACACCATTACCGGTAACACTGCGCAGGGCAACGGCTTATACGGTATCTATATCATCGCAAGCAACAACACCATTACCGGTAACACTGCGCAGGGCAACAATAACTCGGGCATCTTTATCAGTGGTAGCTCAAGCATTAACAACACAGTCACCGGCAACATTGTTCAAGGCAACAACACTAGCGGCATCTCCCTCTCAAACTCCAGCACCAACAACAATATCGGCAGCAACAAAGTGCACGACAACGGAGGAGTCTCTGCAAATAATGGTATAATCACACAAAGCAGCTCCACCGCCAACACCATAACTGGTAACGACATTACTGACACTAGCTGTACTACCAGCTGTTTCGCTATTAACATCTCAGACGCTGGCTCCACCAGTAACTACCTAGCTAACAACCGCCACTCCGGTACCGCTGCCAACCCAAGCACCATTCAAGACCTAGCCCCAAACACCATCTATGCCAACCAAACTGACGGAACCGGGAACCTAATCAACCGCAACCAAGGTGCCTTAACTGTCGGTACGACAACAGCGACTCGTAGTCTTACCCTGCAAGGTAGCTTCAGCGCCAGCCAGCTACCAACTCCAGCTGCTCCAACCCTAACCACTGGTGGTGCCGCTGGTACAACTTCCTACACTTACGCCATCTCAGCCCTAGACGGTTCCGGTGAAACCCTGCCGTCAACCGGTACGACCATTACGACCGGTAACGCGACATTAACTGGCACTAACTTCAACACCATTAACTGGACCCAAGTCGGCGGCGCTGTCCAATATAAGGTCTTTCGAACAGCTAGTGGCGGTACGCCAGCTACAACTGGACTAATCGCGACGGTTAACGCTAATATCTTTACTCTTAACGATACCGGCTTAGCTGGAGCTGGCGCAGTCGCTTCTACTAATACAACTGGCCAAGCTACCATTGCGGGCCAAGCAACCGTTGCGGGCCAAGTGCAAGGACTTAATTTCCTTTCTACCCTTTCATCTGCTAATGCTGGCAACCGATTCGATGCGGCAGGTCTAAATAATGGCAACGCTTTCAGCGCTACTATTTTTGGAAGTGGTTCAGGACTTAGAATTGCGGGAGGTGTCAGTGGCTCGCCCGACTTTACAGGAACTGCGATAAATGTTTCAAATTCATTTAATTATTCGAATGCATCGTTCACTGAAACCGGCAAATACTTAAACCTAGCTCGCAACAATACCGCCACCAACGTTGCTCTAACAATGACAGGTGACTTGGCTAATTTGCAATCTACTTGTATTGTCTCTGGCACTGGTACGTGTATTGATTCAGCTAGAATCCTTAACCTTGCCCAAAACAACGCTACGTCATCAGGAACAGTTCTAAACGTAGTCGGTGCCGGTACCGGCAACCTCGCAAACCTTGATTCAACCAATGCTTCCGCTAACGGTGTTCTTATCGACGTACAATCGGCCAGCTCAGCTCAATATGCTTTACGCGTCACGACTAACAACGGCGTAACCAACGCCCTCAGCGTTCTTGGCGACGGCAACGTTACGATGGGTGGTAACCTCTCGGTCACTGGTACTGTCAGCGCCAGCAACCTTAGCGGCTCGAACACTGGTAACGTCACTTTGGCAGGCGAAAACTACCTAAGCTTAGCTGGCCAGGTCGTCACGGCTAATGCAGTTAACTTAGCCAGCACGAATGTTACCGGCACTTTGCCAATGACTAAAGGTGGTACTGGCGCAACCAGCTTCATAACTAACGGACTTGTTTATAGCAATGGCACCAGCCTGACCTCAACCGCTGCCGGTACGACTGGTCAGTGTCTAATCGCCACAACAGGCGCCGCTCCTGCTTTTGGTTCTTGCGGTGCTAGTACTTTACAGGGTGGTTACAACGGCACTGCTGGAGCAACACCAGAAATCATTTTGGACAGCACTCGTGGTGGCTTAACTATCCGTGACAATGCGACTGCAATCTCCGGCAATCTCTTGGAAATTCAGAACAACGCCGGCACTCGCAATTACTTAGGCGTATCAACTGCCGGTATTTCAGTCCAGAACAGCAATGGCGATGCCTTCGTCTTCGACAGCACGACCAACCAACTCCGCATATACGAAAACACGGCTACTCCGACTAATTACGCAACAATTTCCTACGCCAGCGGTGTTGCCACCTTCGGTGCCAGCAGCGGCACTACTCAGATTGGTAACGGATCGGGCAACGTCACAGCTAACCTAACTGGCGCGAGTGATATCTACAGCTTCAACAAGACTTACACGCCAACCGCCGCCTACTCACTGAACGACTTCAGTGTCCAGAGGACTTTGACCGGTGCTGCTAATGCTCTAAGTGGCAGCGTCATGAAAATTGAAGACCTCAGCACCGGTACGGCATCTGCGCCAGACGTCCTTTACGTCAACCAAAACAACACCAGCGCTACCGGCAACCTGATCGTTGCTAAGACTGGTGGCACGACGACTCGCTTCAGCGTTAACACTGCTGGCAATGGCTTTTTGGCAGGCAGCCTACAAGTTGCCGGATTAGCTAGCTGTACTAGCGTCCAGACGAGTGCTGCCGGATTGTTCTCTTGCGGCGCAGGCGTAACCAGTGTCGGCGCAATCGATGGCGGCGTTAACAGTGCTAATGGTGCCAGTATTGCGGCTGGTGTCCTTTACCTACAGACTGCTACAAGCGCTAATGTAGGACTCGTAAATGCAGCAGCTCAGACTTTTGGCGGCAACAAGACCTTTAACAATGGCCTAACAGTCGCTGTTAATCAAAACCTTACTCTAGCTAGCGGTACAGGCAGGATAGACCAGACTTTCCTTGGTGGTACAACTGGCAACGCTATCAGTCAGACGGTTACCAATAACAACGCTACAGCTACGGCTGCAACGGTAACCGCTCAGAACATCTCACTGGCTGGTGGCGCTAACGCCAATGCTAATGCCAACACTACCAACGGTATCAACTTCACTAACGTCACTCCGGTTACCAACAATACCTTTAACGGCATTGTCTTCGGCACTGGCTTCAATAATTTGATTAGTTACAACGGTGCTTCAGTCATCAACGGTACTGGTATCTTACAGTCAGCATCCGTCTCCGGTACCTATGGCAATTTAACTGGCACTGGCGCCTTGGTTTCCGGTTCGATTGCTAGCGGCTTCGGCACCATCAACGTGGCCAGCAACATTACTACCAGCACAACCGTCCAAGGTGCTACCGTCAACGCGACTACTGGCTTTACGCTAAGCGGCGCCAACATCAACACTGCTGGTACTTTAACGAACGTGGCTTACTTGAACCAGGCTAACGTCTTTACCTCCGCCAACACCTTTAATGCGGCTTTGACTATCCAAGAAACTACCGCTCCAACCTTTGCTACAGGTTTCGGTAAGCTCTACGTCAATAGTACTGATAAAGCGCTGCACTTCGTAAACGGAAACAATGTTGACGTCACTGTCAGCGGCCCTCGAACTAAGAACATGGTGCTAACTGCTGAGTACGCTGGCTCCGTCCTCGATGCCGCCTCTGATAGTGCATGTGCAAGTGCCAATTCCGGCACCATGATCAGCGGTTTTGACTCGACGTCCACCCGCCAGAACTACTATCAGTGGAGCAGCACCGGCACTAGTCAGTGTTACGATGTTGTCGTTCAGGTTCCAATCCCAAGTGACTCTAATGGTGCTGCCCCTACCTTATCGCTCAGTACATACAACTCTGTTGGCGCCAACAGTACTGCAATAATGGCTGCTATTTATGACACGACAGGGGCAGCTACAACTAATTACCCAGGCGCCTACGCAGGAATAAGCTCTGGCACAACTATGGCGACTCAGTCACTAAATTCTTTAAGCGGCACTTACACGGCCGGTGGCTACATGACCGTCAAGATACGCATGACCAGCTCTACCAGCAGCAACGTCCGAATCGGTAACTTAACATTCAATTACACAAGCGCGTACTAGGTTCATGACGGAAAAACTTAACCACACAGAGTTTGACCGCAAGCTAGTTTCCAGGACCGGCGCTTTGCAGAGTGCAAATGTCGAACCTGCTAAGCCGAATCAAGCCATTGTTGGCAAGAGCCGCTGGTATCTGCCGGGGTGGGGCACAGCTCGCCGCGTCACGCTGGTTGTAATTTGCTTCGTCCTTTTGCTGACTATTGCTATTCCTACTATAGGTCAGTTGGCCAGTGAACGGCGTTATGCTTTAAATGATATATCGACTAACTTGCTCGACAAAACTAACCCTAACCTCTCAGCCAAACTAACCCAAGACCCCCAAACCCGCTCCTACTACTTCAACAAGCAGGGCCTAGATGCCGCGCCCAAGAATTCGTCAGCCAGCCCGGACGCCAAGGCCGGCCCAGACCCAGCTGCCGCTCTCAAGCAGATGCAGGCTCAAGTCGGTGGCGGCTCCGACAAGGATGCCAAGAGCCTGTACTCCGTCGAGTTCCCAGAAGACTCAAGCAAAGGCATAACCTACTACGACAATAACCTAGGTGTCAGCTTCAAGTTGTATTCCCAAAACAGTGAACGTAGCCCTCGCTTAGTCGACGGCCGGATTGTCTATCCAGCCAACCAAGGCGTCAAAGCCGTCTACACCGCCAAGAACAACGGCATCAAGGAAGACATCATCGTACCGGAGTTCCAAGGCGACAAGCTCGAGTACTCGTACAAACTCGAGCTCCCGAAAGAACTCGAGGCTAGACTAACCGACGACGGCGGCCTCGGTGTCTACAGTGCCGACCCAACTTTCTTCGGCAACGTTAGCTACGGCTCTCCAGAAGACGAAACTAACATACGCAACGCCCGACTAAACGGCGAGAAAAAACACCTCGTCTTTGCCATCCCGGCTCCAACTATTGTCCAGACCGGCAGCAAAGGGCAGGGCGAAGCTCAGGCTTTCTTCACACTCGAAGACAACAAGCTAACCGTAACAGCCGAACAACTCAAAGATCTGACTTACCCGATCTCGGTTGACCCTAGCGTGGTGATTACTAGCAGTACGGATTTCAAAACGGGTAACAATGAAGGCGATATTGATTTTAATACTGTCGGGGAAGTTAGAAGAAATTTACTGTCCGGCGCTACCGTAGGAACATGGACAGCTACAAGTGGATTGGTACAAAGCGTCGGTAGCCATAGCTCGGTTGTCCATAATGGCTATGTATATGTGATTGGCGGTACGACAGATGGAATCACTCGAACTAATGTCGTCAAGTTCGCCACTATAAGTTTAACTGGAACCGTTGGAACATGGGCTACTACGACAAGTTTGCCACAAATAATCGGGCGTCATTCGTCAGTAGTCTATAACGGCAATGTCTATGTGATAGGGGGATTGGGAGATACAGGTTCTTTGAGCACAGTTTATTATGCCAGGCTTAACGTTACTACAGGAGCAGTGGGGGCTTGGAATTCAACGACTGATTTATTAACGCCTCGGTACGAGCACTCGTCAGTAGTCTATAACAATTATATATATTCATTAGGTGGTACCGACTCGAGTAATGCTGTCTATAATGATGTTCAATTCGCTCCCATCAACGCTAGTGGCGCATTGGGAATTTGGCAGTACACATTTAATTCGACTGGTACAGGTACGTTTTCCGGCGGTTTTACAACTGCTCGCCAAAACCACTCGAGTATAGCTTACAACGGTTACGTATATTTAACGGGGGGCATATCAGGTGGCACGATACCTAACAATGATCAATATGCGCCCTTGAATGACAACGGAACTCTAGGAGCCTGGATCACTACTACGACAATTCCTGTAAGTCGCGAATCACATAGTTCGGTTGTCAGTAATGGCTACATATATGTTCTAGGCGGTATAGAAGGAGGGGGAAGTTTAGGCACTACATACTACGCACCAATCCATGCCGACGGTTCTATTGGATTATATCTAAGTAACTCAACGCTTTTTACGGTAAGAGCCCAACACACATCTGTCGTTAGCGGCAACTATATATTTGTAATTGGAGGAGATCACCGAAATGATGTTTTCTCGGCTAAAATAAATTCAGCAGGTGCACTTGATCTTAATAGTTCAACTACTGCGTTTCCAGATGTTGCATGTGGTTTAGACTTATCGCCCGGTGGCAGGAATGGCCACGAAACTGTAGCTTATAACGATTTTATATATGTAATAGGAGGATTTAATGGTTGTTATTTAAATGATATCAGCGTCGCTCCTATAAATTCTAATGGCACATTAGGGACATGGTCTAACGCAATACCTACATTAGGTAGTAGTTTCACTTCACCCCGGAGTGCTCATACTTCTGTTGCATATAAAGGGTTCTTGTATGTGATAGGAGGAAGTAATGGCGGAACGAATTTCAATGATGTTCAGTTCGCTCCAATAAATACAGATGGCACTCTAGGAGCGTGGACTACTACATCTAGTTTTGCGACAGCCCGATATGCTCACAGCTCAGTCGTTCACAATAATTTCTTATATGTCATAGGAGGTCAAGGCAGTATATCCCAAGATGATGTACAGTTTGCCCCTATAAATTCTAACGGAACTCTAGGAGCCTGGACGGCTACAACTAGTTTTACGACTGCGCGGCGGTACCATACTTCAGTGATAGCTAACGGATATGTTTATGTCATCGGTGGATTTAATGGTACTTATTTTGATACCGTACAGTTCGCTCCAATAAATACCAACGGAACAGTTGGAGCCTGGACAGCCACAACCAGTTTTCCGAATGCACGTTTCTTGCATTCCTCGGTTGTACATAACGGTATTCTATATGTTATAGCCGGTAGTAACTCAACGACTTACTTCAATAACTCTTATGCGCCCATAAATTCTAACGGTACAATTGGCACTTGGGGCGATACTGAATCGTTAGTAGCACGCGATGCTCATGCTTCAGTTAATTATAAAGGGTATATGTACACCCTAGGTGGTTCGAGCAGTAATAATTCTTATTTCAGGACCACTAATTACTCGAGGATAAATAATGGCGGAATAGGTACGACAAAGAGTTTCGCCTCCACTACTGCTTTCAATAATAATCGCAACGGCCAGACAGTACTGACCGCGAATGGTTATATATATGTATTGGGTGGATTTGATAATGCAAGTAATTATCTTAATGACGTCCAATATGCTCCACTGAACGCTGATGGAACGGTAGGCGCTTGGACAGCCACAACTAGTTTTTCGACAGGAAGGTCTAATCATGCTGCAGTAATCACGAATAGTTATATTTATGTATTAGGAGGCAATACGGCTGCCGCTAATCTTAATGACGTCCAATATGCTCCACTGAACGCTGATGGAACGGTAGGCGCTTGGACAGCCACAACTAGCTTCGTTACTACGAGAGTCTCACATACGGCTACTGCTCATAAAGGTTATATATATATTCTTGGTGGAAACAATGGTGGTTCATCATTTTCTGACGTTCAGTTCGCACCGCTTAATGCTAACGGTTCTGTAGGTGCTTGGACAGCCACTACGAGTTTTACTGACGTAAGGAGTAATCATACGTCACTTTCCGTAAATAACTACTTATATGTAATCGGAGGCAACCCACCTTCCGGGTTTACGAGCAATGTTCAGTACGCGCCAATAAATGCAAACGGTACTATTGGTGTATGGATTGCCACGACAGGGTTATTGGATAATAGGAGTGATCACGCCACCACTACTGCTAACGGGTATGTTTACGTTTTAGGGGGAACAAATGGTACGCAACTAGCTACGGTAGAATTTGCCCCTATTAATTCCAACGGGACATTAGGTGAATGGGCAACTTCGTCCAGTTTTGCTACAGCTAGAGTCGGTCCGGGAGCCATAGCATACAACGGATATCTATATCTTGCGGGCGGTAATGGCAGCGCTGGTCGTATGAGTGACGTTCAGTTTGCACCTTTACAATCGATTGCTCGTTTTGGCCGCCATTCAAAGTTAATTGATTTAGGTACTACGGGTCAGCTATCAAGTATTTCATTTACAGGAACGCTACCTTACAAAAAAGATTCTTTAAGTTTCCGCTTTGCTGGGGCAAATGGGATTTTATCACCTAATGCGAAAGCTAATACACTCACGACAGGGACGTGCTCAGGAATCAATGCTCGTTTCGTGCTTGTAACGATTGAGCTGGACGATGAGTCGGCATCATACTACACAGATTCTTTGAATCAGGCTTCATTGCAAGACCTGACGGTTGATTATGTGACTGCAGGGGGAGCTTCGGTGTTACCAAGCCAACGCCTGAAAGGCGGTAAATATTTTAAAGCGCAGGCGTTACAGCCACTCGATACAGTGAAATCTTTAACTGCAAGCTGTTAGGCGCCCCTGATATACTGTTGCAACTAAAGCTACAACCAACTGTTGACCGCCCCTGTTATTCTTGCTATAGTTATTGAAGTTACTTGAGTTTATGTAGAGGCGTTACGAACGCACACCAGAGCACAGTACGAAAAAAGCTTAAAGCTTCCATCGTAAACTCAAGTTTAAAGGGTCCTCACCTCTTCAGATTTACATCTGTGATATGAGACTAAACCCCTTAGAGTTTCGGACTTTAACAATTTAGAATGTAAATGAGATTTGACAGCAATCAACCGCGGTGCACGCCGTATGGAGATTGCAAAACCGCTAATTCAGCAATGAATTAGCAAAATATAAGACAAACGGCTGTTAGAAAGTATTTAGTAATAAATACCAATAACTAGTCAATTGCACTGTAAATAAGATCTAGGTCTTAAATACTTTCGTAAAAAGTTAAATAAGCGCACACAAAGAATGCCTTGACATACTATACCGAAGAAGGACGTGAGGAGCTGCGATAAGCTTCGGGGAGCAGCCTACTATGCTTTGATCCGAAGATGTCCGAATGAGGAAACTCAGCTGGGGTTATGCCCAGTTGCGCCCGCCTGAATATATAGGGCGGAGACGCGGTAAGCAGGGGAACTGAAACATCTTAGTACCCTGAGGAAAAGAAAATAACCAATGATTCCGTAAGTAGTGGCGAGCGAACGCGGATGAGCCCAAACCTTAATGACTTTTGCCTGTTAATATATTGCACTTGTGTAATATAAGCGCGGCAAATAAGTTGATAGACGAATGTTATTAGGGGGTTGTAACCAATAAATTACCAGTCCTGGAAAGTTCATCAGCAATGATGGATGACCGGGATTGGCTAGCAGGTGCTATCACCAGCCTGCATAAAGTCAGAAAATTGTAACGTGAGCAGAACGATCTGGAAAGTTCGGCCAAAGACAGTGAAAGCCTGGTACGCCAAGCGTTACAAACTTTATCATTTATTGTGTTGAGTAGGACGGGACACGTGAAACCCTGTTTGAATCTGGGGGGTCCACCCCCCAAGGCTAAATATATAGTATGATCGATAGTGTACAAGTACCGTGAGGGAAAGGTTAAAAGAACCCCGGAAGGGGAGTGAAATAGATCCTGAAATTGTGTGCGTACAAGGAGTCGGAGCACCTTTATGGTGTGACGGCGTGCTTTTTGTAGAACGATCCAACGAGTTATTTCATGCTGCAAGCTTAAGGTAATTACCGGAGGCATAGTGAAAGCGAGGCTGAATAGGCCGTTAAGTAGTATGGAATAGACCCGAAACCAGGTGACCTAACCATGGGCAGGCTGAAGCGCACCTAAAAATGCGTGGAGGGCCGAACCGTAGCATGTTTCAAAATGCCCGGATGACCTGTGGTTAGCGGTGAAATGCCAATCGAACCTGGAGATAGCTGGTTCTCCTCGAAATAGCTTTAGGGCTAGCGTCGTACGGTAGCAGGTAGGGGTAGAGCTCTGTTTCGGACTGGGGGTCGCAAGATTACCCACCCTTGACAAACTACGAATACTATCTGTGGAACTACGGCAGTCAGAACGGCGGGGCTAAGCTCGTCGCTCGAAAGGGAAACAGCCCAGACCATCATCTAAGGTCCCCAAGTCTATACTAAGTGGGAAACGAGGTGAGATTTCTTAAACAACGAGGATGTTGGCTTAGAAGCAGCCATTCATTTAAAGAGTGCGTAACAGCTCACTCGTCAAGAGATCTTGCGCGGAAAATGTAACGGGGCTCAAGTATAGCACCGAAGATATGGATGTGGTGACGATTCGTCGTCACTGCGTGGTAGAGGAGCGTTCCTATCAGCGTTGAAGTTGGACTGCGAGGTCTGGTGGAGCGGTAGGAAGTGAGAATGTTGGAATGAGTAACCATAAGGCAGATGAGAATTCTGCCCGCCGAAAGAGCAAGGTTTCCTGGGCCACGGTAATCGTCCCAGGGTTAGTCGGTCCTAAGCCGAGGCGCGTAGCGTAGGCGATGGACAACGGGTTAATATTCCCGTACTAGTGATACTTTGTTAGATGTGCGCGGGATATTAGCTGGAGCGGATTCATGGTTATATCCGTCTAAGTACTTGAAATAGGTACGAATGAAAGAACTTTTAGTTCGATTCCAGTGAAAGTACTGACTAGAAAAGCAATCTAACGCGTGGGTATCACTATCCGTACCGCAAACCGACACAGGTGCTCAGGTCGAGAAGACCAAGGCGTACGAGTGATTCTTCGTCAAGGAACTCGGCAAACAAGCGGCCGTAACTTCGGAATAAGGCCTGCCCCCTCACTGTGTTAATCACAGTGCTTCCCGATAGGGAAGTGAAGTGACCAGATTCGCAAGAAACTGATCATTTCAGAGAGTAAATTGTGAGCCAGTTTTCTATCGATAGAAACAAACTGTAGCTATATAAGTTTTTAACTTCTTATATAGTCAGTATAAACGAGTAATTTTCGAGATTTTCATTGATTCATATCAAATAGAAAGCTGACCCTAATTTAAACTCCTCCGTCGTGGTTGATAGAGTGAGGGGGCCGCAGCTAAGGAGCCCATGCAACTGTTTACCAAAAACATAGGTCTGTGCTAACACGAAAGTGGATGTATACGGGCTGACGCCTGCCCGGTGCCGGAAGGTTAAGGGGAGAAGTTTACGCTTTGAACTGAAGCCCCGGTGAACGGCGGCGGTAACTATAACCGTCCTAAGGTAGCGAAATTCCTTGTCAGGTAAGTTCTGACCCGCACGAATGGCGTAATGATATGGGCACTGTCTCGACGAAGAGCTCGGTGAAAGTGCATTGACGGTAAAGATGCCGTCTGTCCGCAGCAGGACGAAAAGACCCCGTGCAGCTTTACTATAGTTTGGCATTGAGCCGGGGGTACACATGTGTAGAATAGGTGAGAGACTTTGAAGCTTAGGCGCTAGCCTAGGTTGAGTCATCAGTGAAATATCACCCTTGTGTACCTCTTGTTCTTACCTGGACCACAAAGCGCCTTTAATTCCTTTTCGAGGATTAAATTGAAGGTGATTTCTGGTTCAGGGACCGTGTCTGATGGGTAGTTTAACTGGGGCGGTTGCCTCCTAAAGAGTATCGGAGGCGTTCAAAGGTTAGCTAACTACGGATGGAAATCGTAGTGATAGTGTATACGCATAAGCTAGCTTGACTGTGAGGAATACAATCCAAGCAGGGACGAAAGTCGGAGTAAGTTTTCCGCTGTTCGTGATTTAATCACATGATTGTGGTATCGACAGCGCTTTCGGATAAAAGTTACGCCGGGGATAACAGGCTTATAGCGCCCAATAGTTCACATAGACGGCGCTGTTTGGCACCTCGATGTCGGCTCATCTCATCCTGGGGCTGGAGCAGGTCCCAAGGGTCCGGCTGTTCGCCGGTTAAAGAGGTACGTGAGCTGGGTTCAGAACGTCGTGAGACAGTTCGGTTTATATCCGGTGTGGACGTCAAGAAATTTGCAAGGATTTGTCCCTAGTACGAGAGGACCGGGATGAACGCACCTCTGGTGTATCAATTGTCATACCAATGGCATTGTTGAGTAGCTATGTGCGGACCAGATAAGCGCTGAAAGCATATTAAGCGCGAAACTGACCTTAAGATTAGATTTCTCTATGAGCCCCCAGAAAGACTATCTGGTTGATAGGCGCAAGGTGGAAGTACGGTAACGTATGTAGCTGAAGCGTACTAATAGGGCCACAGACTTTTTACGACCTTTTGTTCTACGCTGTTTACAGCTAGGGCAAAAGGGAGCAATTGACTAGTTATTGGTGTTCGTTAATCGAATACCTAAGACGTTTGTTTTATATTTAGCAAACTTGTTTACATGATCCGTATATTTGTAATAATATCGGCACCAACATGGTGAATTGCACAGTTTTTACCGACTGGCAGCTTACACGTTGGTGCCCATAGCGCGAGGGAAACACCTGTTCCCATGCCGAACACAGCAGTTAAGCCTCGTAGCGGTTACAATACTTGGTTTTTAAGCCTGGGAAAATAGCACGGTGCCAAATTATACATAGAGCCTCCTTCACGGGAGGCTTTTTGTTTATCATAATACTAGTAAGACAAGGCTAGTACTAAACGGCTACATCAAACATAGTGTATAGTTATCTCGATATGGATAACACTATGAAAGCCGAGGCCGTCTTATTGGCGCAAGAAATTATCAAAAACCCACGGTCTGTGGGTACGGCAACAGCTCAATCTGTTAAAGCTTTGCCGAAGGGCAACTTAACGGAAACCATAACCTACACTGTCAGCCACGGTGAGATTAAAAAGCTACCTGATGGCCAAGACGACATCACACAGCTACCGAACATATCGATATCCGTTACCAATACGGTAGTTCCGGAGGGCAGTGCGCCAACCGGAAGTATTCGTATCATCATGAGTTATTCCGGAGTCATCGTTGGCGCCTTTGGGATCTTGAACATACTAGGTAGTGACAGTAAAGATAATCAGTCTCAGTTGGAGCCAGCTGAAGCTTTGACGATCGCGAAAGAGGCTGTAGTCGCTGTTAAAGCCAGCAACTCCTAAGCATCAGCATTATCTTGACGCTCCAGGGTGACTCCTTTACAATCAAACATAAGCAAAATAGTGCCTAAGGAGATGTGGGAATATGGAATCTGAAGTTAAAAATAATGGCTCAAAAGCCAAATACGTTAATTTAGCTGTCGAAGCAGTCTTACTCTTAGCTCTGATCGCCCTGGGCGCTCAGTACGCTAATCTCAAGACCGATAACGCCAAGTTGAACGACCAGATAGTCGCCTTACAAAATAACCCGTTATTAGTCGCCGAGAAGAAAACGACCGACACAATCCAAGCTGTTTCCAGACTGACGTCAATCCCTGAAGGCGACACCCCGACGGTTTCTGAAGTTACTGACGCGGAATCAGTCAAAAAGAGTATCGTCGGATTAACTGATGTACAAAACGGTGACAAGCTGCTGTTTTACTTTAAAGCTGGAAAATTCATCCAGTACCGACCTAGCACAGACAAGATCGTTTTGAACCAACCTCTGAACGTCAAATAGACTTTCAATAACTAAAAAAACCCGCCCAGCAAGTTGTTTGGCGGGTTTTTTTAGTGCTAATGGTTAGATATCTAACAGCTAACCTAAAATGAAAAGGGTAAGCTTTATATAATGTTCAGAGCACTGGCAAGTATATCGCTTAATTACTATTAAGCTCTGAATTAAAGTGTAAGGAGTCCATCATGGCAGGAACAGCAAAAGGCGGACGTTTGGCCGCCCAACAGAACAAGAAGAAATACGGCAGTGACTTTTACTCAAAGATTGGCCGCAAAGGCGGACAGATGGGTCACACCGGAGGCTTTGCCGCCGGTGAAGAGGGTCGCAAGCGTGCCAGTGAATTCGGCGCTATCGGCGGTTCTAAGTCCCGTCGCAGCTAGTCCCCGTATTCGTCAGAATTGTAAGCACAATCTTATTGACTTATAAACAATAGCGTGATATGATTAGCTTAATTTCGAGTTCGAAATGAGGGTCCTCCTGGTAACAGGAGGGCCTTCTTTTATTCTCGAGAGAAACTAACGTTAAGGGAGTCCTCACAATGGCTGGAACTAAAGCAGGCGGCCAAGCCGCTGCAGCAACTAACAAGAAAAAGTACGGCAGCGATTTTTACTCAAAAATCGGTGCTAAGGGCGGCAAGCTCGGCAAGACCGGTGGCTTTTACGCTAACCGCGAACTAGCCCGTGATGCTGGTGCCCGTGGTGGCCGCGTCAGCCGCCGCACCAAAAAAACTGAAGCCTAAACCCCTTTAGTCTTAAAAAAATCGTCCGGTCAGCCGGGCGGTTTTTTTATGTCTTCAAATTAAAGACGGCCGGCTGTTTGACGTTCTTAGTTGAGCGGTACGCTCGGCAGAAGCGGGAAGGGGTGACGCGCCAAGTTGTCCGGCAGTTGAAGCAGCGATAATGCAGAAAGTCATCCTGCTGCAAACACTTAGACTTGCAGCTTGGACAGATACTCCGTTTGTACAGCCAATCACGATAAGTGTCGAGACAATCCTGGATATGATTCTCATCGATCGTGACGTTGACTTGTTTAGCCAGATGCTTGGCTTGCTCCCAAGCGGCGACTTCTAGCTTAAGGAGCTGGAAGTCAGCTTGGTAAGAATCATGTCCAAGTAGAGCGTGTCCGGTTTCGTGTAAAAGTGACCAGATCGACGCATCACCTTTCGCAGCCTGAATATAAAAGATCTCATGTGTTTCTGGCGACCAGCAAAATTGTTTGCCGGCCTGAAAAACCAAGTCAGGGTAAAGGGTCTGAAGCTGCTTAAGCGTGTCTTCCATAGACCTGTTTAGCTAAGTCGTAGCAGCCGTAGACGACGGCTTCTTCCGGGCGCTGGGCTTGAACGATCTTAGGAATATTGATAACTGGTACTTCGCGTTTTTGCAATTCGGCTTGGAGCAAATGGCCCCAGCGGTCGAAGTAAGTGCCGATGCTGCCGCCAACGATGATCAGGTCTGGTTGATAAACGGCGTTAAGTTCAAAGAAGCCTAATGATAAGTTGCGGACAATATGCCGCCAGTCAGCTTCGTCGTGGATGTCAGCGGCTTTTTTGCCGAAGTGTTTGTATATAGCTCGACCAGAAGCAAACTTCTCCCATTTCTCAATCTTGCCTTTGTAGGGCAGGCGGATTTGGCCACCCTCACCGTCAAGTGTGCCTTCATTAAGTCGTTGCTTATAAACTAGACCCGTGCCAATTCCGGTACTAATTGTGACGTACAAAACCTTATCTTTATCTTTGTGCAACTGCGCTTCCGACAAGCCGGCCAAGTTAGCGTCGTTCTCGATAATGACTGGGCACTTAACGATCTTCTCGCAGTCGGCTTGCAAAGGAAAATTCGTCCATTCCAAATTGCCCAGGTCGATAACCCGGCCGTGTTTACGGTCGATACGCCCAGGTGCGGCAACACCAGCCGCGACGAATTCTTTGTGCTTCAAGTGGTGCACAGTATGAGCAAGCTCAAGTAAAAAATTGGAGTATAACTTAGGGGTAGGAAACTTAACCGACTCAACGATCTCACCGGCATTGGTCAATACCGCCACCAGCGTCTTCGTGCCCCCAATATCAATCCCAACGTACATGCAGTAAGTGTACAGGCAGAATGCTCCTGTCGGCAACTAAGTAAATAAGTTTTACTTAGTTGCATGCCAGCGAGGCTTTTGACTATCAGGGGCCCATCAGATATACTTATAGGCAATCTTGGAAACAACATAATCAGGGGTGCTTACGGGTCTCCCCACAAGTATTAGTTGCCACAGGAAAATACACTACAAGGAGGCATGAGGAACATGTCAAAAGAACTTACAATGGATGAGCTGCTAGCCGGCTCAGAAGTAACAGCGCTCACCACTGGTGACGTTATTGAAGGGGTTATTACCTCGGTCCGAAAGAATGAAGTTTGGGTCGACCTAGGTGCCCGAGGTGTCGGTGTCGTTATGCGCCGCGAAATTGGCCACGGTCAAGCCTTAGAGCCAGGTTCCAGTATCACCGTCAGCGTGATCGATCCCGAAATGGAAGAAGGCCACGCCTTACTTTCAATGAAGCGAGCCGTCAAGGATCGTGGTTGGGACGAAGTCCAACGCTTATTTGATGATCAAGAAATCGTCGAAATTAGCCCATACGACGCAAACCGTGGTGGTTTGTTAGTCGAGTTGGAAGGCATTCGCGGCTTCCTGCCAGTCTCACAATTAGCAGCCGGTCACTACCCACGGGTATCTGGCGCTGACAAGGATGAGATCCTGCAGAAGTTGAACGCTTTAACTAGCGAAACTTTACGCGTCCGCATCTTAGATGTCAGCCGTAAAGACAACAAGCTGATCTTCTCTGAGAAGGAAGCTGTCAAAGATGATATGCAAGCCCGCTTCTCCGAACTCACCGTTGGTGACGTCGTAGAAGGTGTCGTAACTGGAGTTATCGACTTCGGAGCCTTTGTTAACGTCGATGGCATCGAAGGCCTCGTTCACATCTCGGAAATCTCTTGGGAGCGCGTTGACAACCCACGTAACTACGTTAAGGTTGGCGACAAACTCAAGGCCAAGATCATCGCTATCGATAAGGATCGTTTGAGCCTTAGTATCAAGCAGATGAGCGAAGACCCATGGTTGAGCGAAGTCAAAGCTTTCAACAAGGGTGACGTCGTAGAAGGTAAAGTTACTCGGATCACACCTTTCGGTGCCTTCGTTCAACTTAGCTCAAGCGTCGAAGCTCTCGTCCACGTCTCAGAAATGAGCAATGACGAAACCGTTGATCCGGAACAATTGTTCCAGCTTAATGAAAAGAAGCAGTTTAAAGTGCTCGACATCGACACTGACAACCGCAAGATCGCTTTGTCTCTCAAAAACGCTAAAAATTAGACTAGCATAAGGGCCGCACGGCCAGAAAGTACGGATGGAATCATAACTGAGAATTCTGACATCACCACAATTGAAATCGAAGACATGATTACCGTCGGTACTCTGGCTGAGCGCCTGACTATCCCAGTGTCTCGCCTGATTGGCGAGTTGATGAAAAATGGAGTCATGGCGACTGTTAATGAGCGGATCGACTTCGATACCGCTCAAATTATCGTCGAAGAACTCAAGCTCGGCGTTGTTATTACCAAGAAAGTCGCCAAAGAGTCCGACGGCCCGGTCCGCGTCAAGACGGCTAACAGTGACAAGGCAACCTCACGACCACCAGTCGTCGCCGTCATGGGTCACGTCGACCATGGTAAAACCAGTTTACTGGATGCCATCCGGGGTGCTTCAGTCGCCAAGGGTGAAGCTGGTGGTATCACACAGCACATCAGCGCTTACCAAGTTACTCACAAAGACCGTGTCATCACTTTCCTCGATACTCCCGGCCACGAAGCCTTTGCCGCCATCCGGGCTCACGGTGCCTTATTAACTGACATCGTCATCATCGTTGTCGCGGCCGACGACGGCATTAAGCCCCAGACTATCGAAGCCATCCGCTTCGCTAACAAAGCTGGCGTCAAAATTATCGTAGCAGCCAACAAAATCGATAAAGAGGGCGCTGACATCAACATCCTTTACAGCCAATTAGCTGAACATGGCTTGATGTGGGACGGTTGGAAGGGTGGCGACATCCCAGTCATCCCAGTCTCTGCCAAAACTGAACAGGGCATACCTGACTTACTCGACATGCTACTTTTAGTGACTGACGTCGAAGAACTTAAAGCTGACGTCGATGTGCCGGCCCGTGGCCTGATTATTGAAGCTCACGTCGAGCAGGGCCGTGGCCCGGTCGCTCACGCCTTAATCGAAGCCGGAGTCCTAAAGCCAGGAGCCTTTATCGTGGCTGGATCCAGTTATGCCAAGGTCCGTAATCTCGAAACGACTGACTTCAAAGCTCTTAAAGAGGCTGGGCCATCAACGCCAGTCGCTATTACCGGCTTCAAGACCTTACCAGAATTCGGTGACGAATTTACCGTCGTCGCTAATGAGAAGTTAGCCCGATTGGCATCAACTACTAGTGCAAATGACAAGAGTGCCAGCGGCAGTCGCATGGGCATCGGCTCTAGCGAACTGATCCGCTTGATCAACCGTAATAACGAAGTCACCGAGCTTAATATCATAATCAAAGCTGATGTCCAGGGTTCACTTACTTCTGTTATCGATAGCCTAAAGGCTTTAGATACCAGTGAAGTTGCCGTCCGGATCGTCGCCTCGGGCGTCGGTGCTATCGGTGAAAACGACCTCCACTTAGCCCACAGTTCCGGTGCTATCGTTTATGGTTTCAACGTCGAACTATCAACTAGTAGCCGCCAACAAGCTGCTCGCGATAAGGTATCTGTAAGACTTTACAAAATAATTTACGAACTTATTGACGATGTTAAATCCGGTTTAACAAAGCTACTAGCCCCAGAAATCATTGAAACTGAAGTCGGCCGCTTAGTCGTCCGCGGTATCTTCAATACGACCAAGTCAGCCGTTATCTGCGGCGGTGAAGTTACTAAAGGTAAGTTGACGGCACCAGCCTTAGCTCGTGTCATCCGCGACAAAGAAGTTCTTGGCGAAGTTGAGATTACCGGTCTAAAACGCGGTCCAGCTGAAACCAAAGAAGTCTTTGAAGGCGAAATGTGCGGACTCAGCTTCAACACGATCAAACGCATCGACCTGGTAGAAGGCGATCATATCGAACTATTTACCCGCGAATCTAAGCAACGCACGCTTTAAATATAGCTAGGCCATACTATTGTAAAATAAGTATCTTTATGGTAATGTATATCTATGACTATAGAAGCTTTACCAGAACTAGCGCCTTTAAGGCCACCACTAGCTGTTACGGAACCTGTTCCGGCACCCGAATTACAAGTCTTACGTTTTCAAGCGCCAGATACTGAACCCGAAACTTTTCATACTTTGGCCGTCCTAAAGCGACCAGTTGAACTAATCTCAGAACCTGAAAATAGTAAAGTGTCAGTCTTGGGTTTAGTTGATTTAACTCGGCCAAAAGTTTTAGTTGAACCTAAACATGCTGTTGTCACCGAGCCTAAGCTCGTTCGGAAATCAGTCATTAAGCCAGCCCATAAGATTAGTAGCGCATCAATCGTGAAAGCTAAAGTGGAACTATCCTTTAAAAATACTGTTGCGAGAGGCCCCGAGTATAAAGAAAAAATTCAGTCCATCAGACTGAAAGAGCGGGGCGCCAAACTTACCACTTTGGCTATTGGAGCAGTTGCTTTATCACGATCAGGCATCGTTAAAGCTCCGAAATTAATAAAAATTAATAAAGAAAAAGTTACCGGAAAAGTTAAAACTTTCAAAACCAATATTGCGGAGCGAAATGTTACTACTAATCTTCAAGATACCGTAAAAAATGCCCCACTTAAAGCGGTCATCGCTGTTAAGAATAGGTTCTACGAACTTAACAACAGTCGCTTAAACGAATCTCTAGCTGAACGGAAGAAATATTTGTTCTTAGCGATCGGTGTAGTCGCATTCACAGGATTGGCTTATCTCAAATTCAAGGGCTATCAAGGCCATGACGAGATGACGGATGCTGCCACTTCAGGCGTCAATCCTGCGTCAGGATCCGAAAATGTCGTGTCTGATACTTACGTTGGCTCTGGTAAACCAATCCAAAATTGGCAAATCACCGAACAAGTTACCGACTTGACTGATTTAACGCCCGCAGCTGGCGAAAGCATCGACGTGTCGCAAGGCGATGGCATCGGCAATTTGATTGAAGACCGAGCAGCTGGAGAAGGCCTTAATTTAAGTGGCTCCAAAATCTATGACATGTACCAACAATTGGACGTTAAATTGGACGGTAATCTCATCACCGGTGACACTTATCGAATGCCAAACGGGGACCTTGGGATAAGCAGTCCTGGCCATTTTGCTTGGCAACAAGAAGCTCAACGAATGCTCGACGAGATGATTGAGGCTGAAAAGAAGAAGAAATCTTAACCCTCTAGTGGTACAATATTGAAAACAGGAACAGCATTATGTTAAAGATCGACAACAACTTACTTCAAGACATCGGACTGGCAACTTTGCCTGATTCCGAAAAAAACAGTTTGCTCAAGCACATCTACGAGACTCTCGAAATGCGCGTCGGTATGCGCTTAGCCGATCAAATGACTAACGAGCAACTCGACGAGTTCGAACGCTACTTCGAAGCTAAAGACGACGCCGGCGCTTTCGCCTGGTTGGAAAGCAATTTTCCGAATTATAAAGACATCGTCCAAGAAGAGTTCGACAAGCTGAAAGGCGAAGTCGCTCAAGCCGCTCCGCAAATCCTAAGCGCAGCTTTAGCTCAGGTTCAAACTGGTGGTGAAGCGCCTCAGGCACCAGTTGCTCAGCCGCCAGTCGCACCGCCGCAGCCGCCAGCCGGCCCTCAG
>Ga0326733_1000149_pt1 | contig 23138 bp, 22 predicted proteins | sample 14_GP2_308_FD_207946 | JGI IMG/M metagenome (GOLD analysis project Ga0326733, IMG submission 207946) | Glacier ice microbial communities from Ngari, Tibet, China - 14_GP2_30.8 | ecosystem: Environmental > Aquatic > Freshwater > Ice > Glacier | place: China: Ngari, Tibet | collected 2018-07-17
CTGAGCGAAGTCGCGGTGCAGCTCTTCGTCGTGACGAGCGGCCGCGAGCACCATGAACATAGTACGTCCGAGCTGCAGCGTCACGTAGGCGAGCGCGAAGGCGAGTCCCCGGTCGCCGAACGCCTCGTAGATCGAGGTGCTCATCACGAGTCCGACGAGGGCGAGCCCGATAATGACGCCGCGCACGGGCAGGCGCGCCGGGTCGAGCCAGTTCGTCACCCAGGTCGTGTAGACCCACACCCACCAGAGCGCGAGGACGAGCACCGCGGATTCCCCGGCGCCCAGCAACGTCTGGTTCTCGTAGAGCTGGCGGGAGAGCTGGGTGAGGGCGAAGACGAAGATCAGGTCGAAAAACAGCTCGATGTAGGTGACCTTGTCGGTGCGCTCGGAATGCTCCGGACGCATGAGATTGCGCCGAAAGCCGATCGGCGCGCGGCCGGGGGTGATGTTCTGCGTTTGGGGCACCCTGACAGTCTCCGGCATACCAGCCCATCCGGGGCTGTGGAACTCGCCCGGCCGGGCGCAACGCGATACAGTAGCATCGTCGCAACTGGCGTTGAGATGGGCAACCATCGGGGAGCGACTGACACGGTTGGTGGCCGTACGCCTGGGCCACGACGAAGAGTACTCGAGCCTGTTCGGGCTCGATCCGTCACAAGGAGCCGCCAGTGTCCAATCCACAGTCCGTCACCATCGTGCCCGACAGCCTTCCCTCGACGTTCACCGAGCCGCTGTCGGTCGTCGATCCCGAGATCGCCGCCGTGCTGAGCCAGGAGCTCGGCCGACAGCGTGGGACCCTCGAGATGATCGCGAGCGAGAACTTCGTCTCCCGCGCTGTGCTCGAGTCGCAGGGGTCGGTGCTCACCAACAAGTACGCCGAGGGCTACCCCGGGCGCCGGTACTACGGTGGATGCGAGTTCGTCGACATCGCGGAGAGCCTCGCGATCTCGCGCGCGAAGAGTCTGTTCGGCGCGGAATTCGCCAACGTGCAGCCGCACTCCGGCGCCACCGCGAACGCCGCGGTGCTGTCGGCGATCGCGACTCCGGGCGACACCATCCTCGGCCTCGAGCTCGCGCACGGCGGCCACCTCACGCACGGCATGAAGCTCAACTTCTCCGGCAAGCTCTACAACTCCGTCTCCTACGGCGTCGACCCGACCACCTTCCTCGTCGACATGAACGTCGTCCGCGACAAGGCGATCGAGCACAAGCCGAAGGTGATCATCGCCGGATGGTCGGCCTACCCGCGCCAGCTCGACTTCGCCGCTTTCCGCGCGATCGCCGACGAGGTCGGAGCAATGCTCTGGGTCGACATGGCCCACTTCGCCGGTCTCGTTGCGGCTGGCCTGCATCCGTCCCCCATTCCCTACGCGGATGTCGTGTCATCGACCGTTCACAAGACGCTCGCGGGACCGCGCTCCGGTGTCATCCTCAGCCGCGACATGACCCTTGCCAAGAAGCTCAACTCGAACGTGTTCCCCGGCCAGCAGGGCGGACCGCTCATGCACGTCATCGCCGCGAAGGCGACCGCGTTCCTGCTCGCCGCGCAGCCGGAGTTCCGTGACCGCCAGGAGCGCACGATCGAGGGCGCCCAGCTGCTCGCCGCCCGCCTGATGGGGTCCGACTCCGCCGCGGCGGGCATCGACGTGCTCACCGGGGGCACCGACGTGCACCTCGTGCTCGCCGACCTGCGCAACTCCCAGGTCGACGGCCAGCAGGCCGAGGACCTGCTGCACTCGGTCGGAATCACGGTCAACCGCAACTCGGTGCCGTTCGACCCGCGCCCGCCGATGGTCACCTCCGGGCTCCGCATCGGCACCCCGGCCCTCGCCACCCGCGGCTTCGCGGCGGCGGAGTTCACCGAGGTCGCGGACATCATCGCCCTCACGCTGCTGCCCAACCCCGACGTCGAAGCGCTCCGCGCGCGCGTGCTCACCCTCACCGACGGATTCCCGCTCTACCCCGGTCTCGAGAAGTGGTAGCGGTTCGGCTCGACGGCGTCGCGACCGCGTCCGCCGTCAAGGCCGAGCTCACCAGCCGGATCAGCGCGCTCAAAGCCGCCGGCATCACGCCGGGCCTGGGCACGCTGCTGGTCGGCAGTGATCCCGGCTCGGTCTCCTACGTCGCGGGCAAGCACCGGGACTGCGCCGAGGTCGGAATCGAGTCGATCCGCGTCGACCTTCCCGCCACGGCATCCGAGGCGGAGGTGCGCGATGCGATCACCGCCCTCAACGCGGACCCGTCGGTGACCGGCTACATCATCCAACTTCCGCTGCCCGCCGGTCTCGACGAGAACGCGATGCTCGAACTGATGGACCCGGACAAGGATGCCGATGGACTGCACCCGACGAACCTGGGCCGGCTCGTGCTGGGCGTCGCCGGGGAACTCGACTCCCCGCTGCCGTGCACCCCGGCGGGCATCGTCGAGATGCTGCGCCGGTACGACGTCACGATCGCGGGCAAGCACGTGGTCGTCGTGGGACGAGGCCTCACGGTCGGCCGTCCGCTCGGGCTGCTGCTGACCCGCAAGGGCATCGACGCGACGGTTACCCTCACCCACTCGCGCACCGTCGACCTTCAGAGCGAGGTGCGTCGCGCCGACATCGTCGTGGCGGCCGTCGGCGTGGCCGGGCTCATCAAGCCGGAGTGGGTCAAGCCGGGCGCCGCGGTGCTCGACGTGGGCATCACGCGCATCGTCGACGCGGAGACCGGCAGGGCCCGCCTGCGCGGCGACGTCGACCCTGGAGTCGCGGATGTCGCCGGGTACCTCTCGCCCGTCCCCGGCGGAGTCGGTCCGATGACGCGCGCCATGCTGCTGGTCAACGTCGTGGAGGCCGCCGAGCGGCTCCGCTGACGCTGTCTGGCTCGCGGCAACCGCACGCAACGCAGGAGATCCGGCGCCTCACCGTGCTGCGACGGCCAGAAACTCGGCGTGTATGCCGGATCTCCTCGGTTGCGTTCGCGCGAGCCGCCTACCAGCGAGGTCAGCGGCGGCGCGGCGTCCCGCCGAGATGGATCGAAAGCTCGCCGGCAATCCGCGCGAGCAGAGCACCGACCTCGTCAAGGTGCGAACCCAGACGCACCTTGGGCGCGCTCAAATTGATGGCCGCAACGATGTTGCCCCGAAAGTCATAGACGGGTGCGGAGGCGCCGACGACGCCCAGTTCGAACTCCTCGTCGACCGTGGCAAAGCCTCTCGACCGAATCCGCTCGACCTCGTGGAGCAGGCTTGCAAAGTCGGTGATCACCGGGGTGCCCTCCACCGTCGGCGCGGCCGCGAACGCCTTGGCTTGCCGCACCACCGGCGAGACGGGTCCCGTCACGGCGCGGTCGTGGCCGTGCAGGTCGTACCATCGGCTCAAGTCATCTTTGTGCCAATCGCTGATGAGTACTCGCCCCGACGATGTTCGCCAGGCGGCCACACTGACCCCCTCCCAACCTATGCCCCTGAACGCATATTCACTCAACTCGCTTGCCAGGGTCAGCACGTTGTCGCCGCGAAGCACGCACAGGTGCGCGGTCTCGTGCGTGGCGGTGACGACCCGGCGGAGGAATGGTGCGGCCTCGCGCACGAGCTGCGACTCGAGCGTGCGTGCCGCGAGCGCGTACAGCTGGTAACCCAGCCGGTAGCCAAGGCTGTGCTCGTCGCGCGCAACGAGGCCCGCGTCCGCGAGTGTCGCGAGAGTGCGAGATACCTGCCCCTTGTCGCGACCGACGAGTTCGGCGATGCGCACGACGCCGAGCCCGCCGGCGGATTGGCCCTCTGGCGACCCGAGTACTTCGAGCAGGTCGAGGTCGCGGCGCAGGCCCGCTGAGTTGCGCCGCGGGGGAGCAGAGAGATCATTCATATCTTCACGATAGAGGCCAGTTGACATTTGCACAACGAGAGTTGCGCATATTGTCGCCCTGCCCGTAGTCTCGCCTCATTCACGGAACTGGCTCGGGGATCGCTTCGCCGCAGACGCCGTGCTCAATGATGAGTGAGGAGCACCACGGCCGTGACGGAATTTGATTTCGGCGCACTGCTGACCTTCTGGGGTCGCAAGTACGACGACATCCTCGCCCTTATCGGCGAGCATCTGCTCGTCGTTGCCCTCGCCTTGACCTTCGCGACGATCATCGGCGTCGGCGTCGGCTTGCTCGTCTGGGACCGCCCGATCGGGCGCTCCCTCGCAGTGACCTCGGCCGCCGTCATCCTCACCATCCCTTCGCTCGCGCTACTCGCCGCGATGATTCCAATCTTCGGCCTCGGCTGGATCCCCACCCTCATTGGTCTCACCCTCTACTCGCTGCTGCCGATCATCCGGAACACCGTCGTGGGGCTTCGCGAGGTCGCGCCGGCGATCATGGAGTCCGCCAAGGGGATGGGCATGAGTCCGGTCAAAGTGCTGATGTCGGTGCAACTGCCGATGGCATGGCCGGTGATCGTCACCGGTGTGAGGGTCGCCGCTCAGCTCACGATCGGCATTGCCGCCATCGGCGCTTACGTCGGGGGTCCGGGGCTGGGTCAGATGATCTTCCAGGGTCTGTCATCCCTGGGCTCACGTAACGCCCTGAACTACGCACTCACCGGTACCGTCGGTGTCATCCTCCTCGCGCTGCTCGTCGACGCGGTCTTCAACACAATCACCAAGTACACGACTTCGAAGGGGCTGCGTGCCTGACATGACCGACTCGACTCCCGCCGGCCCAACTCGCCCCCATGACGATACCCGCCCGAATAAGCTCATCGGTTCCTCCTCCGCGGCGGCCACGATCGCCACCACGACGTCGATCACGACCGTGAAGAACACGAGTGGCGCGCACATCGAGCTGAGCGGGGTGAGCAAGGTCTATCCGAACCAGGCGGCGCCAGCCGTGGAGAACTTCTCGATGGACGTCCGGCCGGGCGAGCTGATCATGTTCGTCGGTCCTTCCGGATGCGGTAAAACGACAACCATGAAGATGATCAATCGCATCATCGAGCCGACCTCCGGGTCGATCCAGATCGATGGCAAGGATGTTCTCTCGTTCGACCCCAACGAGCTGCGGCGCCACATCGGCTACGTCATCCAGCAGATCGGACTCTTCCCTCACATGACGATCGCCGAGAACATCGGCGTCGTGCCCCGGTTGCTCGGCTGGTCCAAGGCGAAGATCGCCAGTCGCGTCGACGAACTCCTGTCGGTCGTGCAGCTCGATCCCGGTACCTTCGCTGACCGGTACCCCAAGCAGCTCTCGGGCGGGCAGCAGCAGCGGATCGGTGTGGCCAGGGCCCTGGCCGCCGACCCGCCCGTCATGCTGATGGACGAGCCCTTCGGTGCGACCGACCCGATTACCCGGGAGAAGCTGCAGATCGAGTTCTTGCGCCTGCAGGAGACAATCGGCAAGACGATCATCTTTGTCACGCACGACTTCGATGAGGCCGTCCGACTGGGCGACCGGATCGCGGTCCTGAGTGACCGGTCGCAAATCGAGCAGTTCGACACGCCCGCCAACATCCTCACCACGCCCGCGAACGACTACGTGGCATCGTTCATCGGGCACGGAGCGGCGCTCAAGCGGCTCGCGCTCATCCCCGTCACGGAGGCCAGGCTGGGGCCCGCGAGCGCCGCCGTCGGACGGGTCACGGTGCCCGCCAGCGACACCTTGCGCGACGCACTCGACGCTCTCGTACTCACCGGGGCGCTGGCGATCGGCGTGACCGACGACGCACTACGGGTGGTCGCGTCGATCTCGGTCGACCAGATTTCGGCAGTGCTCGGCGCCGACGCGATCCCCGCCGGGGAGCGCTGACCGTGGCCGTCCAGACCGCAGTCGAGGTCGAGCTCACCGGTGCGATCCCGACGGTGACACCGGTGCGCGTCCGGTTCTGGTCCCTGCGCCGGATGCTCACGCCGATCGTTATCGTCGCTGTGCTGCTCGCGCTCTACCTCTGGATCGCGTATATCCCACTCGACTCGATCATGCAGCGCACCCTCAACTGGGACTACATCCTGTTGCGCACCCGGGAACACCTCGTGCTCACCTTCGCGGCGTCATTTCTCGTCGCAATCCTCGCGATCCCCACCGGGATCATCGCGAGCCGCACGACGTCACGCCTGTTGCGGGGCACGATTCTCACGGTCGCGAACATAGGGCAGGCCACCCCAGCAATCGGGTTCATCATCCTGCTCGCCATCATCTGGCAGATCGGATTCCAGACCGCGCTCATCGCGCTGGTCGCCTATTCCTTCCTACCGGTGCTCCGCAACACCATGGTCGGTCTGGCGCAGATCGACCCCAACGTCACCGAGTCCGCGCGGGGAATGGGCATGACGCCGGGCCAGGTCCTGACGCGCATCGAGCTGCCGCTCGCGGTCCCCGTCATCCTTGCCGGGCTGCGCACGTCGCTCGTCTTCGCGGTCGGTGTGGCCACCGTCGCGACGTTTATCAACGCGGGCGGGCTGGGCGACATGATCGTCAACGGCCTCAAACTGCAGCGCTTTCCCGTGTTGATCGCGGGGGCCGTCATCGTCTCCTGCATCGCGCTGCTCATCGACTGGATCGCCAGCATCGCGGAGGACCTTCTGCGTCCGCGTGGCATCTGAGAAGTTCCACCAATCACAGTTCACGAAAAAACCAAGGAGAAACATATGAACAACCGAACCATGTCATTGATCGGTGTGCTCGCCGCGGGCGCCGTCGCGCTCACGGGCTGCTCGGCCGGCTCGCCCGCCGCCGAGGAGGGCAGCGCGGGAGGCGAACTCAGCGGTCTCAGCGGCGAGATCGGCGCGAAGGACTTCTCGGAGCAGTACATCCTCGCGCACATCACGAGCCAGCTGCTCAACGCCAATGGGGCAGACACCTCCGCGAACACGACGGTCGTCGGCTCGGCGAACGTGCGCTCGGCTCTCGAGAGCGACGAGTTCCTCGGCTACTGGGAGTACACCGGCACGTCGTGGATCACCTACAACGGAAACACGGCGCCGGTCGTGGGCGAAGAGGCCCAGTTCGACGCAACGAAAGAAGCGGATGCTGCAAACGGGATCGCCTGGCTCGACCCGGCACCGTTCAACAACACTTACGCGTTCGCCATCCTCTCCGACAAGGGCGACGAGCTCGGAGTCACCTCGCTCAGCGACATCGCCGCTCTTCCCGAGGACGAGCAGACATTCTGCATCGAATCCGAATTCTCGACGAGAGACGACGGCTGGCCCGGGCTCAAGTCCGCGTATGGAATCGACGTCCCCGACTCCAACGTGGCGCTTCTCGACACCGGCGTCATCTATGACACCACAGCCAAGGGAGACGTCTGCAACTTCGGTGAGGTCTTCGCGACCGACGGTCGCATCAGCGCCCTCGGCCTCACGGTGATGGAGGACGACGAGTCCTTCTTCCCCGTCTATCAGGGGGGATTCACTCTCAAGCAGAGCACGCTCGATGAGTTCCCCGCGATCGCCGACGTGATGGCCGAGGTCGCCCCGATGCTGACCACGGCGGAGATGCAGCGCCTCAACGCGCTCGCCGACGTCGATGGTGAAGACCCGGAAGACATCGCGACGGACTGGCTCGAAGAGATGGGTCTGATCTAAATGGCCCAGGCCCTTCAGCTCGGCGAGAGCTTCATTGGCGCCGGCGTCAACGCCGCCCACGTCAACACGGTTTTCGGCCACCGCGAGGGGCCGGCGGGGGTGGCGTGGGCGACTGCCCTCGCCACCCCCAGCCATGGGCACGTGCCTTTCGTGACCGTGCTGCGCCCGTCGCTGCCGGTCAAGCCCCTCACCCTGTTCGTCACGAAGGCCGCTCCGGCGACTGACGCGCACGGGCTCCTCATCTGGGGCCCGGCGCAGGCGGGGATCGCCGCCGGAGTCGCGGATGCCCTCGCCGACGGCACCATCAGCCCCGAGCAGGCGGACAGCCACGTCATCATCGCAGCCGTCTGGGTCAACCCCGCCGCCGACGACGCGGAACAGGTTTACGCGAACAACCGGAAATCTGCCCGCACGGCGATCCAGAATGGGTCGCGTTCACTCCCCGCGACCGCTGATGTGATCGCCGCCCGCAACACCCCGACCAACCCGTTCTTCACGCCTCGAGCCTGAACGCAACCAGGAGCACCGCACACACATGAGAATCACTGCCATCCGGCTCACGAGGCTCAGCCTCCCGCTGGATCCGCCGTTCCACGCGGCCTGGGATCCAACGCCGCGCACGTCATTCCCCGCGACGCTCGTCGAGGTCGAGACGGACGAGGGAATCACGGGTGTCGGGTCCGGCGACACCATGGACGGTTTCGAGGCCTTCGAGAGCCTCTTCCTCGGCACCGACCCACTGCAGATCCTCAACCAGGTGCGCCGCATCGAGACCATAAATTTTCACGGCGGTCGCTATTGGCCGCTCGAGGCCGCGCTGTGGGACATCATCGGGCAGGTCACCGGTGTGCCGGTGAGCACGCTGTTCGGCGGGGCGAGGGACCGGCTGCCCGCCTACGCCTCATCGGGGGAGCTGCTTTCTCCCGGAGCCCGTGCGGAGTCGGCGCTCGCCGCACGCGATCTCGGCTTCAAGGCCATGAAAATCCGCATTGCGCGCAACCGCCTCACCGAGGGCATCAGCGCGGTCCGCGCCGCGCGGGAGGCGGTCGGCGACGACTTCGACCTCATGGTCGACCTCAACCAGATGTGGCGCATGTCCGGCGACATCGATGCGGCCCTCCCGCTCGCGAAGGTGCAGCGTGTCGCCGCCGAGCTGCACGACCTCGGAGTGCTCTGGCTCGAGGAGCCCCTGCCGCAGGTCGACGTCGCCGGCGCACAACGCGTGCGCGCCCAAGTCGGCATCCAAATTTCGGGCGGGGAGATGGTGCGCTCGATTGGCGAGATGATGACCCTCATTGAGAGCGACGCCTTCGACATCTACCAGCCGGACGTGGTTCTCGCGGTGGGGATGTATCGCGCCCGCCAGGTGGCCGAGTGCGCCAACCTGCGCCACCGTCAGTTCACCCCGCACACCTGGAGCAACGGGCTCGGCCTGCTCGCCAACCTGCATGTCGCCGCTGGAGTGGATGCCGGACCATACATCGAGTTCCCATTCGACCCGCCGGGGTGGATCCCGGAGCGGAGAGACTTCTTCATGGCCCCGCTCATGATCGACGAGCACGGTGACCTGCTCGTTCCCCAGCAACCGGGGCTCGGAGCCCAAATCGACTACGACGCAGTAAGGCGCTACACCGTATGAGCACACCGCAGCATCCGATCGGCCGCTGGCACACGGCGGCCGACGCGCTCACCCCCGAGACCAGGCTGTTCATCAATGGGGAGTTCCGCGACGCGCGTGACGGGGGCACCTTCGAATCCATCGCCCCTCGGCACGGCGGGCTGCTCGCCCACGTGAGCGCCGCGAGCGACATCGACGTGGACGACGCGGTGCGCGCCGCGAGTGCCGCGTTCGAGTCCGGCCTCTGGTCGAGGGCCGACCGCCGCGAGCGCCAGCGAGTTCTTGTACGGCTGTCGGAACTCATGCTCGTGAACCTCGATGAGCTCGCGCTTCTGGAGTCGATCGACTCCGGGCATCCGATCGGGGATGCGCGCCGTGTCGACGTGCCGAACGCCGCCCGCACCATCCGCTGGTACGCCGAGGCGCTCGACAAGGTCTACGACGAGATCGCCCCCACGCCCGAGAACGCGATCGCCCTGGTGCGCCGCGAGCCGCTCGGCGTCGTCGGAGCAGTCGTGCCGTGGAACTATCCGCTCATCATTTCCGCCTGGAAAATCGGCCCTGCGCTCGCCGCAGGAAACTCCGTCGTTCTCAAGCCTGCCGAACTCACGAGTCTCTCCGCGCTCAAGCTCGCCGAGCTCGGACGGGAGGCAGGCATCCCCGCCGGGGTGTTCTCGGTGATCCCCGGACTCGGCCGCGTCGCGGGCCAGGCGCTCGGACGCCACGATCTCGTCGACAAGATCGCCTTCACCGGGTCACCCCAGGTTGGAAAGGGATTCCTCACCTATGCGGGGGAGTCCAACGGCAAGCAAGTGTCACTCGAGCTCGGCGGCAAGTCCGCGCAACTCGTGCTCGCCGACGTCGAGGACATCAAGGCGTGTGCCTCCGCCGTCGCGTGGGGCATCTTCTACAACGCCGGGCAGACCTGCCACGGCGGCAGCCGGCTCATCGTCGACGAGCGCGTGCACGACGAGCTCCTCGAGGAGGTGATCGCGGTCGGGCGCTCGCTCGTACTCGGTGATCCGCTGGACGAGGCCACGCAGATCGGAACGATCGCGAGCAAGGTGCAGCTCGCCCGCGTGCTCGAGTACATCGAGGTCGCGCGCGCGGAGGGCGCGACGGTACACGGCGGCAACCGCGTGCACCCGGACGGACTCGCCGAGGGCTACTACGTCGAGCCGACGATCTTCGACGGCGTCGACAACGCGTCGCGAATCGGTCAGGAGGAGATCTTCGGGCCGGCGCTCTCGGTGACGACCGTGCGCGGGGTCGACGAGGGCATCCGTGTCGCGAACCACAGTGACTACGGTCTCGCCGCGAGCGTCTGGACGGCGAACGGCTCGGTGGCCCACCGCGCGGCCCGCGACCTGCGGGCCGGCACAGTCTGGGTCAACACCTACGACGTTTCGGACGTCATCACCCCCTTCGGCGGCATCAAGCAGTCGGGCGCCGGTCGCGACCGCTCGCTCCACGCCCTCGACGCGTACTCCTTCCTCAAGACCACCTGGATCAACGTCGGCTGAGCCGGACGCCCGATCCGCACGGAACCCTTCGCAGAAAAAGAATGAGAGAAATGACTGAACCCAATTCGATGACCATCGGATTCATCGGACTCGGCAATATGGGATCGGGGATGACACGAAACCTGCAGAAGGCAGGCTTCCCGCTGATCGTCAACGACATCCGGCGGAGATCGGCCGATGAGCTCGTCGCTGGCGGCGCGACATGGGCGGACAGCCCCGCCGAGGTCGCCTCCGGCAGCGACATCGTCATCACGATGCTGCCAACCCCTCGCCACGTTGAGGCGGTCGCGTTCGGCGCGCGTGGCATCCTCGCGGGGATTGCCGACGGCGGCACCTGGATCGACATGTCGACGTCGGTGCCGGAGGTTACGGTGCGCGTGCGCGCCGAGAACCCGCATCGCGGCCTGCGGATCCTCGACGCCCCGGTCTCGGGGATGTCGGTCGGCGCCGCGAGCGGCATGCTGCAGATCTTCGTGGGTGGCGAACCCAGCGACGTCGAGCGAGTGCGCCCGGTGCTCGAGGCGATGGGCGATCCGGAGCGGATCCTGCACGTCGGCGCGGCCGGCACCGGCTATGCCGTCAAACTCATGATCAACCAGCTCTGGTTCTCGCATCTCGTCGCCACGGCGGAGGTGCTGGCGATCGGCACGAAGGCCGGCGTCGACCTCGAGGTGCTGCGCCGATCGCTCATCGCGAGCCCCGCCAACAGCAATTTCGTGCAGAACGACGTGCTGTCGATCCTCGACCATGGTGACTATGACGAGGGGTTCGCGATCGCGCTCGCCTGCAAAGACCTGGGGCTCTCGATCGACCTCGCCCGTTCTGTTGGCGTTCCGGCAGAGCTGTCGGGACTCGTCGAGCAGATCTATCGCCGCGCGAAGGCGCAATACGGCGACAGTGCCGGGGAGATGACGCCGTTCAAGCTCTACGAGGACCTCGCTGGTACTCCGCTGCGCCGCGCGTCGGAGGTGTCCGCATGAGCATCCTTCCTCCCCAGGGCGTCCCGCTCGGCGACATGGAACTCAATCTCGACCCCAAGCCCTTCGCCTACTTCGGCTGCGGCCGAGTCACCGAGGTCGGCCGGATCACGGCGGCGACGGGCGCCTTGAGTGCCCTCATCGTCACCGACTCATTCCTCGCGGCCTCTCCCGTTGTTGCGGCCGTGCGCGCTTCGCTCGAGGCGGCCGGCGTTGACGTGTCGGTCTTCGACGGCGTGAGTCCCAACCCCACCACGACCTCGGTGGATGCGGGCAGCGACCTCGCCCGTGACCTCCACGTGCACGCGCTCGTCGCCGTCGGCGGCGGATCGTCGATGGATGCTGCGAAGGGCATCGCGCTCGGCGCCGTGAACCCGCACCGCGGCATCGAGCTCGACTACCGCAACGAGTTCGCGAACGACGCCCTGCCCATCATTGCGGTTCCAACGACATCGGGGACCGGTGCCGAGGTGAACGCCTTCGGCGTCATCACCGACGTTATTGGGCACCGCAAGTTCTACGTCGGATCGACGAGCGCCCTCGCGAGGGCCGCGGTGCTCGACCCGGAGCTAACCGTCGGGCTTCCGCCGCGAGCGACCGCTGCAACGGGCATGGACGCCCTCACCCACGCCCTCGAGTCGTACATCGCGCTGCGCACGAATCCCTACAGCGACGGCATCGCGTTGCAAGTCATCTCGACCGTCGCCGAGTACCTGCCAAGCGCGGTGGCCGACGGAGGCGACATCGAGTCGCGCTCGCAGCTGCTCTTTGCCTCCCACATAGCCGGGGTCGGGTTCTCGCACACGGGCCTCGGGCTCGTGCACGGCATCGCTCACCCGCTCGGCGGCCGGTTCGACATCCCGCACGGCCTCGCGCTGTGCATCGTGATCGAGGAGGTGCTGCGCTTCAACCTCCCCGAACGCGAGGGGCGCCTCGCCCGCGTGGCGTTCGCCCTCGGCGTCGGCAACACGGCAGCCTCGACGGCCGCCAACGCGGAGGCCGCGATCGTCGAGGTTGCCAGCCTCGCCCGCCGCGTCGGAATGAGCGCGACGCTGGGTTCCTTCGGGGTCACCGGCGCCGACCTCGCATCCCTCGCCGACGACACCCTCGCCGACTCGGTCACGGGCAACAACCCGCGCGTGCCGGTCGCATCCGACATCATCCGCATCCTGGAGGCTGCCCTGTGACAAACCCGCCCACCCCTGCCACCGAGGCCGCCCTTCTCTCGTCGTTGCCCACCGGCCTCTACATTGGCGGGGCCTGGCGCAACGCGAGCGACGGCGGCACACTCGACGTGGTCGACCCCTCGACGGGTCGCACGCTGCTCACGATCGCCTCCGCGACCGCCGACGACGGAGCGGCAGCCCTCGACGCCGCCGTCGCCGCCCAGCAGGCCTGGGCGAAGACCGCGCCACGCGCGCGGTCCGAGATCCTGCGCCGCGCATTCGAGGCCGTCACCGCACGGGCCGACGACTTCGCGCTGCTGATGACGCTCGAGATGGGGAAGCCCCTCGCCGAGTCACGAGGCGAGGTTGCCTATGGGGCGGAGTTCCTGCGCTGGTTCTCGGAGGAGACCGCACGCATCAGCGGGCGGTTCGCGATGGCGCCTGACGGGAAGAGCCGACTGCTGGTCATGAAGCGCCCCGTCGGGCCGAGCCTGTTCATCACGCCGTGGAACTTTCCCCTCGCGATGGCGACGCGCAAGATCGCCCCGGCGATCGCCGCGGGCTGCACGATGGTGCTCAAACCGGCTGCGCTCACCCCGCTTACGTCGCTGCTGTTCGCTCAGGTGCTCGCCGATGTCGGGCTGCCGGCCGGCGTGCTCAATGTCATCCCCACCGCGAGCGCGGGCGCTGTGACCGGTCCGCTCATCCGCGACCCGCGCCTGCGCAAGCTCTCCTTCACCGGCTCCACCGAGGTCGGTCGGCGCCTCATCGCCGATGCCGCGCAGCAGGTGTTGCGAGTGTCGATGGAGCTCGGCGGCAACGCCCCCCTCATCGTGTTCGACGACGCCGACCTTGACAAGGCCGTCGACGGGGCGATGCTCGCCAAGCTCCGCAACGGAGGCGAGGCCTGCACCGCCGCCAACCGCATCCTCGTGCAGGAGGGAGTGGCGAAGGACTTCACCGCCCGTCTCGTCGAGCGGATGCGGGCGCACACCGTGGCGCGGGGCACCGACCCCTCCTCGAAGCTCGGTCCGCTCGTCGACGAGGGGACCCGGCAGAAGGTCCACGAGCTCGTCACCTCCGCGATCGCCGATGGGGCGACCCTCGCACTCGGCGGACACCCGATCGACGGTGACGGATACTTCTATGAGCCGACGGTACTCACAGGCGTGCCCGTGCACGCGGGCATCCTGCGGGAGGAGATTTTCGGGCCGGTCGCGCCGATCGTGACGTTCTCGACCGAGTCCGAGGCGATCCGCCTCGCCAACGACACGCCCTTCGGGCTCGTCGCCTACGCGTTCACGAGGGATCTCAACAGAGGCCTGCGACTGGCGGAGGAACTCGAGGTCGGGATGTTCGGCCTCAATACGGGAATCGTCTCAAACCCTGCGGCGCCGTTCGGGGGTGTGAAGCAGTCGGGAATGGGGCGCGAGGGCGGGGTGGAGGGCATCGAGGAGTACCTCGAGACCCGCTATGTGGGCATCGCTGACCCCTATGCCGAGGCGCTCGTCTAGGTCGGAGCTGATGGATCCGGACAACGATGCCCATGGGCCGCACCCGATGTACCTGGGCGGCTCGTGCCCGATGTCGCCGGGTACCTTCCGCCCGTCCCCGGCGGAGTCGGTCCGATGACGCGCGCCATGCTGCTGGTCAACGTCGTGGAGGCCGCCGAGCGGCTTCGCTGACGCGCTGGCCCGGTTGCGAGTCGCCCACTTGTGTCGGGTGAAACGCCTCGAAGGGGACGCTTCTGGGCAGCTCGCGGAGCCGTTGCGCGCGAGCCGCCCGCTTCTGTCCCCTCCGACTCGCTCGAGGGGACATAAGTGGGCGACTCGAGCCAGCGGCGGCTACTCCCCGCGGTAGCCGATGCCGCAGGAGATGCCGGTGGCGTCGGAGCCGGGATCCCAGCCGGGCACGTCCTCGACGATCGGCGCCGCGAGCTCGGTCACGACCACTTGGCACGCCTCGATCGTGGCTCCGGACTCGAACGGCACGGTGAATCCGTAGTGGCCAAAGGCCCACTGGTCGAGGTCGGGCTGAGGGCCGCCGCTCTCATAGTTGGTGATCGAGGTTCCCGACCCAGACCCGGTTATCTGGTAGCGCCCCGTGCAGGTCTCGGTGGTGTCGACCGCCTGGACCTTGTCGCCGGAGGCGACCTTCGCGTAATACGGGCTGCCGAGCGCGAGGTCGACGGGAGCGACGAAAGTTTCGCCCTCCGGGCTGCTTGCGAGGTCGATCCGAAGCAGGCTGCTGCCGAACGTCGCGAGGGACTCCTCCGAAATCGGGACGGCCGCATCAGACACGCTGAGCCCGTCGAGGGCGGCGCACTGCTCGACGAAATCGTTACGGAGCCGCGCCGCCGCCGTGTCGGTCGAGGCGATCGGCTCGCGGCCGGTGAGCGAGATTCCCAGCGTTGTTCCGTCGATCGCGCGCACCTTCGCCGATACCGTGAAGAGCACGTCGTCGGGCTCGGCGGTCTTCTCGGGTTCGGGCTCCTTCGACGGCTCGACCGTCGGAGTGGGCTCCGCGACAGGCTCGGCCGCCGGCGCGCTCGTGCACCCGGCGAGCACGAGCAGGGCTCCGAACGACACGGCAACGCGAACGGTCAGTGCAGGGGGAATGGCCACGAGGGTCTCCAGGATTGAGGCGCAACACGCCGCTAGTCGCGACTGGCTCCCTTGGCAGCGCTCACCACGAAAGTATCAGGCTGGCCGAAGCCGTGCTCCGCAAACGCCCCATCGATAGCGACTTGCAATCTTGAGAGCCCCTCGGTCGGCACAAGGGCGATCGCAGCACCGCCGAACCCGCCGCCGGTCATCCGGGCACCGAGGGCACCGTTCATCGTCGCGGTCTCCACGGCGAGGTCGAGCTCGGGAACCGAGATCTCGAAATCGTCCCGCATCGAGCGGTGGGATGCGTCGAGCAGGTCGCCGATCGCCCGGGGGCCCTGCTCGCGCAGGGTGCGCACGGTATCGAGCACGCGCTGGTTCTCGGTGACGATGTGCCGCACCCGGCGGAATGTCACCTCGTCAAGAACCTCCCGTGCGCGGGGCAGGTCGTCGACCGTGACCTCGCGCAGCGAGGTGACGCCGAGCAGCTTCGCCCCCAGCTCACAGGACGCACGGCGGTCGGCGTAGCCCCCGGTCGCGTGGGAGTGGCCGACGCCCGTGTCGATGATCAGAAGTTCGAGCCCGGCCGCAGCGAAGCCGAGGTCGACCACCTCCGACTCGAGGGTTCGGCAGTCGAGGAAGACGGCCGAGTCGGTCTCGCCGAGCAGCGACGCAGACTGGTCCATGATGCCGGTCGGGGCGCCAACGGCCTTGTTCTCGGCGAGCTGCCCGACGCGGGCGAGGGTGCGCCGGTCGAGTCCGAGCTGCCACACGTCGTTGAGGGCGAGCGCGACGGCGCTCTCGATCGCGGCCGAGGACGAGAGCCCGGCGCCGACCGGAACGTCGGAGTCGATGAAGATGTCGAAGCCGGGAACGCCGGCGAGGTCGGCGCCGTGCTCGCCGAGCGCCCAGGCGACGCCGAGGGGATAGGCCGACCAGCCGTGCAGGTTGTCCGTGCTGAGCTCGGAGAGGTCGAGCTCGACGAGCTCGTCCGCGAAGGAGCTCGCGACGCGCAGCATCCGGTCGGAGCGCAGGCCGAGCGCGAGGATCGTGCGCCGGTTGATCGCGAAGGGCAGCACGAAGCCCTCGTTGTAGTCGGTGTGCTCACCGATGAGGTTGACCCGGCCGGGGGCGGACCACAGGCCGCTCGGCTCGTACCCGAAGGTCTCGGCGAAGCCCGCGCGAACCTCGTCTCTGATGTCGGTCATGCTTTCGCGATTCCTTCCCTGATGAATGCGGCGGCCTGCTCCGGCGCGACGTCGCCGATCCAGGCGCCCATCGCGGCTTCGGACCCGGCGAGGTACTTGAGCTTGTTCGCGGCGCGGCGCGGCGACGTCACCTGGAGCAGGAGGCGGATGTCGTCGCGCTTCTCGGTGACGGGAGCCTGGTGCCAGGCGGCGATGTAGGGCGTCGGGGTGTCGTAGAGCGCGTCGATGCCGCACAGCAAGCGCAGGTAGATGCTCGACAGCTCATCCCGCTCGGCCTCGTTGGTCGCGGCGAAGTCGGGGATGTGGCGGTGGGGGAGCATGTGCACCTCGATGGGCCAGCGCGCCGCGAACGGCACGAATGCCGTCCAGTGCTCGCCGCTCAGCACGACCCGGTCGCTGGCGCGCTCGCTCGTCAGGATCTGCTCGAACAGGTCGGGTCCGACCGTGTCGATCGACTCGATCACCCGGCGGGTGCGCGGGGTGACATAGGGATACGCGTAGATCTGACCGTGCGGGTGGCTCAGCGTCACGCCGATCTCCTCGCCGCGATTCTCGAACGGGAACACCTGCTGCACTCCCGGCAGCGCCGAGAGCGCCGCGGTGCGGTCGGCCCAGGCCTCGATCACGGTGCGCGCGCGCGACTGGGTGAGGCTGCCGAAGGACCCCTCGTGCTCGGGGCTGAAGCAGACGACCTCGCAGCGGCCGATGGACGGATGCGAGCGGCCGATGCCGATGCTGCCGGCGGCGGGCACGTCGCCGAGCCCGGGGCCGAACGAGGGCGACCGGTTCTCGAACACCGCGACGTCGTAATTGTCGGGGATCTCCGACGGGTTCGTGTTGGTCGCGGGGGCGAGCGGGTCGAGGTGCGCCGGCGGCAGGAAGACGCGGTTCTGTCGCGCGGAGGCGATCGACACCCACTCGCCGGTCAATACGTCCTGCCGCATCGTCGCGGTGGCCGGACGAGGATCGAGCACACGCGCATCCGGCTTGCGATCGGGGCTCAGGGTCGAATCGGCGTCGTCGAAATAGATCAACTCCCGTCCGTCGGCAAGAACATATTCGCGCTTCGTAATGGGAGCCATCAGCCTTGTTTCTCTCAACAGACGAGTAGCCGATATTCCCTTAGTCTTGGGCGCATGAGCACACCCACCGGGGAACAATTCGCACTCACGAGGACGAGTGGGAATCGGCAATCACGCGCAATCATAACGGAGCTGGCGGCTGGCCTCCGCGCACTGTCGGTCGACGGAATCGATCTCGTCGAGACGTACCCCGACACCGCTCTTCCGCCCTATGGCTCCGGCATCGTGCTCGTCCCCTGGCCCAACCGCATCCGGGACGGGGTGTGGATGCTGGACGGAAGCGCACAACAGCTCGACCTCACCGAGGTCGAGCGGGGCAATGCCATCCACGGCCTCCTGCGCAACACCGGCTACCGTGTCGCCGAACGCAGCGACGACGCTGTGACCCTCGCGGCGACGGTGTTCCCGCAGCACGGCTACAAGTTCCAGCTCGAGACGAGCGTGCGCTTCGCGCTGACCGACGACGGGATCACCGTCACGCACGGCATCCGCAATGTGGGCGACACCAGCGCGCCCGTCGCGGTCGGAGCGCACCCCTATCTCTGCCTCGGCGACGTGCCGGTCGACGACCTCACCCTCACCCTGCCCGCGACCACCCACATCGAGGTGGACGAGCGCCTCAACCCGACAGGGGCGATCCCGGTCGACGGCACCGCCTACGACCTCAGGGGCGGCGTCCGGGTCGGCGACCTCGAGCTCGACGACGGCTTCGGCGGGGTCGGCGCGGATGCCACGCATCGGTTGACCGCGCCAGACGGCCGATTCGTCGAGCTGTGGCGCGACGCGGAGTTCGCCTGGGTGCAGGTGTTCGCCAATCGCAAGTTTCCGCGAGACGGGCAACTTGGTCTCGCGATCGCGGTCGAACCGATGACCGCGCCGGCGAACGCGTTCAACAGCGGCGAGGGCCTGCGCTGGCTCGAGCCGGGACAATCGTGGAACCTGTGTTGGGGCATCCGTTATTCTGGATAGTTGACCGCGGGCCAGCACATCGCCGCCGTGTTCGACCGGAGGATCATGAACGTAGCGCCACTGTCCCCCCTCCCCGAGGCAGGCGGAACGGCACGCGAGCCGAGCCCGTCCGACATTCGCCGGTGGAGGCGCTACCTCGCCGACGAGCGCGCCGAGGCGGCCGTCTACCGCGACCTCGCCAAGCGGCGCACCGGCGAGGAGCGGGAGATCCTCCTCGCGCTCGCCGAGGCCGAGGGGCGCCACCAGCAGCACTGGATCGTCCTGCTCGGCGATGACGCGGAACCGCGCCGCGGCGGCGACACGCGCACCAGGGTGCTGGGCTTCCTCGCCCGCCAGTTCGGGTCGGTGTTCGTGCTGGCGCTCGCGCAACGGTCAGAGTCGCGGTCGCCCTATGAGAAGGACGCGGATGCGACGGCCGCGATGGCAGCGGACGAGCGGATCCACGAGGAGGTCGTGCGCGGACTCGCCGCGAGGGGCCGCAGCCGGCTCTCTGGCAGCTTCCGCGCGGCCGTGTTCGGGGCGAACGACGGGCTCGTCAGCAATCTCGCCCTTGTCGCCGGGGTCAGCGCGAGCGGCCTTGCCCCCGGCGCGGTGCTGCTCACCGGCGTCGCCGGGCTGCTCGCTGGCGCCCTGTCGATGGGGGCGGGGGAGTACGTCTCGGTGCGGTCGCAGCGCGAACTGCTCGCCTCGTCCACCCCCAACCCGAGCGCTGGCAACGTCGTTCCCGACCTCGACGTCGACGCGAACGAGCTCGCTCTGGTCTACCGGGCGCGCGGGATGACCCCGGACGAGGCCGCCGCCCGAGCGGGCGACATGCTCGCCGACCACGCGCTGCGCGACTCGAGCGACGAGGGCGACGACCACGAGGCCGTCGGCACCGCGATGAGGGCCGCCGCGACAAGCTTCTGCTTCTTCGCGTCAGGGGCGATCATCCCCATCATCCCGTTCCTGTTCGGTGTCAGCGGCATCGCGGCGCTCGTCATCGCCGCCGTGCTCGTCGGCGTCGCCCTGCTCGCAACCGGCGCGGTCGTCGGGATCCTGTCGGGCGGCCCGCCCCTCAAGCGGGCGCTCCGGCAGCTCGCGATCGGCTACGGCGCGGCGGCGGCGACCTATCTCCTCGGCCTTGCGTTCGGCACCGTGGTCGGCTGACCGTACTTCGCCCACCGGCATCCGATATCCAGCCTCGTGTGGGCATAATTGCCCATGATTTCCACCGAACTGGCCAGGGCGCTGCACGACTCCGGACTCGCCTGGCGTCCCGCATCGGGCGATGCGTTCCGCATCGACCGGCCAGAGGTCGACGCCGACGTGTTCACGGTGAGCGAGATGACGGTCGAGGCCTACGAGCATCCGACCGGCACGATCCTCGGCTTCAACGGCACCACCGAGTGGGCGTTGGACTCGGTCGACCTCGAGGATGCCCTCTGGCTTCCCCGTGAGGACCAGCTCCGCGAGCTTCTCCGCGGAACATTCCGCGGGCTCCAGCGCCACATCGACACCGACGACGGGGAGCCCGTGTACCGGGTCGAGGCGGTCATCGCCGGCAGGACCGTGTCCTTCACCGGGTCGGATGCCGCGGACGCGTACGGTCGCGCTCTGCTTTCCCTTATTGACCTTTCCGCGGCAAGCCCTGTTGATGATCAGGCCGCTGAAGTACCGTGGTTGCTATGACACATCACGATGGAACAGATTCCGACCACGCCCGCGATGAGGCAGTGCCGACCGCCGATGAATCAGCGGACTTCGTGCATCCCGTCGACCACGGAGCAGGAACCGTAGAGGAGCCCCTCGCCAGCGAAGACGAGGGCAGCTACGTGAGCGGGGCCGTGCACGAGCACCTCGCAAGCGCGGACACCGTGCCCATGACCATGGACGAGAAGGGCGATTACGTCACCCCGGTCGACCACGGCGCCGGCACTGAGACCGACGCTGACGAGGAAGCCGGCGAATACGTCGACGCCGACCACAGCGACGAGACGCAGCGCGACACGAAGTAGCGGGCTGTTCGACCCGCGCGTCCAGCGGCGAGGGAAGCGCAATGCGTGAGATTTCGTTTTCAGACTGGTCGAGCGGCTGGAGACCGCAGCGGCGCTCGACCCAACATCCACAGGGTGAGGGGTGTCGTTGACGGCGTCATCCGGCCGCAGTGGCTGCGCGACACGCTGCACGGCGTGTGGGTCGAACATGCGCTGCATCCGGTCGCCGTGCAGGTGCCCATTGGGGCCTGGATATCGGCGGCACTCCTCGACCTGATGCCCCGCACGACCCGTGCCGCCCGGCGGCTCGTCGGCGTGGGGGCTGCCGACGCGCTTCCCACGGCGCTCGCCGGATGCGCGGACTGGGCGCGGCTGCATGATCGCCAGTTACGGGTCGGCATCGTGCACGCAGCCGCCAACCTCGTCGCCACCGGGCTCTGCGCGGCCTCGTTCGTGCAGCGGGCACGGGGCCACCACGGGAGCGGCAAGGCGCTGAGCTAACGGGGCTCGCCTTCGTCTCGGCGGTCGCCTTCCTGGGCGGGCACCTCAGCTACCGGCAGGCGGCCGGGGTGAATCACGCCGCCGACATCGTGGACCGTTTTCCGCGGGGATGGCATGCCATCGGCTCTCTGGCTGACCTCGCCGAAGGGCGCCTGGTTCGGCGCACGGTCGGTGAGCTGCTGCTGGTCGTGTATCGGCGCGGCGAGCACGTAATGGTGCTCTCCGATACCTGCAGCCACCTCTCCGGCCCGCTCAGCGACGGACGACTCGTCGTCGGCGAGCTTACCGCCGGCGACGAGCCGTGCGTCGAGTGCCCGTGGCACGGCAGCACGTTCTCGCTGATCTCCGGCGACGTGGTGCGCGGCCCCGCGACCGCACACCAGCCCAGGTTCGACACACGGGTCATCGCCGGCACGGTCGAGGTGCACCTGCCCGAAACGCGCTAGCGCGGGTAGCTTTTCCACCGGTCAGAGCGCGACCCTCTCCGCCGGGCGTGGGTCCCTGCGAGTGGACCAGCGCGTGCTGGCGCGCGGCGTGCCGATATCGCCGTTCCGGACCCTCGCAGCTACTCCTGCACAGGCCCTGCCTCGGGAGCGTCGTCCACAGGCATTCTCCCTGATCATGGTGTGTTTTGATGTTGGCAGCAATGTCGGTGGTGCCTGTCATTATGTGGGTATGTCCAAAGCAACCGATTCCCTCATTGACAGCGCTGTTGCGCTCGCGTCGGTGTGGGCCGGCGCGCTCACCGGCTTCGGCGATCAGGTTGGCGAGCATGTGGGTGAGCATGTCGGCGAGCCCGCCGCACCTGGCGCATCATGCGGGGCGATCACGGTTTCCCCCGCGCAGTTGGATGTCGAGACCATGTCCGACGCCGGGCTGCTGAGGGCGATCAGATCCGGCTACGACCTGAAACGCCAGGTCGACTCGCTCCTGGTCCGCGCTGCCGGGGAACTCAGCGTCCGGTCCCGCCCCTCACTCGGGCAGGGCGGTTTGGCGAAGTCCTCCGGACACACGTCCCCCGCAGCACTCATCACCGAACTCGGGCGGGTCACCCTCGCCGAGGCGGGCAAAACGGTCCGATTGGGTGAGGCGACCACCGCACCGGTGTCGCTCCTTGGGGAGCGGCTACCGGCCCCGTTCCCGCTCGTCGCCGACGCGGTCAACTCCGGTGTGGTGCAGGTCGATGCGGCGCAGGTGATCATCACCAACCTCACCCAGGCCGCCCCGCGCGCGCTACCGGAGCATCTGGTCGCGGCGGAGGAGGAGCTGGTGTCCTTCGCGGCCTCCCACCCCGCGGACACCGTGCGCAAGCTCTCGGTCGCGTGGCGCGACGCCCTGGATACCGACGGTGTCGCACCGCGCGAGGAGGCACTGATCGCCCTGCGGTCGCTGCGCTGGTCGAAGCAGGGCAACGGGCTCGAACGGTGCACCATCGACCTGGACCCGCTCGGTGCGGGGTATGTGCGCACCATGATCGACGCGATGGTCGGCGACGCCCTCCGCGCGGTCCGCTTCAAGGCCGAGTCGGCAGGAGTCAATGGCGGCCCCAGCGAGAGCCACGGTGACCGCAGCGGTGATCGCGACGAGGACTTGGGCCGCGATGACTGCTCGGCCGACCACGTCGAGCTCGCCGACCCGCGCACCATCCCCCGCATCGCCGCAGACGCCCTCATCGACGTCGCCCGGCACATGATGGGCTGCACCACCGGCCCCGGCACTCTCCCACACACCACCCCCGTGGTCCGGATGACCCTGGAACAGCTCCAGACCAGACTCGGCACCGCACAGCTGGACGGGGCCGAGGAACCCATCACCGCCACTGCCGCCCGGACCCTCGCCGCGGACGCCGAGCTGATCCCCGCCGTCCTCGGCGGAAAAAGCCAAATCCTCGACCTCGGCGCCGGGCGGAGACTGTTCTCAAAGGCGCAACGGATCGCGTTCGCCGACAGCGACGGCGGC
>Ga0326733_1000150_pt1 | contig 22836 bp, 23 predicted proteins | sample 14_GP2_308_FD_207946 | JGI IMG/M metagenome (GOLD analysis project Ga0326733, IMG submission 207946) | Glacier ice microbial communities from Ngari, Tibet, China - 14_GP2_30.8 | ecosystem: Environmental > Aquatic > Freshwater > Ice > Glacier | place: China: Ngari, Tibet | collected 2018-07-17
GTGTAAGGAGTGCATTTTGTAACGGCAAATTAATTTAATAAAGCGAAAGTTTTTGTGATAAATTTGAATTAAATTCATATTGGTAAAATACACCGTCATTCTGAGTGAAACGAAGAATCCAGCTTTTTCGCCTAAATACTGGATTCTTCGGCAAATAAAACATCTGCCTCAGAATGACGGGTCTGGTAGGGTTTTATCGAAAATTAACAGAAATGTTGCAGTGAAAAAGGTCAAATAATGCTAGAAATCCGCCACTTAAAATCGTTAAAAGCCATTGCCGAAACCAGCAAACTTGGCTTGGCCGCTGAACGTGTTTTTTTAACGCAATCGGCGCTTTCGCATCAAATCCGCGCCTTAGAAACGCACTATGAAATCACCCTTTTTAAGCGCAGCGCGCAAGGTTTGCGCTTTACACCAGCCGGCCAACGTTTGCTGGATTTAGCCAATGAATTGTTACCGTTGATTGAAAAATCGGAGCGTGATTTGATTCGGCTAAAAAGCGATCAATCTGGAGAGCTGCGGATTGTGCTGGAATGCCATACTTGCTTTGATTGGCTGAACCCAGTGATGGACGCATTTAGGCGCGCCTGGCCAGAGGTGGAAATTGATTTGGTGGCAGGATTTCATAGCGACCCTTGGCAATTATTGCATGCCGGCAAAGCGGATGTGGTGATTGGCGGCTTGCCAAACAAGCTGGATAACTTAGCCTATTTGCCTTTATTTAAATTTGAAATTATGGCGGTATTGCCAATTGACCACGCTTTGCGCAATAAACCACGATTATTAGCCGAGCATTTTAGTGGCGAAACGCTGATTACCTACCCAGTGCCAGAAGAGCGAATTGACCTGATTCGGCAAGTCTTAACGCCGGCCAATATTCAATTTAATCGCCGCACGGCCGAGCTCACTATTGCCATTATGCAACTAGTCGCCAGCCGCCGTGGCTTGGCAGCGCTACCCAATTGGGGCATTCAAAGCTATGTAGAGCATGATTATGTGCTGGCTAAGCCCATCAGCGCCAAAGGCTTGTGGTCTGAGCTGCATGCCATTGGCACCAACGAAATGATGGCGCGCCCTTATGCTAAAGATTTAGCGCGCATTATTCGCGATGTTTGCGCCGAAAAATTAGCGGGCATTAAATTGTTGTAGCGAGTTAACATGGTTTAAAACAAGCAATCGATTACCTTGCTATAACAATTTTGTCACAAAGCTGTCACAAAAAATCACTATTCTCTAAGCAATTAACCTAGCTTAGAGACTGTAATGAATTTAAATGATGCCGAATTGATACAGCGTATTCAAGACGATTTAATCGATAGCTTGGATGAAGAATTAGAGTTAGAACTAGAAGATAGTCATTTAGATGCCATTTCAGGTAGCGATGCCTACAACAATAAAGAATACCGCCGCGTCTATTTTAAAGAGCTATTTCGCTTGCAGGCCGAGTTGGTTAAATTGCAAGATTGGGTAGCCGCCACAGGCCATAAAGTGGTCATTATTTTTGAAGGCCGCGATGCAGCAGGCAAGGGTGGTGTGATTAAGCGCATTACGCAACGCCTTAATCCGCGAATTTGCCGCGTGGCAGCTTTGCCGGCACCCAATGAGCGTGAGCGCACGCAATGGTATTTTCAGCGTTATGTGTCACATCTGCCAGCCGCTGGCGAAATGGTATTGTTTGACCGCAGCTGGTACAACCGCGCGGGTGTTGAGCGTGTCATGGGGTTTTGTGACGATGAACAATATGAAGAATTTTTCCGCTCAGTGCCCGATTTTGAAAGAATGCTGGTGCGTTCAGGCATTCAAGTCATTAAATACTGGTTTTCTATATCGGATGAAGAGCAACATTTGCGCTTTTTAGGCCGCGCGCATGATCCGCTTAAGCAATGGAAACTCAGCCCAATGGATTTGGAATCGCGCCGTCGCTGGGAGTTATACACCAAAGCCAAAGAAGTGATGCTTGAGCGCACGCACATTGAAGAAGCGCCTTGGCATATTGTAGAGGCGGTTGATAAGAAAAAAGCGCGCCTAAACTGTATTCACCATTTGCTCAATCAAATGCCGTATGAAGAGATTAAACGGCCAGTGATTGAGCTGCCAGAACGCGTGCATCATGACGATTACGTGCGCCAGCCTGTCCCACAAGATATGTTTGTGCCAGAGGTTTATTAATAACTGAATCTTTATCTATCAATCTTTTCCGCCGCCATTTAGAGATGATTTCGACTAAATGGCGGTGGAGATAGTGCCGCCGTATTTGTTTGTTAGATTGCGGCGGTGATAATGCCGCAGAACTTTTGAATTATATGGCGGCGGTGATAATACCGCCACCAAGGCAAACATTGCTTTCATACACCACAGCCGATTGGCCAGGTGTAATTGCCCATTGTTTTTGGCCAAATTTAACCGTTACTTCTTCGTTATTAAGTGCATCAATTTCGCATGGCGCATCAGGCTGGCGGTAGCGCGTTTTGGCGGCGTACACCCAGTTGGTAATCGGTTCTTCATTATCAATCCAAGTTAATTGGCTGGCTTTTAGGCCATCGCTTAATAACAACGCATGCTCATGGCCTTGCACCACAATTAACTCATTTTTTTCCATATCTTTGGCCGCTACAAACCATGGCTCGCCATTGCTATCGCGGCTGCCGCCGATTTTTAAGCCTTGGCGCTGGCCTAATGTGTAGTACATCAAGCCTTCATGCTGACCAACTAATTTGCCTTCAGCATTCTTAATATAGCCCGGTTTTTTGGGCAAATAACGCTGTAAAAATTCTTGAAAAGGCCGTTCGCCAATAAAGCAAATACCAGTTGAATCTTTCTTTTCAGCATTAATTAAACCAGCTTGGCGCGCAATCTCGCGCACCTCAGTTTTTAAATATTTACCCAGCGGAAACAAAGTCTTGCTTAATTGTGCTTGATTTAAACGATACAAAAAATAGCTTTGATCTTTACTGCCATCATCGGCTTTTAGTAATTGAAATAAGCCCGGTTTTAACGGATTTTCGCGCACTTGCGCGTAATGGCCGGTGGCGATTACATCCGCGCCTAAACTCATGGCATGGTCTAAAAATGCCCTAAATTTAATTTCGGCGTTGCACAAAATATCCGGGTTTGGCGTGCGGCCGGCTTCATATTCGCATAAAAAGTTAGCAAATACGCGGTCTTTGTATTCGGCGCTAAAATTCACCGCTTCTATATCAATACCGATTTTGTCTGCGATTGAAACCGCGTCGATTAAATCTTGCTTAGATGAGCAATATTCATCGTTGTCGTCGTCTTCCCAATTTTTCATGAAAAGCCCTACCACATCGTAGCCTTGCTGCTTTAGCAACAACGCAGTGACAGACGAATCGACGCCACCAGATAAGCCAACAACTACACGTTTCTTGCTCATAAAATTAAACCTTGTCGTCATGCATAATTTACTCCTTCCCTCTTAAGGGGGAAGGTTGGGATGGGGGTGTATGTTTAATATAAAGCTACAAACCCCCACCCTAGCCCTCCCCCTGAATGGGGGAGGGAAATCTCTGTTATAAGTTAGTAATCACTTCTAGCGGAAAGCTTTTGCCGCTTAAATAATCTTCAATACAAATTAGCACTTGTGGGCTGCGCATTAGTGCGGCTTTTTCGCGGATTTCATCCAGCGTCATCCACACGGCGCGAATGATGCCATCATCCAATTCTTGTGTTTCATAATGCACGCCAACGTTGCCAATAAAGGCAAATCGCAAATAAGTGGTGTCGTTGTGCGGGTGTTTCCAATGGTAAACGCCAAGTAATGCTGTGGGCACAAAATCGTAGGCTGACTCTTCTAAGGTTTCGCGAATCACTGCTTGAATCAGCGTTTCGTTATCTTCTAAATGGCCGGCAGGTTGGTTAAAACGGTTGCCTCTATCGGTTTTTTCTTCTACCAATAAAAACTTGCCGTTCTGCTCAATAATGGCAGCAACGGTAGAGTTTGGCTTAAATTGTTGTTTTTTCACAAGATTGCTTTGTTTAAATTAGACGACTATTTTACCTAAAAAAATAAGTTTGGGCTTCGTTAATTAAGTGCTGGCTAATTAAGCGCTGTCTAACTAAGTGCTGTCTAGCTAAGCGCTGTCTAACTAAGTGCCAGCCAATTATGCGCTGACTAATTGCGGAAACAAACCGGTTAAGCCATGCGCAATAAATTCAACCGCCATGGCCGCCAAAATCAGGCCCATTAAGCGCGTGATGATGTTAATACCAATGGTACCAAGCCGTTGCGTGATGTTATCTGATAATTTAAGCACCAGCCAAATAACGGTGCTAACTAACAAAACAGGGATTATCAGCGTTAAATGACCTGAAAAAGAAGGTTGTTGCTGCGCGCTTAAAATCATATTCGAAATAGCGCCTGGCCCTGCCAATAAAGGAATACTGAGTGGCACAATGGCAATCACTTCGCGCTCGGCCATGCTTTGCGCCTCTTCTGCCGTTTGGCGCGTGCCGCCTTGTTTACCGTGCATCATAGAAATTGAAATTAGCATAATTAATATGCCGCCGCCCACCTGAAACGATGGAATAGAAATGCCAAAAAAACTCAACATGCCATCGCCCACAAACGCGGCTAAGGTTAATACAATAAATACTGTAATCGCCACAGTGCGCGCGGTTCTGGCGCGGTCTGCTACGCTCCAGCCATCGGTTGCGCTAATAAATATAGGCAAACTGCCAATGGGGTTAACAATGGCCAGCAGGGCAATGGTGATTTTGAGTAAATAACTAAAGTCTTGATTAAGTAAATCCATGAATTTCACTCATTATGAATAGGTTAAGGTTTGTGAACAGCTAAGGCTTTGTTAGTATGGTTTAAGTTTATATTAAATGAAAAAGTTATTTTGGATGAAAAGAACAGTTAAATGCAGATTAGCCCTCAAAAAATAATATTAGCGTCACAAAGCCCGCGTCGTGAGGCGATTTTAAAACAAATGGGCATTGATTGCGTCGTTATGCCAGCCGATATTGATGAATCGCAATTGGCTAATGAAGCGCCAACCGATTATGTGTTGCGCTTGGCTAAACAAAAGGTGCTGGCTATTCGAGGTAAATTAGAAGCGCAATTAAATGGCCAACATGCAGAAATGCCAATTTTAGCGGCTGATACCACGGTGGCGCTGGGCGATAACATTTTTGGTAAGCCTGAAAATGATGCAGACGCTATGCAAATGCTTAAAAAGCTATCCGGCACGCCACATCAAGTGCATACAGCGGTGGCCGTTGTTTTTAATCAGCAAATAGAGTTGGTGCTAAACACCACATTGGTAGAGATGATGCCGCTTAGCGATGCTATGATAGAGGCGTATATCGCCACCAATGAACATGCTGATAAAGCAGGTAGTTACGCCATACAAGGCTTAGCGGGTAATTGGATTAAGCGTATTGATGGCAGCTACTCTGGCGTGATGGGTTTGCCGGTGCATGAAACGGCGATGTTGCTTAAAAAATTAGGTTTTTAAATATAACAGCTTAAAAAAGAAAACAAGGTAAGCAAATTGGGACAAGAAATATTAATTAACGTAACGCCACAAGAAACGCGCGTAGCTGTGCTAGAGCAGGGCATTGCGCAAGAGCTGCATATTGAACGCAGCTCATCACTGGGCATTGTGGGTAATGTGTATCGCGGCAAAGTGTGCCGCGTATTGCCAGGCATGCAATCGGCTTTTGTCGAAATTGGCTTGCAGCGCGCCGCTTTTTTGCATGTGGCCGATATTATGGAATGCCATATTGACGGCGAGCCGCCAACTGAGCGCTTAATTCAAGATGTATTGCGCGAAGGTCAATCGATTATTGTGCAAGTCATTAAAGAGCCGATTGGCACCAAAGGCGCGCGCTTAACCACTGAGGTCAGCATTGCAGGGCGTTTTTTAGTATTTTTGCCGCATCAAGATCATATTGGCGTTTCGCAGCGTATTGAAGATGAAGAAGAGCGCGAAATGTTGCGTAACCGTTTGCTGGGTTTGTTGCCAGAAAAACGCTCTGGCGGCTTTATTATCCGCACTATGTCAGAAACAGCTAGCGATGCCGAGCTGTTGGCGGATATCGATTATTTGCAAAAAGTGTGGGCAAAAATCCAGCTAGATAGCCAATCGGCAGGTGAGCGCTCATTGGTTTTTTACGATTTAAGTCTGCCGCGACGCATATTGCGTGATGTAGTGAATGACGAAACCGTGAGTATCCGCGTTGATTCAAAAGAAACGTATTTGCAGCTAAAAGAGTTTGCCGATTTATATGTGTCAAAAGCGGTAAAGCCGCTTTACCATTACCAAGGCGAGCGGCCGATTTTTGATTTTTACAGCATTGAAATTGAAATCACCCGCGCATTGGCGCGAAAAGTGGATTTAAAATCGGGCGGCTATTTGATTTTTGATCAAACCGAAGCGCTAACCACGGTGGATGTGAATACCGGCAGTTTTGTTAGCGGCAAAAGTTTATCGGACACGATTTATAAAACCAATTTAGAGGCGGTGCAATGTATTGCGCGCCAACTCAGGCTTAGAAATTTAGGCGGCATTATCATTATCGATTTTATTGATATGGATACTGACACCCAGCGCGAAACTGTGTTGGAAGAGCTTAATAAAGCCGTGAGCATTGACCGCGCGCGCATAAGTGTCAATGGATTTACCTCACTTGGCCTAGTGGAAATGACGCGCAAACGCACCAGAGAAAGTTTAGCGCATTTGCTGTGTGAGCCGTGCGACGTATGCCAAGGCCGTGGCGAGCACAAAACCGCGCAAACCATTTGTTATGAAATTATGCGCGAATTACTGCGCGAATCGAAACAATTTAATGCCAAAGAATTTAAAGTGATTGCCTGCACGCGCGTGATTGATATGTTGTTGGATGAAGAATCGCAAAGTTTGGCGAATTTATCCGACTTTATTAAAAAACGCGTCACTTTGCAGCCAGATAGCCAATATGCCAAAGAAGCGTTTGATATTATTTGGATTTAACTTTTGATGGTTATTTATGCAAGCGAGTAATGCTAGTGCTTTGTTTTTGAGGGCACATTTAAAAATGGCATAGGCGCTAATTGAATGGTTTTTTCAAAATAATCGTTATCTTTTTCGGTTAAATCCGATTTATTGCCGGGCTTAACCGCTTTAATCAATTGCAACAGCATTAAATCTAAATTTTGCGCTTGTTTTAATATCACGGCATAGTCTTTTTCAACCATGGCTAATTGGCTATCCAGCGTGTCGGCACTAATTTTAGCTTGCATCAAATTTTTGGTACGCTGATCTAAACTGGCTTTGCGCTCGGCCATTTGATTTTTTAACGTCATCAATACATTTTGCAGCCAATGTTTACAATCTCTTTCGGCTTGGGCAAAAATAGCGCGCGCTTGCGTGCCAAGCCCTAAGTAGAATTTACGCACCAAAAAGTGCTTTTCGGTCAGCACATTAACTGGGTCGGTGCAAAAATCGTTGGTAATTTTTTCTAGCGCACGCATATTATTCATAAAGTTAGACATATCCAGCGACGGCGGATTAAAAGCCTCAAAGCCGTGTTTGGTTTGAAAAACTTGATAAATATTATCGGCCAGCGATTTAATATCTTTGCTTTCTATTGAAACATGCGTCGCTAATTCAGTAGCCTGCTTCATCAAATTGCGCATGCCACGATTCAGGCCAACGGTGGTCCAGCTATCCCCAATTTCTTGGCGGCTGGTGGCCAGCGTGGTTTCTAAATACGCTTGGCTTAAATGCCGCAGCAGTTTTTTACTAATCAGGTTAATGTTATCGTTAGCGCTATTAAAGGTGGGAATAGACGATTCGTAACGTTTTCTATCGCTAACCACTTGCGCCAAAATAAATTTAGAAGCATCGGTATTTTTGCCTCTTAAGCTACGCAATTCATCGGCTTGCGCGCGTAGGCTAGTCAGTTGCTGTTGCACTATTTTGCGCGATGCTTTAATCATTTCACTGCATTCGCTGGCGATTGTGCGGCCTAAAATTTCATGCTTGGCCTGCACCATTTGGTTGCCCAGCACGGTTTCCAGCTCAATAATGCCGCTTTGTTTAAGCAGCGTTTGATTTTTTTTAATTTTGGCAACCAAGGCTTTTTGTGCAGAAACCGCAAATACGCTATCGGCCGAAACGCCCAATTGGTGCGATGTGACATTGATTTGTTTAGCAATCTCGTTAGCCACATCTTGATCGGATTTTAGCGCGTCCCACAACATATCAATTTTGTTTAGCAACACCAATTTATATTTGGTGCGCCCTTTAATAAACGCATTCCAAATCTGCATATCCGATTGCGTAATGCCAGTATCGGTGGCGGTTAAAAACAGCACAGCGTGCGCATTGGGGATTATATTTAGGGTTAATTCTGGCTCTGCGCCCAGTGTATTTAAGCCGGGCGTATCAATTACCACCAAGCCGCTTTTGAGTAGCGCGTGCGGATAATTAATAATAGCGTGTCGCCAAACAGGAATTTTCAGCAAGCCTTGCGTTTCAAGCTCATTAACCATGCTGATGTCTTGCGGATTAAAAAGCCCAAGCGCTTCTGCGTCATTTTGCGTTACTTCTTTTTGCTCAATTAGCTTACGCAATATGGCCTGCATTTCAGCTGGCGAATCCATATTTAGCCTGAATTTTTCCCAAGCATTTGGCGTGGTTTTTAGGTAAGTCAGTGAATCATCAGAGGCGCGAGTGCCGATAGGCAATAATTTAATACAAGGTTCTTCGTTGGCATCCCAAAAAATTTCGGTAGGGCACATGGTGGTGCGGCCTGGTTCGCTGGGCAGCAAGCGCTGATTAAAATCGGCAAAAAACAGCGCATTAATCATCTCTGTTTTGCCGCGCGAAAATTCGGCCAAAAACGCCAGCACTAGTTGATCGCGATTTAACATTTCTAATATGTCATAAAGCCGCAATTCTTGAATGGCATCGCTGTATTGGCTTTTGGCCAGCCAATCACGATAATCCGCAATGGTTTGTGTAAGCGAGCTACGCCATTGTTGATACTCTTGAACTTTGGCTTCTAATGGTTGCGTAATCATACTAATATTATAGTGATTAAGTCAGAGCCAACATTGCCTATGATTAGTGTGAACTGTAAACATTTATTATTTTCTTGATTGTTTATTGTTCGATTCTAATGCGTTTTTAGTAATTAAAATAGCCCTATTAACTGCATTTCTAAGCTTTTAAATACCGAAATGTTCACCATTTGCAATAAAATTAACGCAACCAGGGGTGAAAAATCCAAACCGTTTGTGCTGGGAATGATGCGGCGTATTGGGCTTAAAATCGGTCTGGTTAAAGTGTCCAATACGCCTGAAAATGGCGAGTGTGGGTTAACCCAGCTTAAAATCACTTGCAATAAAATGGCATAAAAGAATACATCTAAGGCGGTGCGCAACAGCCCTAAAAAGCTTAAGCCAATCAAGCCAAGCCAAGCGGCTTCTCCCGCCACAAATAATGGAAAATCGCGCAACATTAATAGGCTAAATTGCAATAATAGTTGCGTGATTAGCGCCAAAAGCAGCGTTGATAAATCAATTTTTTTAAAGCTGGGAATGATTCGGCGCACTGGCTTTACGGCAAAATCGCTTAATGTCATCACCATTAAGCCTAATGGATTATTAAACGGCGCTCTTAACAGTTGCATAAAAAATCGCAACAAAAACACCAAGGTAAGTAAGTTTAAAATGGTGGTGAGTAAAAATTCTAGCGCGGTGCTTAGCATATTGATATAAGCCTTGTTTTAATACTTGTTGTAATAATAGTGGGTTTAAACGCTAATCTTTGCCTAGCTCAATGCCCAATGTATTGGCGCGTTCGCAGGCTTTTTGCGCTGCCAGCATAATGGCTTGTTTTACTTGCGAGTTTTCTAAGCTCAACACACCTTGTTCTGTTGTACCACCTTTTGATGTCACTTGCATGCGTAAGGTTTCAATCGGCGTGGTGCTGGCATCGGCCAATAGGCTGGCACCTTTAAAGGTGGCAATGCTTAATTCTTTGGCTTGTTGCTCATTTAAACCTAAATCTAGCGCGGCCGCTTGTAAAGCTTCTATAAAATAAAAAACGTAAGCAGGGCCGCTGCCTGAGATCGCAGTTACCGCGTCTAATTTATCTTCAGAATCTAGCCAAATAGTGCTGCCAGCCGCTTTTAATATTTGGTCAGCCAGTGCAATGTGTTTTTTAGATACGTTGGGCATAGCAAATAAGCCAGTAATGCCGGCTTGAATTTGTGCTGGCGTGTTGGGCATGGCGCGCACGATAGTTTGATAATCGCCCAGCCAGCGGCTTAAATCCGTTAAGCGAATGCCAGCTGCGATTGAAATAATTAAAGGTTGCTTGGCGGCGCTTGTTAGTAATGGCGTTAAGTTTTTGGCCAAAGCCGATAATTGCTGCGGTTTAATCGCCAACACAATGGCGCTGCAATCGCTAACTGTGTTTAAATCGGCGCTTACCTGCACGCCTAGTTGCTCTAATGTCGCCCATTTGCTCACATCGTGTTCAACCACCACGATATCGGACATGCTGAAATTTTTATTTTTTAAACCCACAATCAAGGCAAATGCCATGTTGCCGCCACCAATAAACGCTAATTTCATTTAACTTAATCTCATTCTATTATTCTGGTTGAATGGTTAATGCAGGCCGCGCGCCAAAAATGGCCGAACCAACCCGTATGATGGTAGCACCTTCATGAATCGCTGCCAAAAAGTCATCCGACATGCCGATGGATAGCGTGTCTAGCGAGAATCCTTGTTGCTTAAGGCTATTAAAAGTATCGGCCACGATTTTAAATTGCGCGCGCTGGGTTTCATAGTCACTTGCAGGCGCAGGAATCGACATCACACCGCGTAATTTTAAATTAGGTAATGCATTAATCGCCGTTGCCAGCGCCGCCGCTTCGGCTAAATCTGCGCCACTTTTAGTGGACTCAAAACTGCTGTTAATTTGAATGCACACATTTAGCGGTGCCATAGTGTTTGGTCTGGCGTCTGATAATCGTTGCGCAATTTTAAGCCGATCAACCGAATGTACCCAAGCAAAATGTTGCGCAATGAGTTGTGTTTTATTGCTTTGAATTGGGCCAATAAAATGCCATTCAATGGCTAAATCGCTTAATTGCTGCTGCTTATTAATGGCCTCTTGCACATAATTTTCGCCAAATAGGCGTTGCCCATTTTGGTAAGCTTCGCGCAGCTTTTCGGCCGTTTGCGCTTTGCTAACAGCAAGCATTTGCACATCATCATGGCGATTGGCAGAACGTAATGCGGCATGAATTTTTACTTGAATCGCTTGCAAGGAATCCGCAATTATGGTCATAATTCAAACAGTTTAAGTAATTTGTTTAATGTAACTTATTAATAGTGATAATTTATAGTTTAAACACTCAGGCAAGCCCATATTATAGCAGGAGCCGCACGTGGATATTTCAGATTTACTGGCCTTTTCGGTTAAGAATAAAGCATCGGATTTGCATCTTTCAGCGGGTTTGCCACCAATGATTCGTGTGCATGGCGACATTCGCAAAATTAATGTTCCCGCGCTTGATCACACCCAAGTGCACGGCATGGTGTATGACATCATGAACGATGGCCAGCGCAAAGTGTATGAAGAAACATTAGAATGCGATTTTTCGTTTGAGATTCCTAATTTAGCGCGTTTTCGCGTGAATGCGTTTAATCATAATCGCGGCTCTGGCGCGGTTTTTCGCACTATTCCTTCTAAAATCTTAACGCTTGAGCAATTAAATTGCCCTGCGATTTTTAAAGATATCGCCAATACGCCGCGCGGCATTGTGTTGGTGACTGGGCCAACTGGTTCAGGTAAATCCACCACATTGGCGGCTATGGTGGATTATATTAACGAAAACGAAATGGGCCATATTTTAACGGTAGAAGACCCCATCGAGTTTGTACACACTTCTAAAAAATGTCTGATTAATCAGCGTGAAGTTGGGCCACATACGCTGTCTTTTCAAAATGCCTTGCGTTCTGCCTTGCGTGAAGATCCTGATGTGATTTTAGTGGGCGAAATGCGCGATTTAGAAACGATTCGCTTGGCACTGAGTGCAGCGGAAACAGGCCACTTGGTGTTTGGCACCTTGCATACAAGCTCTGCGGCTAAAACGGTAGACCGTATTGTGGATGTGTTTCCAGCGGCCGAAAAAGAAATGGTGCGCTCAATGCTGTCTGAGTCGCTACGTTCTGTAATTTCGCAAACTCTATGCAAAACCAAAGATGAGCAAGGTCGTGTGGCGGCGCATGAAATTATGATTGGTACGCCAGCGATTCGTAATTTGATTCGCGAAAATAAAGTGGCGCAAATGTATTCAGCGATTCAAACAGGCCAAAGTATTGGCATGCAAACATTGGATCAAAATCTGCAAGATTTGGTGCGCCGCAATGTCATTTCAGTCAATGAGGCGCGTAGCAAAGCATCCAATAAAGATTCGATTATTGGGTAACAATAAAAAATGAACAATAACGCAAGGAATGCATGATGGAAAAAGGTCAGGCCGAAAAATTTGTATTTGATTTATTGCGCTTAATGATTGGCAAAAAAGCCTCGGATATGTTCATCACGGCCGGTTTTCCCCCAGCCATGAAGATTGACGGCAAAATGACACCCATTAGCCAGCAAGTATTAACGGCGCAGCAAGCGCGCGAAATTGCCCGCTCAATTATGAACGATAAGCAAGCATCCGAATTCGATGCCACTAGCGAATGCAACTTTGCCATTGGCTTGCCAGGCGTGGCGCGTTTTAGGGTAAATGCCTTTGTGCAGCGCGGATCTGTTGGCTTGGTGTTTAGAACTATTGCCACCAAAATCCCTAAATTTGAAGATTTAGGCTTGCCCGAAGTATTAAAAGATATTGCCATGACCAAGCGCGGTTTGGTGATTTTTGTCGGCGGTACTGGCTCTGGAAAATCCACTTCTTTGGCGGCCATGGTTGGTTATCGCAATGAAAATAGCTATGGCCATATTATTACCATTGAAGACCCAGTTGAGTTTGTGCATGAGCACAAAAACTGCATTATTACCCAGCGTGAAGTGGGCGTAGATACTGAAAATTGGCATATCGCGCTTAAAAACACCTTGCGCCAAGCGCCTGATGTGATTTTAATTGGCGAAATTCGCGATCGCGAAACCATGGATTACGCCATTGCATTTGCCGAAACGGGTCACTTATGCATGGCTACATTGCATGCTAACAGCACTAATCAAGCGCTAGATCGCATTATTAACTTTTTCCCAGAAGAGCGGCGCCATCAGTTATTAATGGATTTATCACTAAACACGCGTGCGTTTGTTTCACAACGTTTGATTCCTAAAATTGATGGAATTGGCCGTGCGGCTGCGATTGAGATTATGATTAACTCGCCGCTGATTTCAGATTTAATCTTTAAAGGCGATGTGCACGAAATTAAAGAGATTATTGGTCGCTCGCGCGAAATGGGCATGCAAACATTTGATCAAGCGCTATTCGATTTGCATGAATCGGGCGCTATTAGTTATGAAGATGCGCTTAAAAATGCCGATTCAGTGAATGATATTCGGCTTAAAATTAAACTACACGGTAAAGGTGCGCATGAAAAAGATGTGTCTTCTGGCTTAGATTATTTGGGCATTGTGTAATAGATTTAGTACGCACATTAAAAAAGCCGATGCATGCATCGGCTTTTTTAACGGTTACGTTTTACAGCTTTATAAAATTACTCAATAGAAACCTCTACCCGTCTAGCTTCCGCTAAGTCTGTGCCGCCATCAACGCTTTCTGGCTTACGTTTATCGACTCTTTCTTCATCAATTCCCGCCGCCGCCAAGGCATCTTCTACGGCTTCTGCGCGCTGTTTTGCCAGCGCTTCGTTAAAGGATTGATTGCCTTTTGGGTCATGATAACCAGAAAGTACCGCTTTTGATTCAGGGTGTGTTTTTAACCAATCCACAATTGCCGCTAAACTAATAGCAGCGTCTGCTGGTAGCGTGGTTTTGTCTGAGTCAAAATAGAGCTTGATTGGCGCGGGTGGTGAATCGGTTGCCATTGGTGTGTCAGCGGCTTGCACTACCAGCTGGTTATCAATGACCACATCAGGCCCTAAAAACGCCTGTAAATCAGCGGCTTTTTGCTGCTTAATCGCCTCAGATGCCACAGTGCCAGTTAGTACCACGGTTTTGTCATCGCCTTGCAAGCTTAAGCCTTCAGCGCCTAAAATGCCGCCCAAAGCCGCTGCTTGCGGCAGCCATGCCACATTGCTGCCGTCACCTGCGCTATTAAAATTGTCACCAGTAGCGTTAAAACTAAATGCTGTATTCGCCATTGGTTCGGCCGAAGTTACAACTGGCGCCGTTTCTGCCGAATTGCCGCAACAGGCGTTAGATGGCCCGCGACCTGTTAGCAGCATCCACAGCAAAATAAGCGCAAGAATGATGGCCACAACCCATGTCCAAAAGTTGTAGCTGGGTTGATGATGGCCGGATGAGTGATGCATAGATTGATGATTCATTGCAACTCTCCCTATTATTTTTTAACGCCACCAGAAAGTTTATCTTGCAGTTTTTTTAGCTCTGCCCATTTGTTTTCAGCCGCCAGTGCCGCCTGTTGCGCCCATGTACTAGGGTTGGCAATGCGGAATCGTGAGCCGCCAGTATCTAAAATAGCGCGCATTTGTGCTTGGGATGTATTGGCTAACTCAGCAAACGTTTTAATGCCATTGCTATGGAATAGCTCATTGATTTTTGGGCCAATGCCTTCAACAATGGTTAAATCGTTGGCATTTTTTAGTGCAAAACCCGCTGCTTTTGCCGCTGCAATATCAATCACTGTTAATGCTTTAGACGCAGTTGCTGCTGCTGCAATTGGTACCGCTGCAACGGGCGCCGCTGTTTCGACTAATTTACTTGGGGTGCTGGTATGGCTTGGTGTCGGCGATTTATCTGCCATTGAATGTGACGTTTTGCAGCAGCATTTACACAGCCATCGATTCAGTAACCAGCCTAGTAAAATACCTAATAGTAGCCAAAACCAACAGCACGATAACGTACTAAAAAAAGCACTCATTTTTACTCCCCAATAAAATGATGAATCGACACAAAAGGCGCGTAAATACAAAACGGTACAACGCTGTGGTGACTATCGGCCCCTTTTATACAAACGTCAAGTAGTTGTCAGGCCGTAACGCGCCTAAACATAAAAATTAACATTGCTTAATGCGGGGGTGATTAAATGGTGTAATTAAATAGGGCGTTTAATGGCTTGCTTGATAGGTGATTTGCCCGTGTAATAAGGTGTAATGCACTTTGCCCAGCATTTCTAAGCCTAAAAATGGCGTGTTTTTACCTTGGCTACTCAATTGGCTAGGTGTCACTGTCCATATTTGTTCTGGGTCAAAAAGTGCAATATCGGCATCGCTGCCAATTGAAAGGTTGCCGCCCGCTATGCCTAATATGGCGGCTGGCTGATGAGTAATTTTACTCAGCGCATCCATTACCGATAACTTGTGATGACTAGCCCATTTTAGCGCAAGTGGTAACAGTAATTCTAAACCGCTTGCTCCTGCTTCGGCCTCAGCAAAAGGCAGTAATTTTGCATCATCATTCACTGGGGTGTGGTCAGAGCAAACCGCGTCAATAGTGCCATCTTTTAATCCTGCACACAGCGCCTCTTTATCGCGCTGGCTTCGTAATGGCGGTTTTAAATTGGCGTGTGTATTAAAATAGCCAATATCAAAATCGGTTAAATGCAAATGTTGCGCGCTTACATCGGCAGTTACTTGTATGCCTTGTTTTTTGGCATCGCGCACCAGCGCAACGCCTTCAGCGCTGGATAATCGGCACAAATGTATTTTGGTATTGGTTTCTTGCGCAATGCGTAAAATGCTGGCAATGGCTAAACCTTCGGCTGCGGCTGGAATGCCTTTTAAACCAAGCCTGCTGGCTATTTCGCCATCATGCGCAACACCGTTTTTGGCCAAATATTCGTCTTCGGCACGTAAAAATAAGGTGTAGCCAAATGTGGCGGCATATTCGCAAGCGCGCCATAGCACTTGTGTGTCGGTAATCGCGCTATCGGCTTGGCTAAAACCTACGCAGCCAGCTTCTGTTAATTTGCACATTTCGGTTAATAATTTGCCATTTAGCTGCCGCGTTAACGCGCCAAGCGGGTACACATGCGCCAAATTAATTTGTTTGGCGCGATATTTAAGCATTTCAACCAAGCCGGGTTCATCCAGCACAGGCTGTGTATCTGGCGTGCAGGCTAGGCTGGTTACACCACCTGCTGCGGCGGCATGCAGCTCTGTCACTAGTGTGGCTGAATATTCAGAGCCGGGTTCGCGTAAACGTGAGCTTAAATCCACAAAGCCGGGGCTAACGATTAAGCCAGTGGCATCAATGGTTTGATTAGCGGTAAAGTCGGCTGGCTTGTTGCCCATACCAACAATTTTGCCAGCGGCTATAAAAATATCTTGTTTGGCGTTAATGTTATTTTTAGGGTCAATTACCTGACCATTTTTGATGTGAATTTTCATGCGTTGCCTCCGCCTAAAATCGCCATCACCGCCATGCGCACCGCAATGCCATACGTTACTTGCGGCAATATCACCGATTGGCTGCCGTCCGCTACGCTAGAATCAATCTCAACACCGCGATTCATAGGGCCGGGGTGCATGACAATGGCGTCTGGTTTGGCTAGTTTGAGTTTTTCTTGGGTTAAGCCAAAGGTTTTAAAATATTCTTGCGCGCTGGGCAGCATGGCGCCGCTCATGCGCTCGTTTTGCAGGCGCAACATCATAATTACATCCACATCTTTTAAGCCAGCTCTTAAATCGTGAAACACTTGCACGCCCATTTTTTCTATGCCCGTTGGCAATAATGTTTTTGGTGCAATCACGCGCACTTCTGGCACGCCTAATGTGGTGAGCGCATGAATTTCGCTTCTTGCTACCCTTGAATGCAATACGTCGCCCACTAATGCCACGCGTAAATTATGCATATCTGGCTTATAGCGGCGAATGGTAAATACATCTAACAAGCCTTGGGTTGGGTGTGCATGGCGGCCATCGCCTGCGTTAATCACGCTAATATTATCCGGCACATGTTGCGCAATAAAATGCGCCGCGCCGCTTTGCGAGTGGCGCACCACAAACATATCGGCATGCATGGCGATTAAGTTATCGACCGTATCTAAAATGGTTTCGCCTTTAGATTGGCTAGATGTGCCAACGTTAAGATTAAGCACATCGGCCGATAAACGTTTGGCGGCAATTTCAAAGGTGGTGCGGGTGCGCGTACTATTTTCAAAAAAGATATTACACACCGTTTTTCCGCGTAATAAAGGTACTTTTTTAATATCGCGCTCTGCCACGCCAACAAAGGTTTCGGCCGTATCTAAAATCTGATTCAGAATGCGTTTGGGTAGGCCTTCAATCGTCAGCAAATGTTTTAAATTGCCGTCAGCATCCAGTTGCGGGTTATACATGGCTGGCCTTTGAGTCTTCTATTTCTAAACTTAAATGTAATATGCCTTTGGTGTCTTGCGATAACTGCAGGCTTTCATTCGGTTTCAGTAATATTTCGGCACCGACAATTTGTGGTGAAATTGGTAGCTGAGCGCCACCGCGATTAATCAACACCGCCAGTGTAATGCTGGCAGGTCTGCCGTAATCAAATAACTCATTCATGGCCGCGCGGGTGGTTCGGCCAGTGTAGAAAATATCGTCAATCAAAATAATGTGTTTATCTTGCACATTAAAGGCAATATTAGAGGGCTGCATTTCGGCTTTTAAACCGCGCTGGGAATAGTCGTCTCTATATAAAGCGGCATCTAATGTGCCGTAAGGAATGGGGCTTTTAAGTTGGCTTAAAATGCGCTGCATTAACCAAACACCACCACTATGAATGCCGATTAAAGCGCTATTTTCAGCTAATTCTGGCTTGGCCAACTGCGCTAAAATTTTGGCGCTAATATCGCTTAATAATGTTTCTGGGTTTGGTAATTGCATAGTGGTTTTATAATAGTAAAGTGGTTTTCTAATCGCAAAGTGTTTTTCTAATTTTAGTACGGTAACTGATTAAAATAAGATTGTAATATGCCTTGTGCCGCCACAGCATCCAGCAGATTTTTTTGTTTATGGCCTTTAATACCTGCCGCCTGTAAGTTTTGTGCCGCCTCAACAGAGGTAAGTCGCTCATCTATCATGGTTACCGGCAAATTAAAACGGCCTTCAAGCCGCTGCGCAAATTTTTTGGCTAAATGCGTTAAGGTGTGCTCGGTGCCGTCCATATAAGTGGGTAAACCCACTACCAGCAAGCTAGGGCGCCATTCTTTAATAATGTCGGCAATTTTTGCAAATTTAACATCGTTGGTTTCAGCTTCAATGGTGGTAACAGGGTGCGCCGCTTTAAGGATTGTTTCGCCAACCGCTACGCCAATGCGTTTTTCGCCAAAATCAAAGGCCATCACTGTGCCAACAATATCTGGATATTGGCGTTCTAAAATGGGTAAATGGCTTTGGTTTGGATTGTTTGGCGGGCTAGGAGGAGTATCTGACATCAATTAAGCATGCCCTGCATTGCGCGATAAATTAGCAAAATTTAAGCCCATTAATTGCATTGCAACATCAAATTTTGTTTCGTTTTGCGCATCAAAAATTAAGGTGTGAATATCGTGAATATTATTGGTGTCTAAACTTAACCAGGCATTTTGCAATATTTCATCTTCTAACTGGCCGGGTGTCCAGCCGGCATAGCCTAGCGCAATTAATATTTTTTCTGGGCCCAAATTTTGTGCGGCGGCTTCTAAAATATCTTTAGAAGTGGTTAGTGCAATGGTGTTATTAACCAAAATAGTCGAATTGTATTCGTCATGCGGGGTATGCAAAATAAAGCCGCGCTCAATTTGCACTGGGCCACCGTAATGCACAATTTTTTCAAGTAAAGCGGGGGAGTCGGGGCTAATTTTGATTTGTTCAAATAAATCGTCAATGGTGATATCGGTAGCGCGGTTAACCACAACGCCCATTGCACCATCTTGATTATGCGTACATATATAAATGACGGTTTTTGCAAAATAAGGGTCTGTCATCGCCGGCATCGCGATGAGAAATTGACCTGTTAAATTAATATTTTCCAATGGCTAGCACTCTAACTTTATTTTCTACGTTAATCAAATACTTAACAATTATTTTTACTGGTGTTTTAATAATCAATTATGCTTTTTGGTATTCCAAATAACCAGTAATTTCTAAGCCAAATCCCATCATGCTAGGCATTTTACGCGGCGTTGCCATCAAGCGCATTTTGCGCACACCTAAATCTAACAAAATTTGCGAACCAATGCCATAGGTGCGCAACTCTTGGTTATAGCGAATCGGCTCATCGGCATGCGCAATGCGCGCTAATAAATCGCCTGCCGATTCTGAGTGATGCAGCAATACAATCACGCCACAACTGGATTCTGACACCACGCGCATGGCTTGCAGCATATTCCAGCTATGCGTGCAGCTGGTGCTATCTAGCAAATCAAACACGGACAATGGCTCATGCACGCGCACTAATGTTTCAAGCTCAGCAGAAGGCTCACCTTTTACCAAAGCCAAATGCGTTTCGTTGGCAATTTTATCGGCATAGGCAATTAAGCGCATTGGGCCAAATGGAGTGGTAATGCTGCGTTCTGCCGCGCGCTCAATCAGCCTTTCGGTTTCGCTGCGGTAATGAATTAAATCGGCAATGGTGCCAATTTTAAGTCCATGCTGATGCGCGATTTCGACTAAATCTGGCAAGCGCGCCATTTCACCGTCATCTTTTAAAATTTCGCAAATAACAGATGCAGGCTGCACGCCAGCCAATGCCGCTAAATCGCAACCTGCTTCTGTATGGCCTGCGCGCACTAAAACGCCGCCATTTAATGCGGTAAGCGGAAATATATGGCCAGGGCTAACAATGCTTTTTGGTGTGGCATCTTTGGCAACCGCGGCTTTAATAGTAGTGGCGCGATCTTTAGCCGATATGCCAGTGGTAACGCCAGTTGCCGCTTCAATCGAAACGGTAAAATTGGTGCCTAATCGCGTGCCGTTTTTTTGCACCATTGGCGGCAAATTAAGTTGTTTGCAATGCGCTTCAGATAAAGTTAAACATATTAATCCGCGGCCAAATTTGGCCATAAAGTTAATATGCTCAGCCGTGGCAAATTCGGCTGCAATGACAAAATCGCCTTCGTTTTCGCGGTTTTCGTCATCGACTAAAATGACGATTTTGCCTGCTTTTATGTCGGCAATAATGTCGGTGATAGGGCTAATTGAATTTAATGGCATTAAAAATCCATTTCTTGGGCACATTGCTGCGTTGCGCGGTGCTCAAAGCCTCGCTTTACTATTTTTACTATCTCGGCTTTTGCGCGCCACGCGCCTTGCACTGCAATCCAAGGATTTGATTTTTTAAGTAAAATCATTGCTGTTGTTCCTCATTCGCCCACTGTTCATTTTCCCACTGGGTCATACGCTCAACATAGCGCGCAATTTGGTCAATCTCTAAATTAACTTGGCTGCCTACGCTAAGCTGATTAAACATGGTGTGTTGTAAGGTATGCGGAATGATATTCATGGTAAAAGTGTTTTTATCGATGCTATTCACCGTTAAGCTAACGCCGTTAACGCAAATTGAGCCTTTTTTGGCAATGTATTTAGATAAAGCGCGTGGCGCTTCAATGGCTAATGTCCAGCAATCGCCTAAATCGGTAAAGGTTACCACTGTGCCAATGCCGTCCACATGGCCGCTCACCAAATGGCCGCCTAGCCTGTCGTTTAAACGCAGTGCTTTTTCTAAATTAACGGCTTGCGGCTGATTTAATCCAGTGGTGACTTTAAGTGTTTCGGTTGAAACATGGGCGGCAAAGTGCGTGTTGACGTCATTGGTTTTAATCAGTTGCGTAACGGTTAAACACACACCATTTACCGCAATACTATCGCCAATCACAACATCGTCTAAACCCAAATTAGCGGCATTAATTTGCAACTTAATATCTTCACCAAGTGTTGTGGTGCTATCAATGTGGCCTACGGCCTGAATAATTCCTGTAAACATAGCGTTATTTTAACAGTTGTGCCGTATTAACGGTGAATTGGCACTGCAATTAAATCTGAATTGGCCGCATTAAAAACGATACAATTGCTCTTGGTACGTATTTTGCAATCCTAACAACAATAGAAATACTACGATTCACTATTAACGTTAGGTTTGCGCAATGTTGTCTGTGGTTATTAACAAAATACAGTCTGTTTTTCAGCATCAAGAGATGCAGAAAACGCTTGGCTGGATACATACTTTGCCCGAAAAGGCCGAGCTGGATGTATTGATTGAAACCAGACAGCAACTGGCTAAAATAGAGTTTGAATCGATTCAACAAGCCAAACTTCAAATCGAAATCGTCTTAGAAATCGACCGCAACACTTACCGCTATGCTAAGAAAGAAACGCATAAGTACTTGACTATATTAAGAATTAACAAAAAGTTAGAAAATAGTATTTATAACGCCGCTTATTTATATTATCGCCAATTGTATATTGCCTATACCCAGTTTTTAGGCTGTTACGAGATGCAAAATAAAGTGGTTTTAAGCGAAGATAAAATGAATTTGATTTTATGCCGCTTATTAAATGCCGCTTTTGCCATGGCAAAATGGCGTTATTTTGATGATCAGCCAGCGCCTACTGGCATGTGGTCAAATGTTCATAAAGTCATCAGATTTGCTGAAAACTTGGCAATAATGAATAACAACCTGTTTCTATATAACTTTAATCGCAAAGAAACCAGCATTGCCACCATTTTAAAGCAAGGTTTTATGATGGATACATTGCACAAAGGCAATTACAGCCGTTTGCAAATTCAATTAACCGAGCAAATTTTAAAATTGTGGGCCACAAATCCCATTATTTTGAATAAATATCGGCCAGATAAAGTACAGTTTTTTATTAATTTAGAAGCCGATAAAGGCCCAGAACGAATTCGCGCGGTTGAAAAATATGCCGAATATCGCTTTTGGAAAACCACTCGCTTAATTGATAAGATTGAAGCCTATTTATGCGCGGTGGATACGCAAAAACCGTTAACCGAATTTGGTTTAGACAAAATGGCGCCGCCATCGGTGGTGTTGAAATTATTTAAAAAGCTGCGTGCCGAATGGTGTGTAGAAGGGTTTGAGCGCCAACGCAGAAGTGAAGCACGCCTTAAAAGCAGCAAATTAATCAGCGTGAGTTTTGGTTTAGAAGATATTTACAGGCGCTTGAAGCAAATTCGCAATAACCAAACACAGCATGCAAGCCAATCTTCATTAGAAGATGATCAAATTGCATTTGACCTGAAATTAGCGCAACAACGCCGCAATAAAATCATCGCTACGCCAACAGCTAACCATTTGGGTTCTGAAAACTGGTGGATGGTGGATGAAAGCAGCGGTGGTTTTGCAGTAGATTTGGGCCAAGAAGTGCATCATTGGATTGAGCCAGGCGTGTTGATTGGTTACAGCAGTGATTTTGACAAAAATACATTGGTTGTTGCCGAAATTAAAAGTATGCGCAAGCAGCTTAATGGCTCTTATCGGGCAGGGCTAGAAATTATTGGCAGCCATTGCGCGGCTATTAAGGTATCACGCGTTGAATCCGATATGGGTACAGAAGCGCAAGCCGGCTATTTTGTGCAAGATAACAACTTTAGTTTTGATTATTTAAATGCGTTTGAAGGTATTTTGCTAAAAAATACCAATTTGTTTGCCGGTAAAAATACACTTATTTTGCCCAGAAACGCCTATAAACGAGGCACGCAATACATGATTAAAATAAATGGCAACGAA
>Ga0326733_1000151_pt1 | contig 22789 bp, 18 predicted proteins | sample 14_GP2_308_FD_207946 | JGI IMG/M metagenome (GOLD analysis project Ga0326733, IMG submission 207946) | Glacier ice microbial communities from Ngari, Tibet, China - 14_GP2_30.8 | ecosystem: Environmental > Aquatic > Freshwater > Ice > Glacier | place: China: Ngari, Tibet | collected 2018-07-17
AGTCGATATTAATCAACGCTTAATCGCGCTCAAACGCCTCACATAGCTGGCTTAACAATTGGCCAAAAAGCGGCAGCACTTCCTCTTTGCTGTGCGGGCTATCGTCATCTGTACCGGCCACCACAAAACTAACGGTAATTTTATCCAAATTCTCTCTAAATTCCGCCCAATGCTCTACATCGGCATCGCCAATCAGCTTAAATTTATGAAAACCCGCGTCTATAATTTCTACCAATTCGGCATCTGCAATGCCGGCAAATAAGGTTTTGGCAATTGTCACCTGCGCGGCGGTTAAATCAGGTGCGGCTTTACCATCTTCTGATAATTCATGCGTAAGCGGCAAGGTTAAAAACGCAAATACCAGCATGGCATAAGCTTGATACACACTTAACATATCAAAATTATTCAAACGCTCATCTGCTGGCTGGCGGCCCGATTCTTGAATCGACCTAAAGGTAATGTAGCTGGCCAAATAATGTGCCGATTCAACCGCGTTGTAGTCATCTAAACTAATATTCGGCTTTGCGCCATCATCAAAGGTTTCTGCAAAACATAAGGTGTGCAGCAAGGTTAAGCGTGTTGAATAATCCATGGTATTTCCAGTTTAAATTATTTAATTAAATTCCTGTTTTTTACAAACATAGGTTTTCTAAACTTCAGGCAAAGCCTCTAATTGCTCATGCAGCTCTAACCAACGCATTTCAGCCGTATCAATGGCGTTACTTAATTCGGCTTGGCGTTTTAACAAAAGCTGTAATTCGGCTTTATTTTCGGCTTCGTATAAATCGGCTTCACTGGCGCGTGCATCTAGTGTGGTTTTTTCCGCGTTTAGTTTTTCTAAGCTTTTCTCAATCTGCTCAGTTTCTTTTACTAGCGGCCTGCGCGCCACAATGCGTGCTTGGCGCTCGGCTTTGCTTAGCGCGTAATCGTTCTTTTTAAGCGCCGTTTCGTTATTAATTGCATTAGCTTGCGTTTTAGTGCTGGCTAACCAATCTTTATAATCTTCTAAATCGCCGTCAAATGCTTCTGCCACGCCATTGGCTACCAGCACAAAGTTATCGCAAGTGGCGCGCAGCAAGGCTCTATCATGCGAAACCAAAATCACGCCGCCTTGATAATCTTGCAAAGCCAGCGTTAAGGCATGACGCATTTCCAAATCCAAATGGTTGGTTGGCTCATCTAGCAGCAGCAAATTTGGCCGCGTCCAAATCAATAAAGCCAAGGCTAAACGCGATTTTTCGCCACCTGAAAAATTTTCACAACTGGCACGCGCCATATCGCCTTTAAAATCAAAACCGCCTAAATAATTCTGGTGTTCTTGCTCACGCGTTGAAGGATCTAAGCGCAACATATGCTGCAAGGGGGACTCATGCGGGCGCAATTGCTCTAATTGATGTTGCGCAAAATAGCCAATATTCAGCTCTTTGCCCTCTACCCGCTTACCTGCTAATGGCTTTAATTCTGCCGCCAACAGCTTAATTAAGGTGGATTTACCCGCACCATTTTTGCCCAGCAAGCCAATCCGCTCACCTGGCCGAATGGCCATCACAACTTTTTTTAGTATTGTTTTATCTGAATAACCTGCATCAATATCATCCAACACCAATAGCGGGTCAGGTGCCGCAATGGGTGCACGAAACTCAAAGCTAAATTGCGAATCTACATATGCGGCTGAAATCATTTCCATGCGCTCTAGCGCTTTAATGCGGCTTTGCGCTTGGCGCGCTTTGGTGGCCTGCACCCTAAAGCGGTCAATATAACTGTGTAAATGCGCTACTTTGCGTTGCTGCTTTTCAAACATGGCTTGTTGCAAGGCCAGCTTTTCGGCACGCTGGCGCTCAAAATCACTATAACCGCCGCGATACAGCGTAATGCGTTGCTGCTCAATATGCAGCACGGTATCAATCACGTTATCTAAAAAATCTCTATCATGCGAAATAAGCAACAGCGTACCGCGATAATCGCGCAGCCACGTTTCAAGCCAAATTACCGCATCTAAATCCAAATGGTTGGTTGGCTCATCTAAAAGCAATAAATCACTGCGGCACATTAATGCGCGCGCCAAATTTAGCCGCACACGCCAGCCGCCCGAAAAATCACTGACAGGACGGCTTAAATCGGCTTGCGTAAAACCTAAACCATCTAAAAGTGAAGATGCTCGCGCTTTGGCTGAATAGCCTTCAATATCGCTTAATCGTTGATGCAATTCAGCTATTTTTTCCCCTTCATGTTGCGTTTCGGCCTTAATTAAAGCCGTTTCAATTTCGGTTAATTCGGCATCGCCTTCCAGCGTAAATTGCAGCGCTGGCAAATTTAGGCTGGGCGTTTCTTGCGCCACATGCGCAATCACCCAGTTTGGCGGAATCTCTAAATCGCCAACTTCTTGTTGTAATTCGCCGCGCAGCAAAGCAAAAAGTGATGATTTACCCGCGCCATTAGCGCCGATTAAGCCGACTTTGTGGCCAGGATGCAGTTGAAAAGCCGCCGCTTCTAGCAACACTTTTACACCACGGAACAGACTTAAATTTCTAAATTGAATCAATCTATATCACACCCAAAAATTGCGTCAGCCATATTGGCCAAAAGGCGTTATTCTAAAGCAATCTGGCCCAATGCTTATAAGTGATTGTTGGCAAAAAGCATGGCTTAAAGCATGTTTACGTTTTGTTTACAAGTTAAGCTGTTTTTTTCAAGTAAAATAATGGGTTAAAATCGTTATTCAACTAAATATTTCGCCTCATTCACAAGGTTACAACCCGCATAACTAATGATCACGCTTAAAAAAATAGCCCGTTGGGCATTGTTTGGTCTGTTTTTTCTGCTAATTCTGATTGTTATGGCGGCACTTACGTTGCGTTTTGCCATTTTTCCAAATATTGATCAATACAAAGACGATATTGCGCAATATGCTTCAAAATCGATGTCGCAAAAAATCACCATTGGCGATATTGTTACTGGCTGGGATGGCATATCGCCACTTGTTAATTTACACAATATTGATGTATATGACGGTGAAAATCGCGTTGCATTGCACTTAAATAATGTAGAAACCAGCTTATCTTGGTTAAGCATTCCAAGGCTGCAACCCAGACTTTCAAAATTAATCGTGCATAATCCAGCGCTTACCATTAGGCGCAATGCGGATGGCAGCATTTATTTGGCAGGAATTGCTTTAGCGGGCGAATCTAAGCCCGATTTTATCAACTGGTTATTGCATCAACGTCAAGTTACCGTTGAAAATGCGCAAGTGATTTGGCAAGATGATTTACGTAAAGCACCTGCGTTGTCGCTTAATCAATTTGACATTACCCTGCAAAACCCAGTATTGCCGCGCTTGCTAGGGCAGCACAAATTGGTTTTGTCAGCCCTGCCCTCTGCAGGCACCCAACATAAAATTACCGCCAATGCTCAATTTGTTGGGCGCGATGTTGCCAATATTAATACTTGGTATGGCGATTTTTTTGTGGATTTAAAACATACGGATATTACGGCTTTTAAGCCTTGGATTGATTACCCTATTAATATGCAAAGCGGCACGGGTAATGCCAAAATTTGGTTTACTTTTGCCAACAATCAAATAGATAGCATTAAAACGCAAGCGGCTATTAATAACTTGGCGCTTATCACCAAACATCAACAATTGCCTTTAATTGCCAAAACCTTTGCGGGTGAGGTGCAATGGCAAAACAAAAAAAATACGCAAACATTTAGCGCAAAAAACATGACGCTTTTAACCAATAGCGGCTTGGATATTCGCAATGGCAATGGCTATTACGCGCAAAGTATTAAAAATAATCAACCTTGGATTAGCGCCAATATCCAACTCAATCAATTTAATTTGGCTTCATTAAAACCCATGACAGCGCACTTTGGCTTGCCCAAAAACGTGTTGACACAGCTAAACGGTTTTGCGCCAGAAGGCACTTTGCAGGAATTGGATTTGCATTTAGAAGGCACCCAAAGTCAAGCCAAAATCTACAAAATTAGCAGCCGCTTTAATAAGCTTGGCGTACAAGCGTTTGAAAAAATACCTGGTTTTAATGGCTTAAACGGCAGCATTAAAGCGGATGAAGCAGGCGGTAGCGTGACATTAAATAGCCAAAACGCCAGCTTGCATTTTAAAGACATTTTGCGTTGGCCAGTGCCGGCTAATCGCTTAACGGGCGATATTAAATGGACGGTAAAAAACGACGCGGTAAAAATTGCGGCGGAATCGCTTTTTATTAGTAGCCCGCATTTAACTGGCACGCTAAACGCCAAGTTTGACAACAATGGCGTTAAAGGTGGTTACCTAGATTTAAACGGTCAATTTGGCAAAGCAAGTGCCAAATTTGCCCCTTTTTACTACCCCACAACGTTGGGCGAAGACACTATTCATTGGCTAGACACCTCAATATTGGCAGGCCAAGCGGACAACATTGTGCTGAAAGTACAAGGCAATTTAGCCGATTTTCCTTTTGTGGATAAGCAACATCAAGCCGATAAAAAACTGGGTATTTTTAAAGTGACCGCCAATATTAACGATGCGGTTTTAGAATTTGGCACAGGCTGGCCTGTTATTGATAATTTAGATTTAAACATGCTGTTTGAAGGCACGCGCATGGTATTAAATGCCACAGATGGCCGTATATCGGGCAAAAAAATCATTAAAAGCCGTGCCGAAATTGCACAGCTGGATGCCGATTGGCCTATTTTGCATATTGCCAGTGAAGCAGAAGGCTTGGTGTCTGACGGCATTAAATTTATAAACGAAAGCCCTGTAAAACAAGTGACCATGGGCTTTACCGATGACCTTAAAACGGCTGGCCGTGGCAAATTATTATTAGATTTAAAAATTCCGCTACAAAATTCAGAGCTGACTAAATACAAAGGGCTTTATAAAGTGAGCAACGGCACTATTTTTGCCAATGCCGATATTGGCCTGCCAGAATTAAGCAAAATAAATGGCAATTTAAGCTTTAGCGAAACTGGGCTTGCCACCAACAATGTTAGCGCTGAAGTTTTTGGCAGCCCTGCGCAATTTAATTTGACTACCGCCGCCGATAAATCCATCCAAATTAAAGCAAACGGCAAAATTAGCGATATTGGCATTCAAAAAATTGCCGCCAATGCTTTTACGGCGCACATAGCTGGCAGCGCTAATTGGACTGGCGAAATTAATATTAAAAAGCCTTTGGTGAACATGAGTGTGCGCTCAAATTTAATCGGCATGGCTGTGCAATTGCCGCCGCCATTTAATAAGCCAGCGCCGCAAGAGCTAAACTTTGTGATTGAGAAAAAACAGCTTGTTGCCGATAGCGATAGTATTAATGTGAAGTATGGCAATGTGCTGGCGGCAAAAATTTTGCGCACCAATCAGGCTGGCGAGCTGGCGTTTGAGCGCGGCGCTGTTGGTATCAACGCCCCTGCACCTGAGGCTTTGCAGGCTGGCTTAAGCGTAAACGGCAAGCTAGATGAAGTTGATGTGGATGATTGGTTAGCGTTATTGGCGCAACCAGCTAGCAAGCCAAATGCCAAGCAAAGTAGCCAATTAAGTTTGATTACTAAAGCGGATATTGCAATTCGTAAATTGAACATCGGCGATCGCAGTATTAATAGCTTAAAAGTTATCGCGCAGCCCAATGCCACTGGCTTAAAAATGGCGGTAGATGCCAAAGAAATGCTAGGTGATGTTGAATGGCAAGGCGCCGATAACGGCAAAATAATCGCTAGATTAAAACGCTTAAGCATACCTAATGCCGCCAGTAGCGCCGTAAAAGCTAAAACCAAAACAGAGTTTAGAAAGCAAGCGCAAGCCTACCCGGCGCTTGATGTAGTAGCCGATAATTTTGAAATTTCGGGCAAAAAATTAGGCGCGCTTAATTTAAATGCGTTTGAAAATGGTGAAGATTGGGTGATTCAAAAACTGAATATTAGCAATGCCGATAGCACGCTAACCGTGCAAGGCAACTGGCATAATTGGTCACGCAACCCCAATACCAGCATTGTGGTTGCACTTAACTCTAATAATATTGGCAAAACCTTGGTGCGCTTTGGCCAGCCCGATACCGTTAAAGGTGGCGTAGCGCAATTAGACGGCCTATTAAGTTGGGATGGTAGCCCGCATGAATTTGATATGGCGCGACTAGATGGCAACTTAACCTTTGAAGCCACTGGCGGCCAAGTGCTTAAAGTGCAGCCAGGCGTAGGCCGATTATTTGGTTTATTAACCCTGCAAAGCTTACCGCGCCGCCTAAGTTTAGATTTTAGAGATTTGTTTAGTGAAGGTTTTGCGTTTGATAAAATTAGCGCTACCGCCAAAATTGATAGCGGCATTGTGCGCAGTGACGATTTTTTTATGACCGGCCCTGCGGCAGACGCCAAGATTAAAGGTGAAACTAATTTAAAAACCGAAACTCAATATTTAAAGGTAAAAGTAACGCCGCATGTCAGCGATAGCTTTTCGCTTGCGGCTTTAATTGGTGGCCCTATTGTTGGCGCGGCTGCTTTTGTGGCACAAAAGATTCTTAAAGATCCTTTTAATAAATTTGCCGCCACCGATTACATTATTTCTGGCACTTGGGATAAACCAATAGAATTAAAATCAGACAACGATGATGCAAAAAAACCGATTAACCAGTCACCTCTTAACTAATTACGAATAGTAAAACCCATGGCCAATTTAGCAAAAAAAACATCTGCACAATCTAAAAACTCAGCAAACAGCGTCAAAGTGGCTGGCATTCAAATGGCATCTAGCCCGCAAGTGTCTTCTAACTTAATTGAGGCGGAACGCTTAATTGCCATTGCCGTTAAGCAAGGCGCCAAAATAGTGGTGCTGCCGGAATATTTTTGCATTATGGGCGTTAAAGAAATGGATAAAGTAGCCGTGCGCGAGCAAGATGGCGATGGCGTGATTCAACGTTTTTTAGCCAAAATGGCCAAAGATCACAAAATCTGGCTCATTGGCGGCACCGTGCCGCTGACTAGCAATTTCCCTAATAAAGTGCGCAATAGCTGCTTGGTGTATAACGACAAGGGCGTGCAAGTGGCGCGCTACGACAAGATTCATTTGTTTGGCCTAGATTTAGGCACAGAGCATTACCATGAAGAAAATACCATTGAATCGGGCGATAGCGTAGTAGTGGTTGAAACGCCGTACGGCAAAATTGGCTTGTCTATTTGCTACGATTTGCGCTTTCCAGAGTTGTATCGCGCCATGGGCGAAGTAGATATGATTGTTATCCCTTCTGCCTTTACCGAAACCACTGGCAAAGCGCATTGGGAAAGCTTAATCCGCGCGCGCGCGATTGAAAACTTATGCTATGTGATTGCCCCTGCACAAGGCGGCTACCATTTATCGGGCCGCGAAACGCATGGCAACAGCATGATAGTTGACCCTTGGGGCGTGATTTTAGACAGGTTACCGCGCGGCTCTGGCGTGGTAATGGCCAATGTAAATCGCGATTACCAAACCAGCTTGCGTAACAGCTTGCCTGCGTTAAAACACAAAACAATTAAAGCTATTTGAGACCATGCACGAAGCAAAAGAGCACTACCCGTCATTCCAGCGTAGGCTGGAATCCAGTCAAGGTGGAATTGAGTTTGGCATATTCATTGCACTAATGCTCAAATTTTGTACTCAAATTTTGTAGTCAATTCTTGTTTTTAAGTATTTTGAATGATTAAAAATACGACTATTGCCACCTTGGCTAACGTGTTGCCTGTCTGGATACCAGCCTTCGCTGGTATGACGAAATTGTTAGCTCTGAAGGCTAAAGCCGCATCGTGCAAATACCTCTATTTGAGTAAAGCAATCTAATCACCCTAATTCAAGAATATACTTAGTACGTTTTTCTGCGGCGCGGGTATAGTAAATTTATCCTAGAAATTTCAATCAATCGTCACCATATTAAGATAATGAAAATAGAACAGCCAAATTTGACCAAAGCCAACCATTTTGATACCGCGCACGATGTGTTGCTAAAGCCTACCGGCCTTGATACCAGCGCTATTCAAGGCGTGCTGGGTAATATCATGTCGCACCAAGTGGATTATGCGGATTTGTATTTTCAATACAGCCGATCTGAGTCTTGGGGCTTAGAAGAAGGCCAAGTTAAATCGGGCAATTTCAGCATTGATCAAGGCGTGGGCGTACGCGCTGTCAGTGGCGAAAAAACCGCTTTTGCTTATTCTGATGATATTAATCTGCCTGCTTTGCAGCAAGCGGCCAATGCGACTAAATCGATTGCTGCATTAGGTTTAGAGCAGACTGGCAAGAGTATTGTTACCCGCCAAAACAATCAGCTGTATTTACCGCAAGACCCTATCGCTAGCTTAAGTGCTGATGCAAAAGTAAAGTTATTAGAACGTTTAGAGCAATTTGCCAAAAAGGTCGATCCGCGCGTGACGCAAGTAATGGCCAGTATTGCCGGTGAATATGAAGTGATTATGGTCGCCAGAAGCGACGGCGTGATGGCCGCTGATGTGCGCCCTTTGGTGCGTATTTCGGTACAAGTGCATGCAGAGCAAAATGGACGCCGTGAGCAAGGCTCTAGCGGTGGTGGTGGGCGTTTTGATTACAGCTACTTTACCGATGAAGTCTTACAAGACTACGCACAAAAAGCCGTACACCAAGCTTTAGTGAATTTAGATGCGCGCCCTGCCCCTGCTGGCAGCATGACAGTTGTACTTGGCGCTGGCTGGCCAGGTATTTTGTTGCACGAAGCGATTGGCCACGGCTTAGAAGGCGATTTCAATCGCAAAGGCAGCAGCGCATTTGCCAATATGATGGGCAAACAAGTCGCTGCCAAAGGCATTACCATTGTGGATGACGGTACTTTAGCGGATAGACGCGGCTCATTAACCATGGACGATGAAGGCAATCAAACCAACAAAACGGTATTGATTGAAGATGGCATTTTGCGCGGCTATATTCAAGACAGCCTAAACGCGCGCCTAATGAATATGCCGCTAACAGGCAATGCGCGCCGCGAAAGCTATGCGCATATCCCCATGCCGCGCATGACGAACACTTATATGCATAATGGCGATAAAGACCCTGCTGAGATTATCAAATCGGTTAAAAAAGGCTTATACGCCGCTAATTTTGGTGGCGGACAAGTGGATATCACCAGTGGCAAATTTGTATTTAGCGCGGCTGAGGCCTATATGATTGAAGATGGCAAAATCACCTACCCAGTTAAAGGCGCAACCTTGATTGGTAACGGCCCAGATGTGTTAACCCGCGTGTCAATGATTGGCAACGATATGACTTTGGATTCTGGCGTAGGTACTTGCGGCAAAGAAGGCCAAAGCGTGCCAGTCGGCGTTGGTCAGCCAACATTAAAAATTGATGGCCTAACGGTGGGTGGTACAGGCTCTTAAAGTTATAACCAAATAAAAAGGCCGCATATGCGGCCTTTTTATTACTTACTAAATTCTTAAACAATTTTTTGCTAAATTAGACTAGGCGAAAAATTACAATTTTACCGCGCATATAGTTGATATGTAAGGGAAAATTTTAGTTTTTCAACGACGTATAATGACGCAAAAATTTGTTTAATTATTTAAGTACGCGGTTACGGTATTCACCTGTACGCGTATCAATCTCAATCTTGTCACCTTGCGCCACAAATAATGGCACTGGAATCTCAAAACCTGTCGCTAATTTAGCTGGTTTCATTACTTTGCCTGATGTATCACCTTTTACCGCTGGCTCTGTGTAAGTCACTTCGCGCACTACTGTTGTTGGCAATTCTACCGAAATGGCTTTGCCTTCGTAAAAGCGAATATCCACTGGCATTGAATCTTCTAAAAATGGTAAAGCATCTTCCATAAATTCCGCGTCAACATCGTATTGGTTGTATTCGGTATCCATAAATACATAGCTCGGATCAGCAAAATAAGAATAAGTCGCTTCTTTTTTCTCAAGCACAATCACGTCAAATTTGTCGCCAGCGCCGTAAATCGTCTCGCTTGGCGCGTCCGTTAACAAGTTTTTAAACTTCATTTTAACCACGGCAGTGCTGCGGCCAGATTTGTTGTATTCGGCTTTTACCACCACTAATGGTACGCCATCGGCCATAATCACGTTACCGGCGCGGAGTTCTTGAGCTGTTTTCATTGGTTGCCTTACTTTTAATTGAGTTGAATACCAAGCGTTGAAATCAAGCGTTGGTTTGGAATATCAAGCCGCGCATTATACCTAAACTATTCTTTTTTAACTAGTTTCGGCGCTTTATGTTTAGCCAATCTTATTGCAAAAAGTCACCAGTTGAGTGGCTAAATCGGTTTGTTTTGCCAGTTGTTGCGATTGATTAAAAGTGTAATCCGAAATTTGGCTGAGATGATTTAAATAATCTTGCACAACAGCGGATGATAATTGCTGCCCAACCCAGTTTGCATGCATGTCAAATACGCTGTGTTTGGCGTCTGAATTTGCATAAAATAATGCCAAAAATGCATCTAACTTCTTAATATGCGTATTTTCTTCTTGAAAATAAGGCTGCCAAATAAACGGCTTAGCCGCCCAAATCGCCCTCACCCAGCTATCTTCACCGCGCACAAAATTTAGGTCGCATTCGCTTAAAAGTTTGTCGTAATCGTCTTGGCTTAAAAATGGCAGCACTTGTATAGTGAGATTATCTTTGGTGATTTTCTCACCAACTTCAAAATTATTTTTACCAAAAAATTCAGCTACTTTTGGCAAAATTCCGCTGGCGGGAATATAAACAATTGCCTTATTTTTATTGGTTTGCAGGGCTGAGAATAAATCTTGAATAGGTGCGTTTGGATAACAGAAAAGTGAGATTTTTAAGCCATTCTCAAATCCTTCACTTTCCGTCATTCCCGCGAAAGCGGGAATCCATGTTGAATTTCCATCTAAAATGGATTCCCGCTTTCGCGGGAATGACGAATTAGGATGGCTTTTGTTGTTGTCAAATTTTTTAATATTAGATTCACGAATCAAACCACCTGTGGCCGCTGTAAAACCCGGAAAGTAAAAATAGCGCGTTAATCCATTCGCTTGCGGTGATGGTTTTGCATGAAAATCGGCTACCCACGATTCCGCTGATAGGTACTCTAAATTTATCCATTTCGATTTTTTTTGCGCCATCGCGTTTATATATGCGGTTGGCAATTCGCAAGCAAATGCTTCTATCACCACATCAGCGGCATTTGTAAAATCTGCACTCACATGCCATTTTAAAATAGCAATTTCATCTAACACTTGTTGATTTAACGAAATATCTAACAACGGAATAATTTTTTGCGCGGCGCTTAAATCGTCTATCCACAGCCTAATTGCAATGCCATGTTCAATATGCAATTGCTTTGCCAGCCGCCAGCAAACGCCAATATCGCCGAAGTTATCAACGATGCGGCAGAAAATATCCCAACTTTGTTTTGTTACTAAACTATTCACAGCAAATTAACGCCAAATTGTTTTAGGGCAAGCGCATACAGGTAAAAAATAACCAAGGTAATTACTACACAGCTGGCCAATGTTAGCCAAAACCCTAGCTTTGGCAGCAAATATGGAAAAATCAAAAACATCGGCAGCGTTGGCAGCACGTACCAAAAAGTGTAATAGGCGTGATTGGCAATTTTAAGCGTTGGCTGTTGCTCAATATATAACCAAATCAGCGTCAAAACAGTCACCAAAGGCAATGCCGCCACTAAACCACCCAGCTTATCATTGGCTTTTGCAAACTCTGAAACCAACACCACAACCGCGGCGGTGATTAGGTATTTGATGATGACGTAAGACATGCGTATATACTTTCAATTAGCAATCATCTGACTACTTCACTCTGAACCTAACGTTTTTTTCGGCGAAGAATCCATTGAAATCTTACCTAATGCAGACTGGATTCTTCGCCCAAATAAAACTTGGACTCAGAATGACGGGTTGTAAAAATACTTATAAAATTAAGGGCGCGATAAAAGCAAAAAACGCCCCAACGGCATAAATACCGACTGATAGCCAATAGATTCGCAAAGCATTTTTGCGAGTTTTAGTGCAAACGGCTGCCAATTTTGCATCTGCTGGGCAAGGTGCATGGCGCGCTTGCCATTGCAAATAACCGGCAATGGCTAGCATGCCACCTGCTAAACCAAACACCAGCGGTTTATGCTCACTTATCCAGATTAATTGTGGAAAACTGGACACTAAACTGGCCAGTGTTGCAGCTGACCCAATGGCCACCAAAGTGGCTGGTAAGGCGCAACAAATCAAGGTTGAACCGCTAGTGAATAAGGATAAAATATTGGCAAACTTTACATTTTCTAAACCAGCGGTTTTCACCGCGCTTAAATCAAAGTCTGCCGTTTTCACCGCGCTCAAATCAGCATCAGAATCTATATCGCTTTGCAGTTTAGCACTCATTTTTTAGCCTCAGCTTTCGATTCCAACTCGGCTTTAATATGCGCAACTGGATGCTCAGAAACCTCAATTGAAGTCACGTCATAACCCGCATCCTTAATAATGGCTTTCACTTTGTCATTGCTTAAGGTTTGGCCATCTTTAAGCTCAACTGCCACAATACGCTGTTTTAAATTCACATAAACGTCTTTGGTTTGCGTTAGCGCACGCATTTTTTTCTCAATGCCTTGTGCGCAAAACGCACACACCATGCCGTTAACATTGGCTTTAATTGTTTGTGTTGCAAATGCCGCTTGGCTGAATAATGTTGCGGCTACTATAGTAGTTAATAGTAATTTTTTCATGATAAATCCTTCAATAATTAGTAACTTAAAATGGATTCCCGCCTTCGCGAGAATGACGGCTTAGCTAAAATATATACATAAAATTAAAGCGTGGTTCACGTGAGTTATTCACACCCGCTTCTACAAAAAAGTTTTTGTTGATTAGGCGCAGCATAGGCGTGATTTCAATTTTTTCGGATAATCCATTCATATTTCGCGCCTCTAAAATCAGCCAGGGCTGGGTTTTATCGTAATCGCTTTCATAAAATGAAAAGCCTGCACGTAGCGATGTGTAATCATGATTAATGTCCGTTGCGCGATACAACCGATGGGCTGCCTGAAAGTAAATGCGCGTCGTTTCATAATCAAACTGAACGCCGGGGGTAATCATCACTTTGTCGAAATCGCGATTTTCACCCACTAATTTATCCTCACCCTGAAGTGCGCCTATACCACCCTGAAACCACAAATTAGCTTGCGCATGCGGCGCATTCCAGCGTTTTAGCAAGCGCGTGTAGGTCACTTCTTCTAGGGTGCGCGATTTGCTTTTATCGTCGGCGCGCATATAAGTGGCGCTAACACCAAGCGCATCGCGCGGTGTAATGGCGTAATTAATAAACGATTCGCGCCAATTATTATTGAAGTCGCCCATCGCCATAAACGATTCATCAAAGCCCATAGGGCCGGCGGTGGCGGGTTGGCTAAGCAGCATGGCCAATAGCGGCAATGCAACTTTTAAATGCTGGTAAAACATGATTTTTCCTTTATCTAGATGGCTGAATAATCAGCCATCAAACCAAACAAAAACGCCAAAATTTAGGCGCAATTAGATTGTCAGATAAAAGTGATGGGTGGGCGTTGCAGGTTTTGCTGAGGAATTGAAGCGTATATTTGATGATTAAAATCAAACACTTGAGTGGAATTTAAAGCAAAATTAGATTGAATTTTCACCGGCATTGCCGTTAATGCGCACAAGTTAGCACAAGTGGTTTTGCAGGATGATTTAGAATCAGATTGGTGGTGATTATTTTTTGCCTTGTGTTGATGGCACGGCATTTCGCTTGCCGCGCTACTTTCATTTTCAGCCGCATACTTAGCCGCGTTTGACTGCATCATACTGTTGCATACCAACATATTAGCGGTTGCCAAGGCTTGCAATGGCATTAACACCAATAATAAATAAGCGACAAAATGTGAAAAGCATTTCAACATACTTTTAAGATAGCTAAATATTCACTTTAGTTCAAGCGTCTGCCAAATTTGGGGCGCTGTAGCGAATATCCACCACTTCATATATCTCTTCACTTTTGGGTGTAATCACTTTCACCGCATCGCCCAAACCCTTACCCAACATGGCTTTTGCCAAAGGCGAAACCCAGCTGATGTAACCTTTGGTAGGCTCTAATTCGTCTTTTCCCACAATGCGGTAAATATGTTCGCTATCGTCTGCCAAATTAAATAATGTCACCCAAGCGCCAAAAAATACTTTTTCTAAATGCTGCTGCAAGCTGCTATCCACAATTTCGGCTAAATCCATGCGGCGCATTAAATGGCGGCAGCGGCTATCAATCTGGCGTAAACGACGCTTGCCGTAGATATAGTCCCCATTTTCGCTACGATCGCCGTTGCTGGCCGCCCAAGAAACTGTGCGCACTACTTCTGGCCGCTCTACTTTATAAAGCTGATGAAACTCCGCCTGCAAAGCGGCAAAACCTTGCGGGGTGATGTAGTTTTTTTCGTCTGTGTTACTCAATTTAAAGTATTTGGATTAGTTTGGTGGCTGAATAAATGAATCTTTATCCAATAATTGCACATCTTGCACAAAGTAATTCGATTCGCCAAAACAGCTGGTTGGAATGCCAATATGCTCTTCATAAATTAAACGCACGCGCTTACCCACGGTTTCGTTAATGCGCTTGGCTACGCGCTCATCTCGCACGGTAAAAAAGAATTTTTCGGCCTGCGTACCCGGCATAGAAACCAGCACCAATTCGCCTTCATAGGTTTTGCACACAAAGCCTTTTTGCGATAGTTTTTGCACGTAACCCGCCCGCTCACCCGATGAATACACCCAATTAAGCGCCGCCCAAGTGTACAAGCCGAATACCACAATGGGGATTAACAGCGCCCATAAAAAGATTTTGAAAAGTTTTGCTAATTTACTGAGCATTTTTTGTCCTTATTCATTTTTGTCCATATTAAGGACGTTTCAGTTTTGCTAATGCGCCATTTTAACGCATGTTACCCTACAATATCGACATGTTAAATTTAACGCCGCATTTAATACTATGTACCACGGCCCGCCTAAGTCGCGGCTTGCAGTTGCATCAGCAACAACAGTTATCGATTAAACAAACGCAGTGGCAAACGCCAGTAATCATGACTTTGCAGCAATGGTTAACGCAATTAATGCAACAGGCCATGCTGGCGGGTGATGTGGATGTTGCGCATTTTCCTGTTATAAATTTGAATGCGGTAGCCGAAAAGATGTTGTGGCAACAAGCCATTCAAAGCAGCATCGAAAAACACCGATTAGCCGAATTATTTGATGTGGCCAGCCTTGCCGATGCGGCCATGCAGGCCAATCAGCTATTGCTTGAATGGCAAATTAGCGATGCGCAATTAGACGATTATTTTCAATCGGTAGAAACACGGCAGTTTTTGCGCTGGCGATTCGCGTTTCAAGCTTTATGTTCAGATAAAAACGCCTTGGAATGCGCCAGAGTATTGGCGATGCAAATTGACTACTTGGCAATTAGTAGTTTGCCATTGCCAACCAGTATTGAGCTGGCCGGTTTTGACCGCATTACGCCGCTAGAGCAACGATTAATTGCCAATTTGCAAGCCAAAAATGTAAAAGTTACTTTTTTGCAGCATCCACAAAAAAATAACAATGCCCAGCAAATAGCGTGTGACGATATTAACGCTGAATGCCGCGCGGCTGTGGCTTGGACCAAGCAAACATTAACGCATAATCCACAAGCCAATTTGGCGATTATTACGCCAATATTGGGCAATATTCGAAGCAAATTAGCCGATTTATTAGACGATATTTTCCACCAAGAAACATTGCACCCAAGCTTATATGAAGCGCCACGCATTATGGATTTTTCGATTGGCGCGCCATTAGGCGAGCACGCCATGATTGCCAACGGCTTGCGATTATTGCGCTTGGCTGCGAGCGGCCAAAGCGCTGCACAAGCCGATTTAAGCGCGCTATTGCTGGATAGTTACTGGACTGAAGCAACCGAAACGGACGCGCGGCATTTGCTGGATGCCCAAATGCGCAAGAAATTATCACGTAATGTTAGCTTGCAAAGCTTGCTGGTTTTAGCGCAAAAGATGACTGAAACGGGGCTGGCTACTTTTTTTGCGCATATAGCAGCACTGCAAAACGCCCAAATACAATGGCGCGGCAAACGCAAGGCATCTGATTGGGCGGCGCATTTTAGCCAATTATTAAGTGATATTAATTGGGCCAATACGCGAATTTTAAGCAGCTATGAATACCAAGCGCAGCAGGCATGGCTAAAAGCGCTGCAAAATTTGGCTGATTTAGATGCGCTTACTAGCCCAATTTCGGCCATGGATGCTGCTAATAGGCTGAATCAAATATGTAGCGCCAATATGTTTTTGCCCGAAACCAAAGGTACGCCAAATATACAAATATTAGGCATGTTAGAAAGCAGCGCAATTGCCCTGGATGGCGCGTGGGTGCTGGGTATGAATGACCAGCATTGGCCGCCACCAGCAAGGCCAAACCCGCTATTGCCGATTAAGCTGCAACGCGATGAAAATATGCCCAATGCCGACACGGATATTCAGGCGGATTTTGCGCAAAAGGTGCAGCAGCGCTTAATCAGTAGCAGCCATGCCATTATATTTTCTTGGGCGCATAAAGAGGCCGATCGCGAATTGCGCGCCTCACCGCTGTTAAATGATTTGCCCTTTTGTGATGCCGTTTCGCCGATTAATACGCTGGCTGAAACGCTGAGTATGCAGGTACAAGCCAGTATTGAATTGATTGATGATGCAATCGCGCCAGCGATTAGTTTAGAAGACATTAATATAATAGAACAGCTGCGCGGTGGCAGTGCCTTATTTGAAGCGCAAGCCATTTGCCCTGCTTGGGCTTTTTATCAATATCGGCTAGGCGCAAAAGCGCTAGAAAGCCCAACGGATGGGCTAGATAGCCTTGCGCGTGGCAACTTGGTGCATGCCGTTTTGCAGCAATTTTGGCTTAATTGCAAAAGCGCAACCCAGCTAAAAGTAATGAACAATATTCAGCTTGAAACGGCGATTAATCAGGCAATTGATGCAGCTTTTAAGGCCATTCACGCTATTGAAAATGTGCCTAAACAAATTCTGCTAATTGAGCAGCAACGATTGCTGCCTTTGATTAACGCTTGGTTGCAGCATGAAAAACAGCGTGTTGATTTTACTGTGCAGGCTTGCGAAGAGCAGAAAATTTTAACCATTGAAGGCCTAGAAATCACCTTACGCATTGACCGAATTGATGCTTTAGAAAATGGTGAATTGGTTATTATTGATTACAAAACGGGCAGCAGCAAACCCAGCCACAGCAGTTGGGCCGATGCGCGCATCACCAAGCCACAATTGCCGCTATACGCATCATTGGTTTTAAAAGATGAGCAAGTAGTTGCAGCCTGCTTTGCCAAAGTGGATTTACTAGAGCCGCAATTTAGTGGCGTGGCGGCAAGCGATGCTTTGCCTGATATCACCGCCTTTGATGCCTTAAAAGGTAACTCTGCTTTTAAAGAATTTGACAGTTTTGAGGCGCTAATTTTGCATTGGCAGCAAAGCTTAACCGCCATTGCGCAAGAAATTAAAGCCGGTGTCGCCAATGTAAAATTTGAAAAAGAAACGGATTTGCTTTATTGCGAAGTAAAGCCTTTGTTGCGTTTGCCAGAGCGCGCCTTGCAATTTGAACAGAATCAATAATAGTATGAATAATGATTTAATACAGATAGATAGCCAAAACCGCCAACGCGCTTTAGCGCTGGAAAATTTTATTGTTGAGGCACCAGCAGGCGCAGGCAAAACGGAATTATTAACGCAGCGCTATTTAAAATTGCTGGCAAGGGTTGAAGCGCCAGAAGAAATTATTGCGTTAACATTTACCAATAAAGCCGCCGCCGAAATGCGCAATCGCATTTTAACATCGCTAGAAGCGGCAGAAAATAATGCGCCAGCCATGATTGAACTAGCCGCAACACCGCATAAACAAGTGACGCGCGATTTGGCGATTAAAGCACTAGCGCATGCTAAAAATGGCGGCTGGCAATTGCTATCGCAACCGGCGCGGCTACGCATTCAAACCATGGATGCGCTTTGCAGCAGCTTGGCGCGGCAGATGCCATTATTGAGCCGATTTGGTGGCCAACCCATGATTAGCTTGGATGCCGGCGCACATTATCAAAACGCCGCGCAGCAAGCACTGGCACAAGTGGCCAATGAAAATAGTCTTGATGATATTGTTAGTACCGCGCTGCGCTTTATGCAAAACGATATTGAAAAGCTGACTGCATTGCTGGCCGATATGCTGGCAAAACGTGACCAGTGGCTGCCGCTGGTGGGCGAGCATGCCAGCATTACGGCTGATGAAATTGCTGAAAATGTGGCCAATGCGCTGGCAGAATTAGTAGAACAAAAACTAGCGCTGACGTTAAAGGCGATTCCAACCAGCATTCAAGCGCAGTTAATGCCTTTAATGCGCTTTGCGGCCAGCAATTTAGAGCCAGAGCACGCTTTGCAAGCGCTAGCCGATTGGGAAAATCCGCTAAGCGCAAATGTTGAAGATTTAAGCAGTTGGCAAACGTTGGCAGGCGCATTATTAACCAATGATGGCACTTTTAGAAAAAAACCCAATATCAAAGATGGCTTCCCAGCCAAAGATAAAAACCATCCTGAATATGAAGAATATAAGCAGCAATTTTCCCAGCTCACCGAATTAATTGCTGACCCGCAAACCCTTGATGCGGTGCGTGCTTTACCCAATGTTGAGCTAGATTTAATCACGCAAGATTGCGCCATAATTAAAGCCTTTGCGCAATTGCTGCAATTGGCTACCGCGCATTTGTGGACAACGTTTCAAGCCGCCAATGAAGTGGATTTTGTGGCGATTGCGCAATCCGCCAGCTATGCGCTTGAAAATGAGCGCGGCGCCACCGATTTGGCATTAAAGTTAGATTACAAAATTGCGCACTTATTGGTGGATGAGTTTCAAGATACCAGCGCCACGCAAATGCGCTTGATTGAGCAGCTAACGCTTGGCTGGCAGCCGGATGATGGCCGTACGCTATTCTGTGTGGGCGATCCGATGCAATCGATTTATCGCTTTCGCAAAGCCGATGTAAGCCTGTTTTTGCAGGCCAGCGAGTTTGGCATTGGGCAATTGCCGCTTACCGCGCTAAAACTCACGCGCAATAACCGCAGCCATCCGCAAGTGGTGGATTGGATTAACACAACGTTTAAAACCATTTTCCCCGCGCAAGACAATATCACCCAAGCCGCCATTAGCTACCGCACGTTTATTGCCACCAAACCTGCCATTGCAGATGAAGGCGTTAGCGTGCATGCCTTGGTGGTTCATAGCGAAGAAGAAAGTGAGCAAGCCAAGCTGATTGAAGCGCGCTATGTGGCAGATTTAATCACCACTGAGCAGCAAAATAATCCTGAAAATAAGCTGGTGGTTTTAGTGCGTTCGCGCAGCCATTTAAGCGATTTGGTTTCGGTGATTCGCCGCGATTACGCACATATTCGTTTTCAAGCGGTAGAAATTGAGGGCCTAAACGATAGGCAAACCGTTTTAGATGCGCTTTCACTTACACGCGCTATGTTGCACCGCGCCGACCGCGTGCATTGGCTGAATATATTGCGCGCGCCTTGGTGCGGTCTAACATTGGCCGATTTGCATGCGCTGGCGCATGACAAGCACTTTGCAAGCATTTGGCAATTGATGCAAGATGAAGCGCGCCTGCAAAAATTAAGCGCAGATGGTCAGCAGCGTTTGCACCATGTGCGCGATATTTTGAGTGAAGCATTTGCGCATCAAGGCCGCATGCCTTTACGGCGCTGGTTAGAAAGCACATGGCTTAAGCTTGGCGGCGCGGATACCTTGATTAGTGCAGGCGATAATCGCGATATTCAAGCGTTTTTTGATTTGGTGGAAAAAACCGCGCGCGGCTTTGTGCTAGATTTTAACCAGCTAGATACCGCTATGAAAAAGCTGTACGCGCAGCCCGATATTGCCGCCAACGACAAGCTACAGTTTTTAACCATTCACGCTTCTAAAGGTTTGGAATTTGATACGGTTATTTTGCCTGCCTTAAACCGCAAGCCAGCCAATGCCGATAGCCCAATGATGCTGTGGGAAGATGTGGCTGTGGGCAACCACAGAGCGCTTTTGCCCGCGCCTTTTAGCAAAAAAACAAAGCGCCAAGCCAGCACCTATGATTTTTTAAAAGCGCTAGAAGTTGAGCGCTTTGATAACGAAACCGCGCGTCTTTTATACGTTGCCGCCACGCGCAGCATTAAAAAATTGCATTTGGTGGCAGTGGTTAAACGTAACCAAAAAGATGAAATTAAGCCGGCGGCTAAATCCTTATTATCCCTGCTTTGGCCAAGTGTTGAAGCGCAATTTTTAGCCGCAACCATTATTGATTCACAGACAGAAGCTTTGCCGCGCTTGCAAGATTTTACGCCGCAACTTAAACGTATAAAAACGCCCTGCTTACCTGATTTACTCAATCAAAGCTTTGCAAAAAGCGCTTACATTTCGCCAGACAATAGCGCTAATTCCGCTTCAAATACGCTATTAAATATTGCCGCCGATACTGGCACGCTAACGCATTTATATATGGAAATGATTGCCAATAGCGGCTTAAGCGCATGGCCTGTTAGCCGCATTCAAGCTTGTGCGCCAGCCATGTTGCACTGGTTTAAGCAAAAAGGCCATACAAATGAACATATTGAAACGCATGTAAATGCAGTAAAAAATGCGTTAACAAAATCAATACAAAGTGCCGATTGCGCTTGGTTGCTAGCCGATAGAACTAGCCGCCAATCGGAATTAAGCGTTACCACAATGGATATGTTTGGCGCGCCGCAAGAGCATCGGCTGGATTTAACATTTATTGAAGAAGAGGCGCAAAAGCGCTGGATTATTGATTACAAACTGACTTTTGCAGACGATTCTGTAGATTTAGACCTGATAGCACAACAACACCGCCCGCAATTATCGCGGTACGCCGCGCTGTTTGAACAAGATGGTTTACCTATTCAAACAGCGGTATTCTTTTTGGCACATGGCAAATTGGTTTTGCTTTAAAGATGCAATTATTCGGCTTTAAAGTGATGCCAAATATACCAAGCCACAAACGCCAAGCCGCCGGCAATAATCACATAATGCGATTGGTGAAAATACACGCTTAATTTCACCCAATTTTGGCCTGCTTTCATGCCGATATAACCCAGCGCCCAACACCAAATAAACGATCCAACAAAGGTATAAATCACAAATCGCGTCATATTCATGCGCGCCATACCAGCGGGGAACGCAATAAACGTGCGCACGCCAGGCAATAATCGCGCAATAAAAATAATAATTTCGCCATGCGTTGCAAACCATCTATCGGCCATATCTAAATCTTTTTTGCTGATTAATACATATTTGCCGTATTTTTCTGCCAGTGGCCTGCCGCCCAACATACCGGCATAATAAGCGGGAATTGAGCCTAATACACAACCAATAGCGCCGGCCATGGCAATGCCAAACAACGTCATTTCACCTTTGCTGACCAAAAAACCAGCAAACGGCATAATAATTTCGCTTGGCAGCGGAATACAGGCCGATTCAATCGCCATTAACAGCACAATGCCGCCGTAACCCATGCTGGATATCACGCCAATAATCCAAGTGGCCACTGCGGTAATTAATTGTTGTAACATTCAAAAAAACCTTAACTTTTAAAAAATATTTTAATAGAAAATGAATAATAGTATAGATTATGCGAACGGGCTGTTGCAGGTTGACCAATTAACCTGTATTTTTCTGTAAATCTGCACTTTAAAAAATTAATAATAAATGCATTTCCAGCCCAACCTTCAACATCCATTAGGTTTCAACTATAGCTTATTCTTGGTTGTAGTTAAATCTGCCATCCTTAAACGCTTATGCAATCACACGGCGTTATTTACATCTGTTTTAGATACCGCAATTCCAATTGTTAACAACGCATCTACAAACTTAAATAATAAAGAGATTACTTATGGCTACTAATTTAGCACCTACCTTTAAGATTGGTACAGGTAAAGCAATTACAACTGACTTTGGATCTAGCAACCTGCAAGTAGGTACTGGCCTTGCAATACAACCTGATGGAAAGATAATTATAGTCGGGCATGTTAGTACAAACTCATCCGATTTTGCGGTAGCTAGATATAATCCTGATGGTAGCCTTGATTCTAGCTTTGATGTGGATGGTAAACTGTTTATTGATCTAGGGGGTACAGATGTTGCGTTAAATGTTGCTGTTCAACAAGATGGTAAAATTATTATCGCAGGGTCTAGCTATGCAGGGTCCAATCTAAATCTAGTTCGAATTAATGCGAATGGTAGCATCGACACCACATTTGATGTTGATGGTAAATTGGCAGCTCCACACAATATCAATTCTGTAACGCTTCAGTCAGATGGAAAAATATTAATCGTTGACAATGATACCTTTAATGACAATTTTTATTCAATTACTCGTTACAACACAAATGGTAGCGTAGATACAAGCTTTGGTAATAATGGCACAGCGCTTGACCGATTTTATTATCAAGGCAATTTAGCCAAAGATGTTGTTGTACAAGCGGACGGAAAAATATTAATTGCTGGCACTGCGAATAATGATTTTTTTGCGTTATTACGTTATAACTCTGATGGTACATTAGATACAACATTTGGTAATATTGGCTTCATTACCACTGACTTTAGCACTAGCAACGCAGCTAATTTCAATACTGGAAAAGATGGCGGTGAGAGTACCACCCTGCAAGCAAACGGTAAAATTCTCATAGCTGGATACAGCTC
>Ga0326733_1000152_pt1 | contig 22574 bp, 23 predicted proteins | sample 14_GP2_308_FD_207946 | JGI IMG/M metagenome (GOLD analysis project Ga0326733, IMG submission 207946) | Glacier ice microbial communities from Ngari, Tibet, China - 14_GP2_30.8 | ecosystem: Environmental > Aquatic > Freshwater > Ice > Glacier | place: China: Ngari, Tibet | collected 2018-07-17
CGCGAACTGAGGCAAGCGGGTTGTCCTGAATGCTGTCTTTGTCGTAGCCGGTCAGGTGCGCCATTTCACCCGCGTGCGGTGTGAGGACTAGATTGGCACGTCTTACATCCTCTGCTTTTTTCTCATTTACCGTATTTTTACTATGCAGTGAGACTTGCGCATCGGCTTGCTTGGCTTGCATATCTCGCACCACACCCATTGCGCAGGCATCGAGTACGATCTTTGTGTCAGAAAACTTCGGCAGCAGCGCGTGTACAAAGGTGCAGATCGCCGGTTCATCCTGCATGCCAGGGCCGATCAATACTGAATCTACTTTGCCTATTAGTTGATCGAACAAATTGGCGGCCTCGTGCAAGATGCCGCCATCGGCGTTTTCCGGCAGGCCGATGACGCGCGATTCTGGCAGCGCTGATGCGACTAGTTGCGCGACACTCGCGCCGGTGGCGACAGTTAGTTTTCCCGCGCCGGCTCGCAATGCAGCGGTGGCAGCGAGTATCACTGCGCCTGGCATTTCACGCGAACCACCTATGACGAGTACATGGCCACGGCTTTCCTTGTCGCCATTACTTGATGGAACAGGCAAAGGCCAGTTGCGCAGCAACTCGAGATCCAGTTTATGTATGGATGCATTATTCAGATCGGGATTCGAGGTTTGACCTGCATGTTGTGGCGAACTTGGATTCAATTTCATCACTGTCTCAAGGTTTTGGTGCGCCGGACTGATCCGGTTCTGCGGTGATTTGTGCGCCAGCGTCCACCAGTGGTGCAACAAAGTTAACTAGTTGCAGTTCAAGTTGCCCGAACTTCCCGACGTTGGGATTGAATTCATAAGACGTGACTGAACAATTCGGCACGTCACTGGCGCGATCAGCGGAAAGAATTTCTCCTTCTGTCATATGTTCCAGCAGATAGCGGAAGCAATTGACGATGACTTGATGGCCGACGATCAACACGCGTTCGCCTGGATATTCACGTGTGATGGTGTCTAGCACATTGCGCAGCCGCAGAATGACGTCGCACCAGCTTTCGCCGCCGGGCGGGCGAAAATAGAATTTACCGACATGTTGCCGCTGCTCGTATAGATTCGGATGTTTTTGTGCGACGCCAAGCTGCGTCAATCGGTCGAGGATGCCGAATTCTTTTTCACGCAGGCGTTCGTCGCTAATAAAAGTGTGAAATTGATCGAGCTTGCCTACCGTCGGGCCCAGATTTTTTGTAATGATCTGCGCCGTGTTCCAAGCGCGTATGTAGGGTGACGACAGCACAATGGTCGGCCTTTGATCTGCTGGCAATTTACCGAACCAGTCGCCGAGTGCATGCGCCTGTTGCTCGCCCAGATCAGAAAGCGGCACGTCTATGTCGCGCTCTGCAATATCGATCAATTCCAGACCGCTGGTTTCAGCCAAATCGCGTGCTACATTTCCCGCGCTTTGGCCGTGACGAACAAGCCATATATGGTCCGGCCATTTTGTGTTTGCCATCCAAACTCCTTGTGCATTTTAGGCTGCTGGCTTTATGTGATGAGGGGAACGATCTTGGAATAAATTTGCCATGATCTTGCGCTGACAGAGATTTAGTTTGCAGTATGCCGCTATTGGTTAAAATAATTGGTACGAAACCCCGCATTACTGGCATGCAATGTGCGTTCTGAAAGTGCAAATAACTCGGAAGGTATAAGCCGGCCTTTTATGGAACTTAACTGGTGGTATGCAATCGGATTTAATCGACAGCCGGACCCCCTTAGAAAAGACCACGAGAAATGATTTGCGCTGAACTGCGCTGTTGCCCCGAAAACTATTTTCGTCTCAAATGGCTCTTTCACTCCCGTAATCAGGTCGTAATGCTCGCGAGCTATTGTCTTCAGTTGATGCAGGCTCTATTTTTTTGTTGATAGGTTGCTATAAGTTGGAAAATATTTTGCGGAATTTCTTCACAGATTGCTTTGCTGCCACGCGATCACAGGCAGTTTTTTTATTGTTGGCCTTTGCTTTTATTTCTGCCACTCCTGCGCTCGCTTTCGATTTCAATGATGTTGCAATCAAGGCCAAACAACTTGCCGAAAGTTCTTATAAAGAACCGCAAAAAAACATCTCCAAAGGTTTGGAGAATCTGAACTACGATCAGTACCGCGACATCCGGTACAAGCGCGATAGCGCTTATTGGCAGGCCGCCAAATTGCCGTTTGAGTTGACCTTCTTTCATCAGGGTCGCCAATTCGCCAGTGCAGTCAAACTGAATGAAATCACGAATAGTCACGCGCAGCCGATTCCGTTTGATGCGCGTGCCTTCGATTACGGTGCGAATAAATTAAGCGCGCAGGATTTAAAGCATGCAGGCTTTGCCGGGTTCCGCGTGCATTACCCGATCAACAAGGCATCGTACAAGGATGAGGTTGTCGTCTTTCTCGGCGCCAGCTATTTGCGTGCCGTCGGCAAGGAGCAAATCTATGGCTTGTCGGCGCGTGGATTAGCGGTCGATACGGCATTGAATTCAGGCGAAGAATTTCCACGCTTTGTAGAATTCTGGATAGAGCGGCCGAGCGCGAATAGCAAACAGTTGACGATTTATGCCTTGCTGGATTCGCGTCGCGTGTCCGGCGCATATCGTTTTGTCCTCAAGCCCGGCGAACAAACCATTACTGAAGTGAAGTCTCAGTTGTACTTGCGAGAAAATGTCAGCAAGCTTGGCATCTCGCCTTTGACCAGCATGTATTTCTTTGGCGAGAATCAGCGCGCCGCTGACGACGATTACCGTCCTGAAGTACACGACTCGGACGGCTTGTCGATTCAATCCGGTACAGGCGAATGGATATGGCGGCCGCTGGTTAATCCGAAGCGCTTGTTGGTGACCTCGTATGGCTTGAGTAATCCAGTGGGTTTCGGCTTGATGCAGAGGGATGAAAAGCAGGCTAACTATGAAGATCTGGAAGCGCGTTACGAAGCGCGCCCGAGCACCTGGGTAGAGCCGATAGGCAAATGGGGTTCTGGCCGAGTCGAGCTGGTGCAGATACCAACGCCCGATGAGTTGAACGACAATATTGTTTCTTATTGGGTGCCGGATCAAATTCCGAAGCCCGGCGTACCTATCAATTTCGACTATCGATTGTCATGGCACAAGGGCGATCGAAATATGCCGCCTTTGTCGTGGGTTACGCAGACCAGACGCGGCCACGGCTTTTTGCGCAAGCCGGATGACAGCACTGCCTTGTTCGTCGATTTTGAAGGTCCGATTTTTAGAAAATTGCCGAAAGAAGCAAAGATAAGCATGCGTGTTTCTGTCGATGGTAATGGCGAAATTCTGGAGTCACATGTCATTCGCAATGCCGTAACCGGCGGTTATCGCGCCGCGCTTCGCATCAAGCGCATCGATAACAAGAAGCCGGTAGAGTTGCGAGGCTTCTTGCAAACCGTCAACACCACTCTATCGGAAACGTGGAGTTACATTTTGCCGGCTGACTGATGGATGCACCAATCATTCCAGAGCCGTGCAGCCACTATCTGGATCGCCTGTCCTTGCCGCCAGCTGTACGAGAGGGCATAGAACTACAACTTGCGGGGACGCCGACTTTATCGACGCTGGATGCGATGACGCGCTTGCATCACATCCTCGCGCAGAAAACCGCAGATGTTGAACATCCGGCTTACGGCTCAGCCAGCGCGCGCGCGCGGCTTGCACTCGGGCAAGCGGCAGCGTGGCGTCATGGCGAACATGTCTCTACAGCAAATGCCATCCAACAAAATGAAACTGCGCAATTATGTGTAGCACCTGCCTTGAATCGCGCGTCGATGGTGCCGCATCCGTGGGGTGCTTTAAATCCAGTTACGCGTTGGTTTCAACGTGTGCTTGGTGCGCAGCTTGGCGATGCTAACGTCGCGTTGTCGATCCCGGAAGCAATAGAGCAAGCACCGGCAACAAGCGGCCAGGCGAGTGGTGGTATCCGGCGTCTGGTTTTGTTGTTCCTGATGCTGGGTCAGACTGCGCTTGCAACGTATTACATGAGTCGCGTGTTGCCATATCAAGGCAGGGAATGGCTGGAGATCGCCATGTTAAGCCTGTTCGCCTTGCTGTTCTGCTGGGTGTCGGCCGGCTTTTGGACGGCGATGACGGGGTTCCTTTTGCTGGCGCGTGGCAAGGATCCGTTTTTAATTTCAAAAAACGCGTTGACTAACGGCACTATTGAACCCGGCGCACGCACTGCGATCGTCATGCCCATCTGCAATGAAGACGTGACACGTGTGTTTGCCGGGTTGCGCGCAACTTATGAATCGGTGCAGAGGACAGGCCAGCTCGACCATTTTGATTTCTTTGTGTTGAGCGATAGCAGCATTAGCGACACCTGCGCGGCAGAAGTCGCAGCATGGGCTGCGTTGTGTAAAGCGGTGAACGGCTTCGGAAGAATTTTTTATCGCCGGCGTCAGCGCCGTGTACGTCGCAAGAGCGGCAACGTCGATGATTTTTGCCGGCGTTGGGGCAACAACTATCGTTACATGATCGTGCTGGATGCCGATAGCGTGATGAGCGGCGATTGCCTGAGCAAGCTGGTGCAATCGATGGAATCCAATCCAGATGCTGGCATCATACAGACCGCGCCGCGTGCAGCCGGTCGCGATACCTTGTATGCGCGCATCCAGCAATTTTCGACGCGAGTGTACGGGCCGTTGTTTACTGCCGGGCTGCATTACTGGCAACTGGGCGAATCGCATTATTGGGGTCATAACGCGATTATTCGCATCAAGCCCTTCATCGAACATTGCGCCTTGTCACTGTTGCCGGGCAAAGGGCCGTTTGCCGGCGAAATTCTTTCGCACGATTTCATCGAAGCGGCCCTGATGAGACGAGCCGGATGGAAGGTGTGGATAGCCTACGATCTGGATGGCAGTTATGAAGAGATGCCGCCCAATTTGCTGGATGAGTTGAAGCGCGACCGTCGCTGGTGCCAGGGAAACCTGATGAATTTCCGTTTGTTTTTATCGCGCGGCATGCATTCGGTACATCGCGCCGTATTCGTGACCGGTGTGATGGCGTATCTGTCCGCACCTTTGTGGTTTTTATTCCTGATCTTGTCTACCGGCTTGCTGGCGCAACATACTTTGACCCAGCCGACTTATTTTACTGAGCCTTGGCAATTGTTTCCTGACTGGCCACAATGGCATCCAGAAAAAGCACTGGCCTTGTTCAGCGCAACGGCAACCTTGTTGTTCCTGCCAAAAATATTGAGCGCTCTTTTAGTTTGCATGCAAGGTGCAAAGCAATTTGGTGGTCAGATGCGTTTGCTTTTCAGCGTCTTATTTGAAATGTTTTTTTCGATGTTACTGGCTCCGGTGCGTATGCTGTTTCATACACACTTTGTGATTGCCGCTTTCATGGGTTGGGCTTTGCGCTGGAAGTCGCCACCGCGAGAAAATGCTGAAACCAGCCCGCGTGAAGCATTCCGCTATCATGGTTTGCATACCTTGCTGGGCTTGGCGTGGGGTGGCGCCGTATTTTGGTTGAACCCGACTTTTCTACCTTGGTTACTGCCGATAGTTGGTTCGCTGGCAGTGGCAATTCCAATCTCGATTTATTCCAGCAAGGTCTCTAACGGTTTGCGCTTTCGCAAGAAAAAACTGTTCTTGATTCCCGAAGAAGCGGAACCGCCTGTGGAATTACTGGCGACCATCGCTCATGTGAATGCGACGCCGCCACCGCCTGATTTTATTGCTGCGGTAGTCGAACCGAATTTCAATGGGGTGGTGTGCGCAAGTGGAAAATTGCACTTGCGACGTTCGCCTGCTGCGCTAAAAATGAGCAGTGAACTTGTGCAGACTGCCTTGTTGGATGGACCTTTTGCTCTGGCCGATGCGCAAAAAAATATCCTGCTAACCGACCCGATTCATATGGCGCAACTGCATCTGGCAGTGTGGACATCAGGGGATGTGCATTCGGATTGGATAGAGCGGCTCAGTATCAAATTAGATGACAGCAAGAACAAGGCGCTACTTCACGCAGCGTAATGCTTGTGTCAAATTTTAATCAGAAGCCTGCGCGCAACATTTGAAAACTGAAGATAGCCGTGCCTACCATCATCAGCACGACGAGCATGATGGGTATCAGCAGCAGGATGAATGCAAGACTCTGAATCGCTACATGCCGCAATCGCGATTCCTTTTTTCCAAAATGGCCAGCTATCTTCTCGCTTATCAAGGCAGCCAGAGGGTTAACCATGCTTCCGATAAAGCTGCGTACTGTTTCCAGTGACATGAATGTCCTTTGTTGATTATGTTGTCGCCCGCAATTACGTTAGCGTAGCGATATCTGAATGGGTCAGTGTCATTAAAATTTAGAATGACAAGGTGCGTTCACTGGCGAACTTGCGTATCTGTCCAGAGACAGGATCGGTAAATTGTATCGCCTTCGCCAGCAGCTTCAAAGGCTGACTGTAATCCTGTTCCGCACCTTCGTCCGGATAAAGTTCGGGATATATTCTGTCGTTCACGATCGGAATCCCGAGCGCTGCCATGTGCGCGCGTAGTTGATGTTTCTGGCCGCTGACTGGTTTCAGCTTGTAACGCGCAAGTGCACCCTGTATCTCGATTAGATCAATCGCTGTCTCCGCATTTGCCTCGCCTGCGACTTCTTCCATTTTCATGAAGGCGGTGCTTTCAAGCAAGCGACTGCGATACGTGGTCGGCAAGACGAGATCGGCGCGATAGGGTGCAATCGCTTCGTACTCCTTGCTGACACTGCGTTCGCGAAACAGCGATTGATAAAGATTGCGTGTGTGCGGCTGTATCGTGAACAGCACCAGACCGGCAGTCTCTCTATCGATGCGATGCATGGGCGCCAGCGTGTCTATGCCTAGTGAATTTTTCAGCCGCACCAGCAGGGTTTCCTGCAGATAACGACCGGCTGGCGTGACTGGCAAAAAATGCGGCTTGTCTACCGCGACCAGATAATCGTCTTGATAAAGCACGACTTCATCGAATGGAATACGCGGCTCGACTGTCAGACTACGGAAGTAAAAAATCTTGCTGTTCGGTTGATAGCCACTCGCCATACTTAACACTTGGCCATGGGCATCCCGCACATCGCCACGCTGCATGCGCGCCATCCATTCACTGCGCGGAATAGCAGGGAACTGCTCAACCAGAAAATCAATGATGGTTTGCCATTGCCCGGGCGGCAGGGCAACGGCGCTGGGACCAACGCCATTTTTGCTCGCTGGCTTCACGATGGTATTTATTCGCTCGCTCACTCGCTGTCTTCGTCCAAACGTTTGGCGCGTTGCAGACGCCATTCCCATTCCTCTACGCCGCCGTAGACATCTTCCAGCGTGGTGTCGGTTTCCCGCAGTTTGGTATTGAGCGCGATCCGATTGTCGAAGACAAAGCATTCACCTTCCCAATCTTTTTCAGCATCCGGTATTTTTTGGAAATAGTTTAGAACGCCGCCTTCAAGTTGATAAACGGGCAAGCCCATATCCAGCATCCATGCACTGGTTTTCTCGCAGCGAATACCGCCGGTGCAATACATGGCGACGCGCTTACCTTCGGCTTGCCATTGCGGCACATGCTCTTCTATGTATTTTGGAAAATCACGAAAATTATCGACGCCGGGATCGATCGCATTCTTGAATTTACCGAGCTTGAATTCAAAGCTGTTGCGATTGTCGATGACGACCACATCGTCTTGCGCAATTAGTTCACGCCATTCTTCCGGACTGACATCGATGCCGGTTTTGTTGACGGCATCTACGCCGTCAACTCCGAGGAAAACAATCTCCGATTTTTTGTGCACCTTCATGCGCGCGAAGGGTGCGGTATGACAGGCGCTGCGCTTGAATGCAATATCGGCAAATTTGCCGTCGAAAACTGAGTCGGTGCGTAGTGCTTGCTCGAATGCATCAACCGCTACTCTGGTGCCGGCCAGCACGCCGTTGATTCCTTCGTCCGCCACCAGGATGCTGCCGAGCAAATCATGCGTAAGTTTGCGCAAGCGCGTGACAACGGCGTCCGCATCGGTCAGCACGGCAAATTTATAAAAGGCGGTATGCAGTAAAACTTCCGCTGCTTGAGGCTGGGATGGATTCATACCGAGATTGTCGCAGATTTGCCTAGCGCCTTCGTAATCGTAAGGTTGAGGCAAGGCAAGAGCGCTTATTCTTACATCAACTAAAGCCGCTGTCTGATACGCATGCCCATAGGTGGAGGCTACATTACTTTATGGATGCAGGTTTGCAAGTGAGGAAATCCAGCGTCTAAAAACTTCGGGCAAGGCCAACATGATGACTGGCCCGACTTCTTATAAATACTTACCCTCGGGGGTCATGATGACAACTGCAACTAAATCGAATGCCACGCCAGCCCAGAAATCGCCAGCCAAATCTGCTACTACGGCTGCCGGTCCTGATGCGGTCACTTTATTGATGGACGATCACAAGAAAGTGAAAAAACTTTTCAAGGATTATGAAAAGTTAGCCAAGAAGGACGATATCGAAGGCAAGGTCGAGATCGCAATGAAAATTTGCGAAGACCTGACAGTACACGCGCAAGTAGAAGAAGAAATTTTTTACCCTGCAGCTCGTGACGCTATCAAGGATGACGAGCTGCTGAATGAAGCTGAAGTTGAGCATGCAACTGCGAAAGACCTGATTGCACAAATCGAGCACATGTCCGGCGACGAGCCTATGTATGACGCCAAGGTCAAAGTACTCAGCGAGTACATCGATCATCACGTCGAGGAAGAAGAGACAGAAATGTTTCCAAAGGCGAGAAAAGCAAAAATGGATCTCGAAGGACTTGCGGTTGAAATGATGGAGCGCAAGGAAGAATTGATGGCAGCGATGGTTTAAGATTTGGTGTAGGCACTCCAATGCGGGGTGCAGGCAGCAAAGATTAGGCAGGAGGCAATATGAGCAAGAAAAATAGTGGAATCAATGACAGTAATGACGCCAGCGGCGAGCAGAGTCACGTAGACGGCAATTCGGGCATCAGCAATCGGATAGACGATGAAGAGTTGCCTGATCCGCCAACAGAGCTCACTTCGGAGCTGGCTGACGAAGCAGTCAAGAATGCAAAGACACCGACCAAACGCGACAGCAAGAGGTTTTAAAAACTAGTTTAGCGATTGAATCGAGAAGCCGATATTGAAATGATGACCGAGGCGATAGGTTGGGCGAGCGCCTTGATATTATTGCTTACAGTATCGTCGCAGGTGTGGAAACAATGGCGCTCAAAAACCAGCGCCGGGGTTTCCAAATGGTTGTTCATCGGACAGATCAGCGCATCGATCGGATTTGTTAACTATAGCGTCGCTGTGGAAAATTGGGTCTTTGTGTGGACCAATTCCTTTTTACTCTTCGAAGCGCTGCTTGGGCAATGTTTATATATTAAGAATAAACATGCCGAGCAAAAAAATATGCAAGCTTAAGCCTGAAAAGCGCAGAGAGCCTAATCAGCATTCGTTTAAATTCAATCAGGCCTTTGCTATTTATCGACTTCCTGCTTTTGCTTCCCTGAAGAAAACATATCCCACAAAGAAATAAATAGCGACGCAATCACAGGCCCGATGACGAATCCGTTTAGGCCCAGCAACGCCATACCCCCTACGGTGGATATCAATACAACGAAGTCTGGCAGTTGAGTATCTTTGCCGACCAAAATCGGACGCAAGACGTTATCGACCAAGCCGATTACCAGTATGCCGAATGCGATCAGCGTAACGCCTTGCCAGATGGCACCTGTCACCAAAAAGTAAATCGCGACCGGTACCCAAATCAAGGCTGCGCCGACCGCCGGCAACAGCGACAGAAACGCCATGAGAACAGCCCATAACAAGGCACCTTGCACGCCGAGGAACATGAACGCGATGCCGCCCAAAGCACCTTGAACTCCGGCGACGATGATGTTGCCTTTAACCGTTGCGCGGATGGCGGTAGTCAAGTTGTTGAACAGAACCCGTTTATGGTCGGGATTCAAAGGCGCGGCCTGCTTGATGCGCGTCACGATCTTGTCGCCGTCGCGAAGCAGGAAAAACAGGATGTACAACATGATCGTAAAGCTGATCAGGAAGCTAAATGTGTTCTGGCCGATGCTGATTGCTTGCTTGGTGATGAACTCACTGCCCTGTACCGCGGCGTTGGTCAGCTTGGTCTGCAACACGCTAAAGTCGGTTAATCCAAATCGCTCTAATGGACTGACGAGCCAAGTAGGTAATGCAGCGACGACCTTTTGAAAAAACAAGCCAAAATTGATCTCGCCGGAACGGATGCTGTTATACACATCGGTTGCTTCATGAGCCAGCGAAATGGAAATCAACACCAACGGAATGATCACGACGATCATGCAAATAACTAATGTGGCGAGCGCGGCCAGATTGCTGCGCTGATTCATCTTGATCAGCAGCGCGCGATAGAAGGGTGAAAACAAAGTGGCCAGCACAACCGCCCAAAATACTGCGCCATAAAACGGCAGCAAAATAGCGAGGAAGGCGAGCGAAAAGGCGACCAATAAAATCACGAAGGTTTTTTGCTGAATTTCTGGATAGTTCATGTGATGGATGGCCGTTTGAACGGCGCGCATTGTTAATGCAGGCCATGCTACCTGAACTTGCGCAGGAAGTGAGCGTGCGATCTCCCATAAGGGCCTTGCGGAGTATGGAGCGCGAGCAGAGAACGAAGAAAAAACACAGGCCTGAGCTGGTCTTGAGGAATGACAGCGTTAACTAAAAGGATTATTTAGATACAGCTAGTTTGCTCATGTGCTTGGCGCGCATTGGTTCAATACAAACCATGCCATCAATGCAGCGGGTGCATTCAATGCACCTGCCACGATGAACACTGTATGAAATTGCTTGCGGCACCAGCAACCGACCACGGTAGTAGCAAGTTTTTGTTCAATGACGTAGTCTTTGGATAGTAATTAATATTGCAGAAAATATTGTTTTCGCTTTGAGTAAATCTGACGCGCCATCGTCTACCTCGATATCAGCGCATTGCTTTGTGTAGTGAAATACCTGATCTGTCGATGAAAACTGTATAAGTTCTTCATCATTTTGCTAGCGTTACCCACCTTACCGATAAGGAATTACAAAATGAAACGTTCACTGATTCTGTTCTCCGCTGCTGCTACCCTGGTTTTTTCCAGCGCTGCTTTCGCGCAAACTTTACCCGTGAAAAAAGCTGACGGTGTCTTGGTTAACAGCGCTGGTATGACGGTATACACCTTCGACAAAGATGTCGCCGATAGCGGCAAAAGCACCTGTAACGGTCCTTGCGCAACAGCCTGGCCGCCGGTTGCTGTTGGCGATGCCAAACTGGCCGCGCCATATTCGGTCGTCACGCGTGACGACGGCGCCAAACAGGTTGCCTATAAAGGTAAGCCTTTGTATCTGTTTGTTTCCGATACCAAAGCCGGCGATCGAAATGGCGACAAGGTCAAGGACGTCTGGCATATCGTCAAGGACTGAACGAAGTTGATTATTGAGGCCGAACATTCGTGGAGCCAGACATGCGGGATGCGCGCGATGGTTTGATCGCGCGTATCCCGCGCGTGCATCGTTGCCCCTATGTCTGCGTTTGGTCACCCATCTGAGTGCGAGTGGGCACTGACTTGACCTATGTTTACAGCAATCATTTACAACAGTTAACATTCCCCAATGCCAAAGCCTGTAAGCTTGTGGCTAGGCTGTGCATGCTGTTTGATCCCGTGGGCGATGTGCCTACGCTGGTTTAAAATGCAATCCATGTTGCAATCAGTCAAAATAATGACGACAATCAAGCCGACGCTTCTTGGAGGGTAGTGGCTGCCAGATTCCAGCCTGTAGCTGTGAATACCGCTGTGTATATTTTCAACGCTGTTTTTCCAATACGGAGAGCGATTTGCCAACCAATTCCGCGCATAACCTACACGATGTAACGACTCAATTAAGCGCGCTGCTGGAGCAAGTCAAAGCTGGCGTAGGTGGCGATACCGTCGCGCGGGAGTTGCAGGCCGTGCTAGATAATCTCGGTACCATCGCGACCACCGACGGTTTGACCGGCGCGTTGAATCGCCGCGGCTTGCTGGAAAAACTCGACGGCGAACTGGATAGAGCCAAACGTACCGGCCATCCATTTTCTTTCGCGGTAATTTCTATCGACCAATACCATGTTTTGAACGAACAGTACGGCAGCGTCATCAGCGATCAGGTGTTGAAAAACCTGACAGGCGCGGTACTTTCATTGATACGTTCGCTGGATTCGTTTGGTCGTATCAGCCCCAATGAATTTGCCTTGATCCTGCCGACTACATGGCTGGATCAAAGTGATGGTGCAATTGTACGTTTGACGGGAGCTGTTGCTGCGCTGGATTGGGCTTCCATTGCGCCTTCATTAGCGGTGACTTTTTCAACCGGCCTGACAACCAATATGACCGGAGATGATGCAGACAAGATGATTCTGCGCGCCAGTCAGGCGCTGATGTTGGCGAAAGCAAAAGGGCCAGGCGCCAGCGCTGCGCTAGACCACAGTTTGGCAGACATCGACCCGGGAATAGATCTGGGGTTCTAACGTGCTTGTAGTCAGCTAGCGGTTTCCCCGGACGAGCTGAAGCTATTCGCGATGTTCGATTTCTCCATCCTATAAATACGTGGCGGTAGCAAGGCTGATGCGGCCGCACATCCAGCCCGCTTTGATGGCATCCATACGCAATTAGCTTTCGTATTTCCCTTCATCCCACCTCAATTGATGGCAGACCAACGATCTGCGCATCATTTTTGCCGCTTAGTTTGACTGAGTGATGATCTTGACCTCGCCCGACAATGCTTTATGTACTGGGCACTTATCGGCGATCTTGTTCAGGCTTTCTTTCTGTTCTGCGTTCAGGTCGCCGTAGTATTTCAGTGTGCGGTTGAAGACATACGCGCCATCTTGTTCAGCAGCGGTAACCGAGACGTCAACTTTCTCCAGCGGCAATTCCTTGCGGCCGGCATACATATTCAATGTCACTGCGGTGCATGCTCCCAAGGCTGCTGCCAGCAGATCGTGCGGTACAAAACCTGCGTCGTCGCCACCGAATGCGGACGGTGCATCAGCGATCAATGAATGTGGACCGGCGGTAACGATGTGTTGCAGCTTGCCTGCACCTTTTGTTACTTTGATTTCTGTTTGTGCCATCTGATATCTCCAATTAAAAAACGATTAAAACGAATAGAAAAAATTAAAAACTTTGTGCGGCTGCGATAAAAAGCGGGCGTGATGTTCGTGCTTGGCGTGATAGTTTTCATGCCCGGTTTAGAGTTGCCGCTACTATAACGCACAAGGGCGGGTACGCATTATTGGAGTCGTCATGTGCTTAATTCACAGTCGTTGTAAGCTACTGTAAGGCTATGCCGCTACACTGCTTTTTCGCCGCTAGGCAGGATCACAAGTTTTGGCCTCGGCACTCTTCGACAATTGACACATCACTGGACACGATATGACGAATGACTCTACTCAGAAAAAAATTCCCGTTACTCTCATTCCCGGCGATGGCATCGGCCCCGAGATCGTTGATGTCGTTGAGCGAGTATTCGATGCGATGGGGAATCCTTTTGCGTGGGAAAAACACCAGGCCGGCCTGAATGCATTTGAAAAAAATGGTGATCTGTTGCCGGAAACGACGCTCAACAGCATTCGCGAAACCGGTCTCGCACTGAAAGGGCCATTGACAACGCCAGTCGGTGGCGGCTTCCGTTCTGTCAATGTGCGTCTGCGTGAAACCTTCCAGCTCTATGCCAATGTCCGCCCTGCAAAAACGATCGTACCGGGCGATCGTTACGAAAAAATCGATCTGGTCATGGTGCGTGAAAATCTGGAAGGCCTGTACGTTGGCCACGAACATTACGTGCCAATTGGCGATGACGCGCACGCAGTCGCGATGGCGACCGGTATCAATACACGCGCCGGCAGCCGACGCATCGCCAAGTTCGCATTCGACTATGCAGTGCGTAACAACCGCAAGAAAGTCACCATCGTGCATAAGGCCAATGTGCTAAAAGCATTGACCGGACTATTTCTGGAAACCGCAAAGCAGGTCGGCCTCAATTACGCCGATCAAATTGAATTCAATGATCGCATCGTCGATGCCTGCGCGATGCAACTGGTATTAAACCCATGGCAATTCGATGTACTTGTCTCTACCAATTTGTTCGGTGACATTCTGTCTGATCAAATCGCCGGTCTGGTCGGCGGCCTCGGCATGGCGCCGGGTGCGAACATCGGCGACGGCACAGCAATTTTTGAAGCGGTGCACGGCTCTGCGCCTGATATCGCAGGTCAAGGTCTGGCTAATCCAACCGCGCTATTGTTGGCAGCAGCGTTGATGGCTGAACACAGGGGTTTGCATAAAATAGCGCTGGATTTACGTGAGGCAATCGACGCAACTGTCGCGACGGTAGATGGCCGGACGGCAGATATTGGCGGCAAGGTATCGACTTCAAAATATGGCGATTTGCTGATAGCGCGCATACGCGACAAAAAATAAAGTTTTGATTCGGTCGCTTGCAATGCTGTGAAGTTGATCAGTTGGAGTGAACAACTGCTTGAAATAAAAAAAGCGCGTCGTGCGAAACACGATGCGCTTTTGTCATTCAGGCTAACGATCTAATTGGTGCTTTTTTATTTTTGAACGCGCGTTGGAATTCGCAACACCATGGTCGCACCGATGGCGCCCAATGCCAGCAAGACTACTTGTATCCACGGCCGAGCGGAAAACATCCAAATGGATAAGCCCACCATCAACACCATTGAAATGATCGCCACGTATTTAGTGCCGCGCGTCAGGCTGCGATGTTCTTGCCAGTTGCGCAGCATCGGGCCGATCAGGGGATGTTGCAACATCCATTGATGTACACGCGGCGATGCTTTGGCGAAGCAGGCGGCGGCAAGTAAGATGAAGGGGGTCGTTGGCAGTCCCGGCAAAAAGATCCCCATCACTCCCAGCAACAATGCCAGGCCACCGGCAAAGGCGTACAGCATCTTGGCAAGACGCGACAGCGGTTTTCCTTCAATCACAGGTGCAGTATGTTTAGTCATCATGCAACACACTAAATTGTTGGGGGGGGTGAATCGAAGAACAGAAACGGTGTTTGGAATCGATGGCGAGCAAAACAAGCATACCAGTTCATTTGCACATCAAGGAGCTGGTTTCTAGTTGGATGAAAACTTACTGCTCAGTCACTGAGCAGTCACCGGCCTGGTCGGCACGAATGGTCGCGTGATTTCCATCGACTCTGGTGTCGGCGTCGCTTCATTGGTTAAGTATCGTTCGACTAGTTGAAAAAAGCGCGCATAGAATTTTTCAGCAGAAATCGTTGCACTTGCCACCTTGACCAATGAATCATCACTTAACGAGAACGGCACTGACAGCGAGCCGAGCGCACCTACGCCCAGACTCGCAGAATTATTGGTCTTCTTCAACGCATAGCGATCTTCGAGGGCGTTAGCAAATACCGATGACGTTGTGCCATCTGCCGTATCGGCAGCACAGACGACGCGAAACGCGATTTGTACATGCACATCATTCCCAGGCTGAAAACTTTTGCGGCCATCCACCTGATCGGCACTGGCGGCATTGATCACATAACCCTGACTCAGCAAAGTGCGGCGCACTGCTTCGCAAGCAACATTGCCTGGCACCGGAAATCGACGCGAATAGACATCGGCCGAATCGAATTTTTCTGAAGTGTAGACAATAGGTTTGGGCCCGGCGCAGCCAGCGACGAGAATCAATAACCCAACTTGCAGCAATAAACGTGAGCTGCATTGCATAAAATAAATTCTCCGTTGTGGTTCGCGAATGTCGCGGTGATGTTTTTTTATTGACTGAAAGACTGCATGAAAATTCCATTTCATCTTCTTTTCATGGATTTTATTGCTTGATTTGCTTTCACGGGTCATAAAACTTGCAGTCATGCCGATTTTTTCGGGCTGAAATAGTTTCTGAACCGTCCACCACCGCGATTTTTACATGGTTTGAAAACGAGTTTGCCGCTACACAATCCTTGAAACTCAGTTAATCTTCTCCCCTTGTCGCTTTAACAGAGAAAAAGTAATGGGTAATCTGGTGATTGTTCGCCACGGCGAATCGCAGTGGAACAGGGAAAACCGCTATACCGGCTGGACCGATATCGATTTGACTGCCGATGGTATTCAACAGGCGCGTAACGCTGGTCGCGCACTGGCCGAAGCTGGATTCCGCTTCGACGTCGCCTTCACTTCTGTGTTGAAAAGAACCATACGCTCGCAATGGCTGATGCTCGATGAGATGGACGCAATGTTCACTCCTGTCATCAGTCATTGGCGTCTTAACGAACGGCATTATGGCGCGCTAACCGGGCAAAACCGCACGGCTACCATCACCGAGTTTGGTGAGGAGCAAGTTTGGTTATGGCGGCGTGGTTTCGACAGCCGACCGCCGCTGATGGATAAGGACGACCCGCGTTCACCATGTCATGAAGCCCGTTATGACGGCCTTGATCGCGCATCATTGCCCTTGGGCGAATCGCTGAAAGATACGGTGGAACGCGTGCGCCTGTTTTGGGATGAAGCGATCGCCCCTGCCTTGCGGGAAGACAAGAACATCATCATTTCCTCACATGGCAATAGCCAGCGTGCGCTGGTCAAATTGTTGGAAGACATGCCGGATGAAGAAGTCTCGCGCTTCGACGTGCCGAATAGCGTGCCACTGGTATACAAACTTGATACGCAATTGCGTGTGCTGGAAAGAAGCTCGATCAATATTCCACATCCGGAAGTGTCGGCGATTCTCTGAACGCAGCGATTGCCTCAAAAAAACGATCCAGGTCGCGGTTTTTTTGTGCGGAATATCTAGAGTGAAGTAATCCGGGGCGTGCAGCCCTATCGATAATTCTCGAAGAAATCTTTCTTCAAGAATTCTTCCAGTTCTGCATTGTCCTGCACGCGGGCCGACAAGGTAACGGCGCGACCGAGGCGGCGCGATTGCCAGCTGAAGTCGCCGGATTGGCGTTGGCGTATCAGTTCTATCATCTTGCGCACTATCGCTGTATCGATATCGCCGTTCAGACCTGCATCGATTTGCAGCAGCTGACGCGTCGTATCGCGACGACGCTCATCCCAGCCACGGAAAATCATCTCCGCCGTGCGCACACCTTTGAACGTTACCTGGAATACGCCGCCGCCATCGTTGCGACCGCGTGATTGTGCTTGTTGCACGCTGTGCTGGATGTTGGCGCGTGCGATCGCATTGTCATCCGGCTGCTCTTCGTTTTCCCTGTCGTTGCGATCCGGCGTGCCTGCCGCGCGGCGACGTTCGCGCGCGTTGTCGAGCATGCTCATCATGTCAGTCGGCGCGGCTTCTGGCTGCGCTTGTTGTGGCTGGACGCTGACAACTTTTTCTTGCGGAACGGGCGCCGGTTTTTTACGCGCGACATCCTGATCCCTACGCGCCTTTTCTTTTGGCTTGCCGGTTGTCCTATGGGTTTGCGGCGTAACGATGATGGATGACGTTAGCGGCGCTTTGCTCGAACCTTCGGAAGGCGGTAACAAACGTATCGACAGCGGCGCAGTCATTGACGTGCCGATTTCTTGCGGCGGAGTCGACTGATGCTCCAGCGCAAAAAGCAGGATCGCAATATGGAACAACAGTGATAGCGCTAAACCGAGGTAGCTGGGATTGCGCGCGTAGGCAAGAATGGAATGGGACTTCATCTTCGACAGCAGGTGGAAAACTGCTGACATTATGGACTTTTCAGGAATTCTTGTTTGAGCAGAATGTCTTTACGTGATTGGCAAGCTGGCGAACGCAGGGAAATTTTGGAAAAGTATCGCAGTAAAGAGTTCCCTGACAACGCCAGACCAGTATCTAGCCCGTACTAATATTTCAAGCGCATTACAAAGCAATAAAGCCATATTGCAAAGTGAGCGCCGCCGCCCAATTATTTACTGCATCGCGGTAGCGGTATAACAAAGCAAGGCCGATTAATCCGTACAATGACAATATCAGTGCATCAACTCTCATCAGAAAATCCTGTCAATTGAATACGCCACAAGATCCCGTAGTTGCAGCGGATACCGACGTAGATGCCAATATCGCATCGCCGCCGCTGTATATCGTTAAAACCTCCACCATCCACGGCACCGGCATCTTCGCGCGCAGCGTGATCGAACCCGGCGCATGCATCGTCGAGTATCAAGGTGAACGCATTCTGTGGGAAGTCGCACAAGACAGGGCCGATGCCGACGGCCCGCTCAATCACACTTACTTCTTCAGCCTGAATGATGGTCGCATTATCGACGGCGGCAGCGGCGGTAATGAAGCGCGCTTCATCAATCATTCTTGCGAACCCAATTGCGAAGCCGTCGAACACGACGATGGCCGCGTTTATATCTATTCAGTACAAGAGATCGTCGCCGGCGAAGAGCTCAGTTACGACTATGCATTGATATTTGAAGAACGTCATACGCCGGCCGTCAAAAAAGCATTCGCCTGTTATTGCGGTGCGCCTACCTGCAGTGGATCGATGTTGATGCCAAAACGCTCGGCCAGATATCGCGCTCAACAAGCGTTGTCTAAATAACGAATCCGTAAACTGAATGAGTGGTCGGCTCATTTAAACACCTTCCTCAATAAATAATTCCGTCCAAGCAGCAAGTCGATTAGTGTTTCCAACGCACGATTAAACATCTCAAGTGATACATATTTAACGCAAGACTTGCAGGGATTTTTTTTAAATCCTGACAACGCATCATTGTTAAAACAGATATCAGTTATTAAAAATTCGCATATCCAATTTTGCGTAATCCATCTTCTGCAAAGCGTTGCTGCATATGGCTTTCCGAGACTTTTTCGCAGCAATGAAAATGTCAATTTCCGAGCAAATAAGTAAAACTACGTATTGTTGGGCTAAGTGTACGTACGTATATTCCATCGAAAATTTAACGGGCAATTAACATTCCCTTGAGATTGCTGAAGAGCGCTCAACCCATTCCGTTTTTTCTGATTTGTGTCTTTATGATGCCGCTGGTTCGCCGGCACCGGGATTTGCCTCACGCTAGGCAAATCCCCGGCAGTGAAATTTGATCAAGCGGGGTTGTGTGCTCCGAAGATGGTTTTTTCATGCAAGCGGGAAGTTGTACATGATCAAACCAAGTCTTGCGGTCCTTGATCGGATCACCAAGACAAAAGGCGGAACGGCGATCGACCGGACCACGAAGTGGCTGCCTTTAAACCCAAACCTTGAGAAGCCTTTGCTTGCATAGGCGAATATTTAATCCAGGCATTAGCTATTTGGTCGCAAGACCAAATGATTGATGGGCATGAGGAACACATGATGGCAACTTTTAACGGAGCATTCAAATGAGCGGCGGACCAGCAGTAGCATTAGACAAACCAGTATCCAACAAGCGTTGGCTACAATTGATCGTTGGCGTTGTATGTATGATCGCAACCGCGAACATTCAGTACGCGTGGACATTGTTCGTTCCAGAAATTCAACAAGAATTCGGCTGGAAGCGTGCAGAGATTCAAATCACATTTACCATTTTCGTTCTGGTACAAACCTGGCTCGCACCGATTGAAGGTTACTTCATCGATAAATTAGGCCCACGCCTGATGGTCGCATTCGGCGCCGTCTTTATCGGTTTCGCCTGGTACTTGAACTCGAAAGCCACAACGTTGACCGGCTTCTATGTCGGCGCAGCATTCGGTGGTATCGGCGTCGGTTCGATCTACGCAACCTGTATCAACAATGCGTTGAAATGGTTCCCGGACCGTCGTGGCTTGGCAGTTGGCTTGACCGCTGGTGGTTACGGTGCTGGTTCTGCTGCAACGATTCTGCCTATCGCAGCAATGATCGAATCGTCGGGCTTCCAAGAAACCTTTCTGTTCTTCGGTATCTTGCAAGGTTCGTTGGCATTCGTAGCTGCATGGTTCCTGCGTTCGCCAGCTAAAGGTGAAATCGTCGCATCGTCCAAACTTGCACAAGCAACACGTGATTACACCTTGAAAGAAGCACTGAACACCAAATTGTTCTGGCTCATGTTCTTGATGTTCATCTGCGTAGTTACTGGCGGCATGATGGCTGTGGCGCAATTGGGCGTGATCGCACAAGATTTGGGCGTACATGACTTCAAAGTCGACCTTCACTTCTGGGTAATGGCAGCATTGCCTTTGGCACTGATGCTAGATCGCATCATGAACGGTATCTCGCGTCCATTGTTTGGCTGGATCTCGGACAACATCGGCCGTGAAAAAACCATGGTTATTGCGTTCACACTGGAAGGCTTCGGCATTATTGCTCTGGGCTACTTCGGTCACAACCCATGGGCGTTCTTGATCTTGTCCGGCGTCGTGTTCCTGGCATGGGGCGAAGTTTACTCACTGTTCTCGGCTCTGGCTGGCGATGCATTCGGTACCAAACACATCGGCAAAATCTACGGCGTGTTGTACACCGCTAAAGGTATCGGCGCTCTGTTCGTACCAGTCGGTAACTTGATGATGGAAGCAACCGGCACATGGTCTACCGTTCTGTACACGGTTGCATGTATGGATATCACGGCAGCGATCCTTGCTATCGTGGCCCTGCGTCCAATCTTGAAGAAACACGTAGCCGACTCGAGAGTGTTGTTGGCGAAGGAGAACGCAGCAGCTAGCGGCGGCGCTCCAACACCAGCGCACGCGTAATTAGGTTTTTCCCCTAGTAGTAAATAGTCTCAACTTTCAGGGCTCCTTCGGGAGCCCTTTTTTTATACCGTATTGATTTGTCGGGAAAATCGCGTTCACCAACAGAGGATTTATTTTTGTTGGCCATCACCCTATCTTCGGGTCATACATTTATGGCGCCGGGCTAAGAATAGACCGAGTTACCCAGAGTGGACACGCATTTTCCGAATCCTTGGAGCGCGCGTTATACGGGAAGCCTATTTCCGCGGATGGATAGTGCGGCGAGTTGCACCGTCTATAGCGATTTGAGAGTGAAATTTGTTTGCGTTAAACCTTGGAAGCAAGGTCGTGACAGTGCGAGGTCGCGATGACACCCATGCGCGAATGGCTGTCGTAAATGTAGAGAGATATTATTCTTGCACGCGGATCAGCCAGTCATCAGTGATTCAGGCGTAAAAAAATCCCGGCACTAAAGGTCGGGATTTTAACTGTGAGTAAGAGAGAAAGTGCGCCAACGAAAAGGACGTCAGACTGGCCTCATTCCACCGCGGTTTTTGCGACGATTCATCATAAAGCCCAACAAGCCCAATCCAGCCAACATCATCCCGTAGGTTGCGGGCTCAGGCACTGGCGAGACGCTAACCAGCGAAGCGTCCTTGTAGAACATTGTCAGGTTTGAATAAGAAGGCACTTTTCCGCCGCCGTTAAACCAGTCAACCTTGAAAGTACCTGTTTGCGTTTGACCGGCAGTCAACTGCGTATTATCGAACAGGAATGAGGTCGTAGCGCCACCTGCATGCATGCCCAAAACGAGGTCAAGGATCATGCTACTGGATGACACGATAGACCACTCGCCCGATTTTTTATCAGCACTAAGAGAGAAATTGAGACCTAACGGCGAGCCAACCAAAGTCGTCAACGGGTTTTGAAAAGTGCCGCTGCCATCGACTTTAGCCAGCAAATTCCATGAGCCTGCAAAAGTGCTGTTGAAGGTATCCACGTTTCCGTTCGGACCAGCTTGTCCGTTTGCTGTCGAAAATGCGATACCGTCGGCTGCTTGCCCACTTAATGTAAAGTCAGTTACATCGGCGTTACCAATGCTGGGTTCAGCTGCAGTGGCATTAACCGACAATCCGAGCAAAAAAACTGCCAAATATTTTTTCATTTTTGATGCCTTTTAAAGGGAATAAAAAATTATCAATCCGATCATTATGTCTTACTAATCATTTAATAGTTGTTAAATATATATTCCCAGAAGGCACTATGAATGCTGATGTTTATCATAAAAGAAGCGCCAATTCGGCCTGCGCGTTTTGCGCCACAAGGCCTTCTTTATCATGCCGCTTCCTATCAATGATTGCTCGGCAACTGTAGGCCCGGGGCGTCAAGCGAGATGAGTAGTTTTCGACACAAGGCGCGCCGATTCTTCGGTGGGGAAACCAGCGACACGATGCGCCTTCATCGGTCTGGAAAAATAATAGCCTTGCATATGATCGCATCTTGCCAAGCGCAGAAAAGCAAGTTGCTCAGCCGTTTCCACTCCCTCAGCAACCACCGACAACCCAAGGCTGTGTGCCAATGCAATGATGGCGGTCACGATCGCCTCGTCTTCCCCACTGCAGGGAATGTCTCGAACAAACGCGCGATCAATTTTCAGTTCGTCGATGCGCAGGCGTTTCAGGTACGCCAGCGACGAATAGCCTGTTCCAAAATCATCGATTGACAGTTTGATTCCGTGTGATCGCAATTGATCAAGTAGCGAAATGTTGCTTTCGATATTTTCCATCAATACCGATTCGGTTATTTCCAGTGAGAGCTGATCCGGCCGTAATTTCAACGTTTTCAGAGAGGCCAGAATGTCGGGGAGTAAAGCATCGCTCTTGGTCTGCCGCACCGATAGATTGACCGCAACTTTGATATCGCCCAAGCCTTGAT
>Ga0326733_1000153_pt1 | contig 22531 bp, 21 predicted proteins | sample 14_GP2_308_FD_207946 | JGI IMG/M metagenome (GOLD analysis project Ga0326733, IMG submission 207946) | Glacier ice microbial communities from Ngari, Tibet, China - 14_GP2_30.8 | ecosystem: Environmental > Aquatic > Freshwater > Ice > Glacier | place: China: Ngari, Tibet | collected 2018-07-17
ATTCGTAACAATCCTTGATTGGAAGTCGTTGCTAGTTCAAAGGCTAGGCCGTTGGTTGTTTTCATTGAATTTGTACCTTTTTATTTTGTTTTATGAATTTTTGTTTGTGATCACTTACACTACTTATTGTACACTTATTTGTAATTTTGTCAATATTTGTATTTAGTACGCTATGCGTTTGTTTGTCTTACTACTGTGTTGGACTAATAGTACTGCTCCGTAACGACAGGAACAATCAAAAACTGTTTAGTCTGTTGTATTTTTTGCAGGTAGAAAGATCGCTAAGAGTACGGCGCCGGCAATCAGGAATAAAAGTATCGAGAATCCAGTTGAAACTGGACTGTTAGTTGTATTAAGCGGGGTAGCCGGTTGCGCGACTGATGCGGTTACCTTTGGCAAGGCGACAGTTGATAAAGCTTGATTTTGTAAAGGCACGCCACCAGTCGAGTTATCTAGCAGCGTACTAGTAGTTCCCGGTTGGACCTTAGCTGACTGAGTACCCGATCCAGTTGATTCACCAACCGACTGAGGGTCTTGCGTCGTATTTTGTGTACCGGAACCTGAAGTTGTCGATAGATTAGAATCATTCATGAGTTAAGTATAGCTTAAAACCAGCGTTTGGTTTTGAAATATAGGAACATCCCGATTGCTAGGAACAGCGACACGAATGCCACCAGTATAGCGGTCGTGTAGACACCTAAGAAAGACCAAGACGCAAACTCGGTCCCACCAGGCAAAGGCACGTTCATTCCATACAATGTCCCCAACACTGTAATCGGAATCGTGAACGTGAAAACTAAGGTTAGGACAGCTAAGATCTGATTAGTTTTCTCGGTGCTAGTCGTAAAGTCAGCATCCTTAAATATTTCGATGGTTTCCTGGGCTTCATCAATCACCTCACTCAGTTTGTGGGCTAGCTTAGCGTTATTGGCGTAGTATTTATTAAGGTGTTCGCCATTGAAATTATTGATTTGCTCGGCTAAATCCCCGAGTACCAACTGCAGCGGTTTAACGACGCGTTTAATACGCGTAATCTTCTGGCGTAATTTACCAATTTGAAAGGCGTCCGATCGATCGTCATCAAAGACTAGCGTTTCGGTCGTGTCTAATTCTTCCAAGATATTTTCGAGGGTATGTGAGACGTCCTCGAGCAGTTGTTTCAAGATCGTATACAACAGATAGCCAGCCGAATCGTGGCACAATAATTTAGCTAATTCTGGGTCACCCTTACATTGTTCAAACAACTCAGTGATGGCTGACTTATAGCCGTCGTGAATAGTAATCACAAAATCTCGACCTAAAAAGATTCCGACCTGACTTGTGTATATCCGGTCGACTGACGCGTCGTAAATAGGTAGGTGAGCTAAGAAGAAGATATAGTTGTCTTCCCTCTCGACTTCAATCAGCTGGACCGTCTGCGTACTTTCTTTCAGGTGGACCGGGTGCAAGTTAAACTGATTTTCCAGAACCTTGAACATGTCCTTTGACGGTTTAGCGACGTTAACCCAGGTTACTTCGTTAATCTTAAGGACATCTTTTAAAGCTTTGGGCTGATCCATATTACGTTAATCATAAAATAGTTATGCTTAATCGCCTAACTGAATCTGATGATGTGTCGCCATAAAGTTCGGTATACCATGTCATTCCCCACCTAAACTTAATTAAGAAGACGGCAATCACTTACTCTCTCACAAATCGCAAAGCCTTTGCCTGCTATTTAATTAGTCAGCTGATCGAAAGATATTACGACTGAATTCTTGAAGGTGAATTTCCCGACATAATCATGGGGGTAAGCTTCGCTGATATTATGCTCGCCGAAGTCCTGCCCGATGTGATTGGCTCGCAATGCCGCCATCACACCGGAATGGCAAACAAGTAGGATAGCTTTGCCCTCATTCTGATCGTTAATCTCATCTATACACTCGAATACTCGTCCCTGCATATGTTCAAGTGACTCGCCATTTGGTGGAACGAAGTGCGTATTCCTGTCTAAATCGGGATAAAGCGCATAAGCCTCAGTACTTAACATATTAGCGGCATCGCCATAACTAACCTCTCGTAGTCCGGATGTAGATATTACCTCTTCTCTGTATCCGATACTTTGAGCAATAAAATAAGCCGTCGTTAAGGCTCGACCAAGATCGCTAGAATAGATTTTATCTAACTGAAAGTTCCTTAACTTCTGAACAACACTCTCTGTCGGCACCAAACCTGACTCGGTTAATGGTGTGTCTGCCCAGCCGGACAACCGTCTTGCACGGTTGTTTTTGGTCTCACCGTGACGCGCTATGTAGAACGTATTCATTAATTATCCTGAGGTTGGCTAAAGTTATTAAAATATTTTGTTCTTCCGCTTGCTATATCTTCTGTCAAATTAGTATGTCGTAAGAATTCCGGCAATACATCACTTGAAGACGGATTCAAAAAACTGGCTTCTGCTATTTCGATGTAACCGTGTGTGGAATTAGCGAGGTCAATACTTCGAAAATTATCGTGATTAGAAACGTGAAAAAAGAATTCCATATGCTCCCAATCCCCATGTTGAAACTGTTGTATGTACAAAAGATTGCCTATCACGGGTTTTATTCCGGTTTCTTCGATTATCTCGCGTTCTAAAGCAGCGATGAGTGGCTCGCCAACATCGACCCCGCCGCCAGGCGTGCACCAAAAGTTCTGACCCTCATTACTTTCAGTACCCGGAAATTTTTTCAGCTTTACGCAGAATAGTTCAGTTCCATTAGTAATTATTGCCCTGACAGCAACTCGACGATTTATCATGAATCTAATTGTATCAGCCATTTTACAGATATCTGTTAGTATTTGATATGAGTATTGCGGAGAATATATGAGAGAGCTGATTGCCGAGATTAAAGAAGAGTTTGTCGATTTTATAGAAGACTATAAAGAGTTGATTGGACGCCGACAGCCAAGTAAAGAGACCAAACGAAAGCCAGCCGTCTTGTCGGGCGAGATGAGATTTATTCGTCCGGCTTATCTCTTCGCCGAACGAGTTGAAAATGGTATTAAATTTTTATTTGGCGGTTCAGTCGTCTTGTCCGCTATCACTTCAACATTCATTGGTTTTGCATCATTGTCCGGCTTAGTCGACACCCTGCTCAAGAGCATTCCTGGCCGGTTGATCTTACTCATAATCGGACTCAGTTATTTAGTTATAGCTTTTTGGAAAACATTGCACTTAAACCGCTCACCCAAATAGATTTTGGTTTACAGATGTTCAATAAGTAAAAGCTTCTAAAAGCTTATTCTTGATATCTGATATATTCGGTCAAGAGTATTTATTTGGATTTCAAATGATGTAATTTCGATAAGTGGTTCGACATTTTAATTTCAACAAAACAAAACACCTAGCGTGAACTAGGTGTTTTGTTTTGGTCGCCCAAGTACATTCGCATTGGAACCTTATCTGTAATGAGCTTCTCCGCTGGAAACAGTTATTAGGTGCAGAACCTCTGTTTCAGTACTCTGGCTGCCGGGACTAGAACTGCCCGAGATCAGCAAGGCATTCTAGTAGCGGCAACCCCTTTTTTTACTCTACTCCGATTAAGATTCCTATACGCATAACACCCTTGATACGTAAGCTTTGAGACAGTTACGTTCAATCAGCTAGCACAAATTAATTGAAGCTCAACGTTGTAAAGATTTTTTCGCCCATTTTATTCACATCAGTTTTTTCAGTTTTAGCACCGTTAAAGTTAATTATTGCGTAATAAGACTTATCGCTGTCGGTAAAATAGTAATAGGATATGCCTGCAGCAGTGTCTGCGGCCGGGCTATAAACCCATTTAGTACCTTTTCTGCCGTCAATATCTATTGGAGTCTTTGAAGTCAGCTTATAAAAATTATTGTCTTTTTGCTGAACCTGTTCAACGTAATTAGGGCCGACGTCGCTTCTAGAGCCTTTGTCATATATTTCCATGGTGAACGCTAGTCCACAGTTCTTACCGCAAAGCGTATAACTTGCTTCAGCAAAATCTGCACCTCCAACAACCGTACTATCGCCAGTACTGCCCGTCCACCCTTCTTCACCTGGATATTTAAAGCTGAAACCATGCTCCTCATTAGTTACTTTTTTCCATCCAGCTAACTCATCTTTACCTTCCGGATTTGTGGGTTCAACAGGCTTAACTGTGTCCAAGTTTGAGCCAACAGCAGGGTTGATACTTGTTCGGGGTTTCCCGTTTTCGTTAAAAACATACCATCCAGCGAATCCGATAAATGATACGACTAATACCAATAATAGCCCTTCTACTAAACCGAAACCTTTTTCATTCTTATTCATACTGATCCTTATTTACTTATCATAAGCATATTCTTTTACGTATGTTTTAACAAACAAAAACCCCTGCCTAACTGACAGGGGTGATAATGCTTATGGTTGCGGGACCTGGACAGCGCACGTTAATCTGTGCGCCGCGCTATGCCGGGCAGCAGACTAACGACCAAACCGTTCTGTTAGTTCAGCTCATTACCAAAACAAAACACCTAGCGTGAACTAGGTGTTTTGTTTTGGTTGCGGGACCAGGACTCGAACCTGGGACCTCGTGGTTATGAGCCACGCGAGCTGCCGCTGCTCCATCCCGCATATCAGCTTATCTGGAGAAGGCTCATTGGATTGTATCAAACAGAGGTGGACATGTCAATTAACCCTAGTTAGTGCGATGCAGGAAAAAGTCTATCCAGGCTTCAAAATTGTTACGCTTGACGGTCGGCTTATAAGTGGCCTGGGTTCCAGGTACGGTAACTCCTTCCGTTTTCGCCAAAGCAATAGCTTCCGGCACAACAACCTGTTTCTCTCCCGGTGCTGCCAAACCGAAGTTCTCCCGCGCCGAAAGTTCGAGATATTGATTACTCTTATAATAGTCATTGCCGAGACGGATGTTTTCGTTTTCCAGTTTCTGTAAATCATTATGCTGTTTCAAACCGGTTATGTCTTTTTGTAAAGCATAATTAGTCTGGATGGATCTGACTCCGCTCCAGCTGATCAATAAGACTATGATGACAAAAGCCACCTGACCAAGAAATTGGACGTCTTGCAAACGAGCGAAGTAGTACTCGAATTGTTTCTGAAATTGTTTGATGTTTATTTGCATAACCGTGCTGGTTTTATTATATATCTTTCTGCCAAATCTGATATACTCACATCTGTTAGCGACTAACCGTGCTGACATGCGTGGGGGTATAGCTCAGTGGTTAGAGCAGTCGGCTCATAACTGATTGGTCCTTGGTTCAAGTCCAAGTACCCCCACCATTATGTTTACGCTTAAATCCTTTTTAAATTTTGTTTATCTACAATAGTGTTTTCTACTCTGAAACTACATGTGTTTTCTGCCTTATCAATAGCATTGGAAAGCTCCTTATTAAATGGCACTGAATCAGCCGCTGAATATACATAAATATCGCCTGACATATTAGTGTCAGTACTTTCCCTTATGGCAATATTAGTTTGCATTCCCTTTGCTGATTCATCTTTTCCTAATTCAAAACTCCTAACATGGGTCAGTATAGTATTTATTCTACAGTCAAGTACGCTATCTATAGCCTCTTGTTTAGATATCCAGCGATCTCCTGACCACAAGGGATCATTACTTTCTCCTGTCATATAATTTTCATAGGATATTCTTAAATCACCGCACTTGTCATTCATTTCTTTAGCGGCGCTCACATATTTATCATATGAATTCGGATCAGCGTAATGTGCTCGATCATTATAAGCTCCATTAATTTCATCTGAATATCGAATGTCTACTTCGTTTTGATCGTTCTTTACAAAAGATTCAATCTCACAGTTTTTTATTAACTCAATCGTATCTACGCTGCTTAGCTTTTTGTTGAACTGCCTATTGGATAAAAATAGATTAGCGCTTGGAATAATTATCAATCCATAGATAACAATTATTACGACTAAAATAATCCTATGTAGTTTTTTATTATCTCGAAACAAAAGAATTGTCGCGCTTATTATTCCGATTGGTAAAAATATGGGTAAAGACAATACAACAGGAATCAAATAAAAAGCCATAAGCTCAGTACCTGACGCCCCGCTCCTAGCCAAAGCAGTCAATATTATCAGACTGACAAGTATCAGGAGTAATGGTGCTACACAAAGCAAGACCATAATCCATAGTATTTTGTTTATAGTATTATTCTTTTTTGGCTCCGTCGGCTGTGGAGCCACTTCTGTAGCTTGAGAATAACCGACGGCATCAGGTTGAATCACATTGTTGCTCCCGGTAGTAGCATTTGAAACATTACCGGTAGGTGAAATTATCTGCCCTACCTCTGCATATTCATTTGAAGCAGGCGTACTGCTTATAGATTCATCGATATCTTCGTTTTTTTTGCTGTCGTTTTGCATTTTGTAATCCTTTTCCGGATTATATCAAAGCACTGTTTATTTTACGAATGCTGGTTTGATTAGCATTGGGCTCCCTATATATAAAACGTGTCATACCTGTTTCAAACGCTTTCGTCTTATAGTCATTATCGCCTACAGAACATAGTTGACCTCAGTAGAGGATTTTCTCCTTACCGAACCAAGCATCAGCCTTGTATCATTCCATCCACTGGCAATATCAGCCAACACATCTTCGAGTGGTAGTGTTTCAAATAGCGTTAGACCATCCCCACCATACTTCTTATGCTTAAAAACCCTAGACTGGATAGGCTCTGAGGTACTGTTTGAGTACAGGGTCACCTGGGCTTATAGAATTCGCATTCAGTATCATCTCCCTGAGTTCTGCTGGCTCTGTCTTCTCAAAACGGCGCGCTAACCTTTTGATGTCAGCCGGAGTATTTATTTGTTCTCTATGCAATAGATATGCCGCTACTACCCTCTCGATGTTTTGCATTAGGGCGCCCTGCACCTCCCTCACGCCAATTTCCGATTGTTGTGTCAGTAACTCACTTGCAACGGTTGCTACGGTTCTGATTTTGCCAGGTTTATGACTAAGTATCTGAGGGATATTTTCTATGACGTTATCGGCTACTTCTTGTTCGTAACCCCATAATCGGCTTATTGCACGAATGGTGCGGACTTTCTTTGCCAGTGACTCTACGGCATAGGTAAGTATTCCAGGCGACTCCGATATTATTCTAGCCCCGTCAAGGCCAATAGAGTTGATAGCGTGCAATTTGATCGCAATACTATCTGTAGATAAGCCAATTATGTTAGGGGAAGCGTTGACTAACTTTATACCGTCCAGTCCCAAGCTTCTTAGTGCCTCTAGTTTTTGATCAAGAGTGTTTGGATTGAACATTAGACTCCTAGGAAAGTATTTAATAACCTTCGTAGGATTTAATCCCAAATCCTCAAAATGTTTAGCGCGCGCTATCAATTTATGCGTAGGCATACCTAGTAAAGCAGGAAAGGAGTGTATTACTTTCAAGCCATCTCCGCTTATTTCCTGCAAAGCCTCTACTTTAGCCGTCATGTTTTCTTGGGAATTGCCTAATACACTTGGGTATCCTAATACAACTTTTTTCACGTCTATATTGAGCGCTTCTATGTGTGCAATTTTTGAAGATAAAGACTCAACAGAGTAACTGAAAATTGCTGGTACATCATTGGCTATGGCGGCAATATCTATATCATGGGAAGCTAGTAGGTCAACAGTTTGACGCATGTTAACAACACTGTAGCCAAGCGTACCAGGGTATAAACTAACTACTCGAATTGAATCTATACCTAGGCTATCTAAAAACGCCAGTTTATTCTTTATAATATTAGGGCTGAGACCTATAAGATTTGGCCTGTTCTCGATAACGGCCCTACCCTGCAATCCAGTATTATCTAGAGCTCTTAACTGGTCGCTAATGTAGTCAGGCTCATGCCGTAGGATTCCGGGAAAGGTATTTACAACTTTAACTATGTTCAATCCTGATGCATGTAGTGCTCTGAAAGCGCCAACAACCGTATCAAGTGGAGGACCTGTATAGTGAACGTCTGTCAATTGTCTATAAACATTGTCATCCAGATTGTTCAATCCGCCAAAAAATGTTTCTCTAGTGTGTAATATCCGATCGATTAAATCTTGGTCATCTCTATTCTTACCCACGATATTAATACTTCCCATATCTATCTGTGCATTTATGTCCGATAGCCAGGTTTGCTCATCGTCAGTATGTGGCCAGTTTGCACCTATTTCTAAAAGCCACTCTTTATCTGTAGTAGATACAGGGCCGCTTAGTGGCTCTATTTGACTTAATAAATTCGGTGACTTCTCAGGCATTTAACGCTTATTATACTATATTTGTACGTTTTAGGCAATGATATACTCTCATCTATACTGCGCCTAATCCCTTATAGTTCAAAAAGCTTCTTCTTATGTTAGTAATACGCGCTAATACAGGTAATTATCATCGGATTTAACCATGTTAGCTGTAAGCATTTCTTGATTCCAAGATAAGCTTCGGCACTGAAATAACCATTCCGACAGGTTAGCTGCTATTGGTTCAAAACTTGTGGCTTCACCCCCACCAAGCATAAGCATAATAACCTCTGTTGTCACGACAGGGGTTTTTGTTTGCCAAATAATTAGCGGAAGAATATGCTTAAGGTAATAAATAAGGATCAATATGATTAAGAATGAAAAAGGATTTAGTTTAATAGAAGTAATGCTAGTTATCATTGCGATAACTCTCGTCACTGGCGTAGGATTCTACGTATACAGTTTCTCTAGCAATAAAGATACGAACGAGAGCACAGCTAAACTCGAACCAGCAAAACCCGTCAAGAAAGATACTGAATCTAAAGAACAGTTCCTTGAAATAAAAGAATTAGGTATCAAGCTGGAAACTAATGAGATTTTAAGTAGTGCTTACTACATAAAGGCTAACAATTATTTTTATTTTTCTACTCGCGAGATAGATAGTGAGCCCGAGCTGAAAGGCTGTACTGCAAATGAATCATCCAATGCATTAGGTATAGTTGCTTTGATTGATGGTAAACCAGGAGAAGATAAAGACGAGTCCGCTGCGAGTGATGATGTCTGGAGTCTCGAAGAGCTAGATAAGCCATACTTTAAAAAAGTAGGTGACACTTACTATGGATTCATGAAAGGCAACGGGATCTGCTATGACTCTGAGCAAACGAGCGAACGCCAAGAGCAACTCATAAGTGATACGCTTCAGGAGTTCATAAAACAAACTTCTACATTCACAAAGATTTGATCAGACAATAATTTAAAGCTTATAATCTACCTTCGTGACATTTTGGGTTGATAAAGTGAATAAAATTCTTTAAGTGTCGTTCCAGCCATCAACAATATCTTTAAGAATATCTAGATGGAAGTTTGTTTTAAATAAGCTTAGTCCATCCCCACCATACTGCTTGAGCCGTTATTTATCCCTACTAAGTTTGTAAGCTACTAGTCCAATAACGCCGAGTGAAACGTGAATCAAATTATCTACTACGCTATAGCCGTGGTCCAGGAAACCGAAAAGTCCAGGCGCTACGAAGCTCAGTAGACCGATTATCAAGTATACGGTTCCAAGCACGCCTAGTGTCAGCCCGGCAGTTTTATTGGAAGCCCTTAAACCTACCGCAAGTAGTAGGCTGCCAGAGGCAAGATGAAAGAGGTCTTCTTCAAAATCAATATTTAGTATACCTAAAAGCGATTTTTCTCCTAGGATTACACCGCCGATTCCAATCAGTATTATGGATAGACCTAGTAGCTTAGCGATTAATTTAGCGTTCATGTTTGAAGCTTAGGCTTCTCTAAGCAGTCTTACTATGGGATAACATACAGTTACAATTTCGATATAGCCAGCTTCCTCATGAGTGTATACTTTCAACTACTTTAAGGAGGTACGCACTTATGAATGAAGAGAAAATGAAAGCACTAGTCCTGGTTTGTAGTTTATCTAAGTCCCCGGCTGAATCATCCAGTGAGCTTTTGGCTAAACAGTTACTCACGGAACTCAGCCAATATAACGTTGATGGTACGATCATTCGGGCCGTAGACCACGATATCAAGCCCGGCGTCGGGCTCGACATGGGCGACGGTGATGACTGGCCAAAAATTCGGATGCAGATTATGGAATCGGATATCTTAATATTAGCAACACCGATATGGGTCGGGCACCCCTGCAGTGTTGCGCAGCGTATCATTGAACGGCTTGATGCAGAGTTAAGCGAAGCTGACGATGAGGGTAGGCTGATGACATACGGAAAAGTTGCAGCAGTTGCAGTGCTCGGTAACGAAGATGGAGCGCATAAAGTTTGCGCTGATATGTTCCAAGCGCTTAATGATGTCGGATTCACTCTTCCGGCTGCGTCCGGTACGTATTGGGTCGGCGAAGCTATGAACAAAATTGACTACAAAGATTTAAAAGAAACGCCAGAGATGGTCGTTAAATCCAATAAAAGTCTGTGCTCAAATGTAGCTCATTTAGCGCGACTACTTAAAAATAACCCGTACCCACCAGCGAATTAATTGCTGTCTGGTGACTTAGCTGCTAACAAGGCCTGCTCAGCAGCTTTCTTATTTTCTTCAGTCGCAAGTTTCACGGTAAACGCAAAGGCGCTTCCTTCGCCCAAAACAGAGTGTTCTAAAGTAATCGAACCACCCATTTTTCCTACTAAAAGCTTAGATATGTATAGTCCGAGTCCTGTTCCGCGACTTGAGTCCCGCGTGAACAAGCTATCTCCAGCCTGTTGGAACTTATGAAAGAGAAGCTTTTGGCCCTCTTCAGAAATGCCCGGGCCGCTGTCGGTCACAGTTACCTTAAGCAAGTTGCCCGATGTGCTTAGAGTTAACGAGACCGTGCCTTCTTCAGTAAATTTTAGTGCATTTCCTAATAAGTTATAGACAATTTGCTTGACGCGATTTTTATCGGCATAAACTTCAGGTTGGACCTTTAGCTGCTTTTCAAACTCAATATGGGTATTCTTTTCATTTGCGACCGAAGAGGTTTCATAAACTATTTTTTCAATAACTTCACTAATATCAAAGACTTCGGATACGAAATTAATCTTATCTTGCTCTAATCGTGAAATGTCCAAGAAATCATTTACGATGGCGATAAGACGGGTGCTGGATTCGTGGATATCATCAATCATCTCAGATAGCATCGGATCCTTCAAGGCGTCCGGAAAATAGCTCTTGATCATGCTGGCGTTCCCGCGGATTGCCGTGAGTGGCGTGCGAAGCTCATGTGACGCGATAGAAAAGAATTCATCGCGGGATCGCTGAAGGATATGAGCTTCGGTCTCGTCGACTACTAATATCACCGCTCCGGTTATTTTGTTATCTACTACGATCGGCGACAAGAACACACGCAGGATTGCACCATTGAACTTTACACTTGAGACATCAACGTATTTCCGGTCCTGGATACACAATCTTAGCGATTCTTCGATGTCTATGCCAGTCATACCGCTCAAGACATCACGGATATTAGCTCCGTTATGGTTTGCATTATCGTAAAGCTCGAACATGACTTGGGCGGAACGGTTAAATAAAGAAGTATTCCCTTGTTTATCTACCATGATGAAACCTTGCTTCAAACCGGTGATTGAAGACAGTAGGCGCGCCCGCGACTCTTCCAGGTGCCCGGTCATCTCATTGAAGGCTGCGCCTAATATTCCTATTTCGTCTTTGGATTCTACCTTCACCCGGGACGTCAGGTTTCCCTGTCGTATCAGATTAACAGTACTAATCAATCGTCCGATCGGTAGAGTTATGGTGCGGCTGAAATACCAAGCGACGATTATGACTAATGCCAACGTTAAAGCAATTATAAGAACAGTGACCTTTTGGAGTGAGTAAACCGGAGCATAGACTTCATCTCTATCGATTTCCGTGACCAGCACCCAACTATTAGAAAGATTACGGGTTGTTCTGAGTACTTCATGACCACTGTAGTCCGTTTTAGAATCTAGCCCACTATTTCTGTCGACGAACGAAGCATTTTGCTTAAACCGCAGAGGCGTGATGTATTGGTAGCGACCATCTAGATTCTTTTGGATCAAGTAACTCTCACCGGTTTCACCTAGCCCTGAGTAGTCAGAAGTTATCAGCCGATATGGGTCGAGTTGCGTATCGATAACACCTACTCCGATAAAACGGTCGTCTATCGTCAGAGGCGTTACTAGGCGATGGCGAAGTACACCTTGACTATCTTTTGAAACGATTGTCATGTTTCGCTTTTCTTTGCCGACGATGAACTCTTCCCGCTTGCTATAGTCACTACCGACTACTGAAGCGCTGGTTGCAGCAACGACGTTTCCGACAGGATTAGTAATATAGATCTGCTGAAAAGAACTTTCCTCTTCCAGTATGGCTCTCAGATTCTGTTCGATTTGAAGCCGTGTTTCGGTACCGCCGGATTCATTATATTTATCAAGCAGTAGTCTGAGCTGAAGACGATTAGTAAACTTAGTCAGGCGAATGTCAGATCTTTCGATCAGATCATCGACGGACTGGGACTTACGATCGGCAGTTGAGTCAACTTGCGATTTGATCTGCTTGTCGAAAGCTTCGCTAGTCGTTAAGTAAGAAAATACACCTACGCCTAATACGGGCAGCATAGATGTTATCAATACCATTAGAATGAGTTTATGAAAAAGCCTCAAGATTTACGCCCTACCGCACTTTATTTATTAACTATAATGAACTTGCCATTCTTAACAGTATACGTATCATAATTACCAGGAATGTCACCATTCTTATCAAATTTTATCCGTCCGGAGACACCTTGCATATCCGACTTGCTAACAGCATTTTTGATTGCTTCACTTGTGTAGGCACCGCCAGCAAACGCGGCGGTTAAAAGTCGGGCTGCATCATAGGCTTGGGCGGCAAAATCATCCGGATCTGATTGATAGGCTGCTCGAAATTTATCAACGAACGCAGGTGTTCCCAAACTTACCGAACTGACTGTCATACCTTCTGCTGCACTGGCCGCATCGTTCAAGATAATTTGAGACTTGATGGATTCGGCCCCAAATAATTGAGCTTTTATCCCGGCATTTTTAACGCCAATTATTACGGCTACTGCCGAAGTCGGCTCGTTTGATACCAAGTAAACTGCATCGGGATTTACATTTTTAATCAGTTTGAATTGATTAGTCAAATCAGTAGCGCCGTTTTCAAAAGGCACATTAGTCACTCTGCCGCCCATAGATTCAAAATTCGTCTTAAGAGACGTACTGAGACCAATTCCATAAGGCTCATTTCCGTAAATGATGGCTAGATTCTTAAGCCCTTTCGCAGAAATTAATTCGGCTACGAACTTCCCTTGTAGGGCATCGCTAGGTATGGTGCGGAAGATATATTCACCACTATCGGTAATTTTCGGACTGGTTGATGTTGGACTGATCATCGGTATACGTTCTTTATTTGCGAACGGCGCGGCTGCCAATGTTGCCCCGGAACAGAAGTCTCCCAAAATGGCGACTACTTTCTCGGCAATCAAGTCTTTGATTGCAACTTCAGCTAATTTGGCGTCGCATTCGGTTTCCCTAGATAAGAGCTCGACTCGAACACCTTCTTTGTTAAATTCCTTGATAGCTAAGTCGATGCTTTGACGTGACGTCGCAATAGTTCGGCTATGAGATCCTGAAAGGGGACCTAGCAATCCGACCTTTATTACGCGAATTTCATTAGCCACTTTACCTGAAGTTTTTGAGTCATCTTCGGTTGCCAATATTACTGCCCCTCCAATTAAGATAGCCAAGCCTATTACAGCTGCGGCAACTAGCCATTTTTTAGTTTTTCTGTTTGGCTTATCAGTATCACTCTGAGGTTCAACGCTAGTTGATAAGGGTTGTTCTGAAGGCTGATAATCCGTGATTCGGACGTTTGGGTCGGCGCCTAAACTTTCACTTTCATAATTTTCTTTATTTTTACTCATGATTGAACCCACTTCTGTAGCTTCATCATAGCACAGTGGTTATGCTTAGTTCCCTATAATCGCAAGGAGTCAATTCACAGAAATATCATTTTCATATTTTTATCTCACGGTCTTAAAACAGGTTCGATAAGATTCACAGTATTGTCAGTTACTTCATTAGTCTCATTGAGAGTAAATTCCGCAGTTAAGCTTTTTCCATTCAAAACCTGCGGTAACCAATATGGATCGTCAACCCACATGTCATCGAATGGAAGATAGTCAATAGGATACCATTGGGGGCGCATCTCTTCCGACTCAACCGGTTCACCTATCCAATTACTGCACATAAAAACATGAACTTTCATCTGCTTAAGTTCGCCTTCATGATGCTCCTTAAAAATAATCGTGGCTACTTCTTCATAACCAATCGGCGTGACGCCGATCTCTTCCTGACACTCACGAACCATAGCTTTTGGGATTGTTTCGCCGGACTCCACTTTGCCGCCGACGCCGTTCCATTTTCCTACCCCGAAACCTCGTTTCTTCATAGCTAAAAGAACTTGCGAGTCTTTTTTTAAGAATACGAGGGTTAGTAATTTCATGAAATATTTATCAGTTAGCGTAGAGCGGGCTTTTCATAATTCTATCTTTATAGACGACAGTCGGGTGGACTTTTAGAATGTCGTCAGATTCTTTCATTGATAGCGTATCATCTGGGTACAGACATAGCCCGACAAACGCAGGCTCGGAAATGTTCAATTTGTTGACGAGTTTTTCATAAAACAATGAATTTTCTACTTTGTCTGAATTATGAAATACCCACTGCATCTCGCCGACGGTCCTCAGGCCGCTATAGCCTTGGCTATGCGCGTCTTCTATAAAACTCTCCAAGTTACTGAGCATATAATCTGCGACGAATCTGCCTGATAGCATATACGTACTCTTCGTTCCGAAAATCTGGATTCCGCCAGATGCAATCGCCTTACCTAATGATTCATTTTCTTCTGTAAGAATATTTTTAATTTCAGGTAAGTCGTACGATGTTACGTAAATACACAGCTCATTATTTTTAACACCTTGTTCTAGATATTCGACTAGCAGTTCTAATCTATCATGTTCGTCTTCGTAAAAATAACAAGTGTGGCCCAGAGTGCTAGCTTTACTTAATTCCAGAGGCATTGACATAATTCTATAATAAACGTTTTACCGTATTTTATGTAGTAATAATTATTACTGCACATTCTTAGCGAAAAGAGGTGTCTATGTGACTGTTTCGTTTTTCATTGTCTAAAAAATTAATAGCCGTTAAAATGCAGGAATGCCTGACTATCCAGTACCAAATAATGAAATGCGGCGAGTCACTACCCTGACTAACTCAGGGGTGTTGGATTCAACCAAAAATGATTGTTTAGACCGAATAACTCGAATTGCTTGTGCCGTCTTTAAAGTACCCGTTGCGATGATCAACTTCATTACGTCTAATGAAGATGTAAATATATCTTGCTTCGGCATGGAACCAGGCAGCCGTAACGATCGCCGCATCTCATTTTGTAGCTACACTATTTTATCTGATGAACCTTTAATTATAGAGAACACCTTGGACCACGATCATTTTAAAGATAATCCTGAAGTTAAGGCCGGTATGAATATCCGGGCATATGCCGGCATGCCACTTAAAGGTGTAGACAAGACTAATTTAGGTGCCTTATGTATTGTCGACACCAAGCCGCGAAATTTTACCAAAGACGAGATATCCCTATTAAAAGATTTGGCTCACTGGGCAGAGATTGAAGTTAATTCTCCAAGAGTCTGCTCAGCGGTAGCTTAGTTTTGGCCGACCAAGTCAGCAGGTATCGGGCGGCCCATTTGGCTCTCTAGTCTTTTAAGGTGGGCCCTGTCGACGTCCACGCCGAATCGTTCGCCCAAGTCCATAGTCACGTTATGCAGTTTGACCGTAGCTTCTACGAGATTAAATTCATATGCCGGTTGGTCATGCTCTTTGCGTTCTAGATAAGTTGCAAGATGACCTCCGGCTAGTGCCATAGTTTCTAAAGTTACTAGCTCTCTGTAGGCTGGCTCAACCCTAGAAATAAATTTCTTAGGAAATGCTCTGGGATTGTCATTAACTATTTCCGAGCCGATGATGTTAATCATTTGCGAGCGGTACATCGCAGTATCCGGTATGACTTCTTCGACGATGGTCCGCTCATCGCGCTGAGCTAATTTCATGGCTGCTTTAGCTACATGCAGATGAATGTGACGGATTTTTTCATCTCGTTTTTTCAACTCGACATAGCCGTGCTCTGGATCGAACGCTTCCCTGTCAAAATATTCTTGAATGTCTGGACTAATCATTAATCTGATTATCATATGGTTAACACTGTAATGCAAGCAGAATGATTACATAACTTTCAGCCATGTTATAGTAAGCGACTATGGTTAAAGCTAACAGTATGATAAGTCTATTCACTCCGGAAATGGCCGGAAAGCTGATTAATAGGACTGGCAACATTGCTCTTGAGAGGTGGACAAAACGGAAGTCTATGCGTTTTGAACATGATTGGCTAAAACGAATAGAAGCTGGGCAGACAATAATTGATTGGGCTGAATCAGCGGCTAACCCTGACACTTTATTTATTGCGGCTGAGTGCCTAAAGAATGATCGTTATGGTAGAAAGTCGGCGGAAAAGAGCGGTTGTCCGGTTTTGATGTCCAAATACGGCTTTGTCGGCCGGTTCATAATGGCTTCTTATACTTACTCAGAGAACGGAGCAGCTAGTTTGACCGGAGTTTTATATGAGGACAAGACGGAGTCTCACCAAGATAGTTTGGTTAGGACTAGATTCTCAGTCCAAACAGGTGAACTCGTCAGTCAAACGAGATTTCCAGATGTCTTAAGGTACAGAGAGAAGACTCTACCTACTGACGGAATGAGACATTCGAGCCCATTGTCCGCCGTCAATCAGCTTTCAGAACTGGTTTCTAATGCGATAGTCAGTATCGACCCTAGAATTATTGCATCCTCAATGAATCATTATAATCAAAGAGTCGGTCAATACCATAAATTAGTGACAGCAGAGATCATTCCGTTTATTCCAAGTCAGCGAGAGAATCCTAATCAGTTTGCAACGACGTCTGAAACTTTGACGTAAACGACACGGTGGTTGTATGAGATTTGGTAGTACTCTTCTGAACTAGTGACGACTCTTCTAGGGCTGGAAGTTGTTGTATCGATAGTCGGCGCATAGTAGTAACGGGCCTGTACTTGTTGCATGACCTGATAACTTTGGTCAGCCGGCAACGTATACAGAGCTTCACTTATAGCAACAGGAACTTGAGCTATGTTAAAGTCATTCGTTGTCGGATAAGCTGCACCAAAACCATACAACGTTATACCTGGTTTAGGCGTGATAGTTTGTCCAGTTCCGACGACAGCTTTGCGGCCGTTCTCATCAGCATTATTGAACCAGCCTTTTTGACTGCCGAACCAGATAGCCATCCAGGAAGTGCCTGACGTTCCAGCCAAAGCGTAACTGCGTCCGGATGTTGCGGTAGCTGACCAGTCACTGATCAGGGTCGTGCCGGCGCTACCATTAGGTCGCTTATACTTGTCGGTTAGTAACGGTGCCGTGGCGCTTGGTGAAGTCCTTAAGAATACGACGCTCGTACCTTGTTTAGGCAAGCTACAACCCTTAGGTCGTGTACATTTAGTTATGACCGGGCGGTTAGTGTCGAAAGTGGGCAGTATCGTAACAACTTTTGTGGCCGACGTCGCGCTGACTGGTGTGACAGGTGCTGTCATGTAGTTCATGTATTTGTTCCAATTCCAGAACGGACCTGGATCGTAGTGTTGACCGGCCATCAATGAAGTTTTCAAGGTCGGGACTTGGTCGTGGCCGATGATGTGCTCACGGTCCATCGGGACGCCGTAGGTGGCCGACAAGTATTGAACCAACTTAGCTGATGATTGGTACATCGCATCGGTATACCAAGTCGATCCGGTCTCAGCGTAACCTTCATGCTCAATGTTTATCGAGCCACTATTGGTTGACCAATTGCCCGCAGTCCAGGCAATGTCATTAGGTCGGACCATTTCAGTTATTTCGCCGGTCGTTGAAATGACGTAATGAGCACTGACATAAGATTGCGAGTTTTGGAACCAGCTAATCGTTCCACCGTATGAACCTTCGGTATCGTGGATTATGATTGAGTTAATTTTCATTTCGGTCGGACGGTCAGCATTATCGTAGTTACCGTAATCATCCGGCGTTGAGTTTTGTTTGTAGGCCGCAGGTACGAACTGACACTTGAGTTCTGGCGCTAAGCCAGCTCCGGCACCAGTGCAAGTTCCGGCTGGGGCTTCAGTTGCTAAGTTAAGCGTACTAACGCTTGAGCTATCAGTCGTCGTTGGCGTCGCTTGCAAAGTCAGGTTCTGGCCGTCCTTAGTTTGGGCCGAAACTCCTTGATTAATTAATGTGAAGATACCGTTTGCATAACGGATTGCCTGCTGGTCGGTAGTTGGTCCGCTATACAAGGCGACAGCTTTATACCAGCCGCTAAGATTGCTAGGCAGACGGCCATCATTAGTGTCGCGAGCATATTTCGCTAAACTAGCGGCAGCACCCCGGATATTATCTTTTTCGTCAGATTTAAGTTGGCCTGGGGAGACTTTTAACAATTTGACAGCGTCATCAAGACTGTACCGGCTAGCCACGACAGATTTGTCTTCGTGCTTGTCGTTGGTTTTAGTTTCGCCCCGGCCATGTCCAGCGTGCGGGGATTCACTTATCGTCTTGGACCGTAGGTTCATCAGGCCGTAGCCGTTATTGTTACTGACCTCGTCGGTCGGCATCCAGCGGGATGCTTCATACGAAACTGCTAGAAGAACCTCTTTTGGAACTTTGAATTCAACAGAAGCAGCAGTAAAAGCGTCAGCTCGCTTGGTACTATTCTCACTGCTGACAGCAACAACGAAGCCTTGAGTGCTTATTAATAGTGCGATTAGGACAGCCAGTCCGCTCGAGAAAATATTCTTTCGGCTTAGTGTCATTACTTACCCCCGTTTAAGCTATTCATTTACTTATATTATAAGCCCTCGGGTAACCCCTAAATGACGAAAAGTGGAATGCATTGTTGATGTCGCATCAATCCGTATACGAAACTTAAGCGTTATCAGAGTAAAGTATTTCGCTTACACTTACTTCTTTTCAGGATAGACTGCATTTGTAAGGAGGTATTATGCGACCAATCACACCTGAAGATGCTTTTATTGACAACAACCTCAGTTACAACGAACAGTAATCAGGCTTGCTGGTTTTTGTAGGATTATTTGTCAGACTTTTGGAGACGATAAATTGCCACACCTATGACGATGACAGCCAACAAGCTCGTGAAAGCCCAACCTAGTCCACGCAGTTGGAACAAGATGGCAGCTAACGCGGTCCACAAGCCCCAGCGCAGCAAGAAACGATGGCCGGACTTGTCGGTCGGCAGGGTCACGCCGGCTAGCATGAACAGGATTTGCTCGCCGATCAGAATAAGTCCGTAGATACCGCCGGCCTCGTTTGACAGACTAGTCAGGATTAGCGGCACGGTCACGATTAAGAAGATGGCTTGGATATAGGAATCGTAAGCGGCTCTTTCGCCACGGGAGTAGCGCCAAAAGGCAAAGGCAGCTAAGAAGACAGCCAGGATATGGGTGTGGACGTGGATGTTCGTCACGCCGAATAAGTAGATGAGCCAATGAATCGAGGCAAAGCATACTGCCAGGCTGACTTCCCGGTTCTGTTGCGAAGTCTGGTTGAAATAATGCAGTGTCAGCAGTCCGGCGATGAACAAGGCGACCGGCAACAACCGACTCGGATCAGATTGCGTAAAGGCTAGTCCAGGACCGACATAGGCGGCAACCAAACTGATTTGGCGGATAGCGATGGCGGCTTTCGAAGTCCCTTCCGATAAAATCATCGGCAGCCAGTAAGTAACCGCGGCGGCAACGGTTAAGATGATGGCCGTTAGGCCGATTTCCGCACCGTCAGACAAATCAGGACGGAGTCCACTGAAGATGGCTAATTGCAACAAGACCGGTAGGATGGCCATAATCTCGGCATTGCGTTCAATCTTAGAAATCAACAACGTGACGACTGCGATTACAGCTAATAAAGCTGTCGTCAGAATCTGTGAGTCGGCAGTGTCCAACGAAAGAACTAGAGCGATGATTCCGGCTAAGATATAACCGACCACATAGGCTTGGCTGGCCGCCGTGTAATAACTGGCAATCGGCACTTTGAACGAGACTAATAATTTGCCGCGGGCGATGGTGCGAGCTAGGACACAGCTCAGCATGGCTAAGATATAACCGATACTGAAGCCGAACGATTCCCACTTAAAACCTAAGCCGCCGGAACCGATTGCGACCGGTGCCAATAAGATTAATCCGACGACTAACCAACGAGTCACGGCTTCACGCGTTTTCAACGACATCGCGATATTCCAGGCCAGTGCTCCAAAAACGGACAGACTGAACATTTGCGAATCAAATCCCTTATCGATAGCGCCGTACAGGAATGGAATCAGGACGATGACACTACTACCGAGCAACCAATCGACGTCACCGGACAACTTCCTGAGCACCAGACATGCGACTAAGAGAGCCAGGATAACGGCGACGACTTGCCCGCTGCCAATCAGCAGAGCTGGTATCAATACAGCGGCGGCACCCGCCCAAAATATAATGGCGGCTGTGTTGTAATACGGTTTGTAGTCTTTCTTCTTTGCGGTGACAGCTACGATCATGAACACAACGAAGGCGCTGGCTGCAGCCAAGTACATCTGGTTCATACTGCCTAGGTCGAGATCCAACGCGTACAAGCCGATAACGAATGGCAAGGCCAGCAATATGGCTCCGGCAATCTGCAGTCCCTCGTCACTTTGCTGATGCAACCAGACGACTACAGCCAAGAAGGCGGCTACGACTAAGGCAGCAATCACAGCCCAAGGCGAAGTTATCGAAAAGGCGATAGCCAAAGCACTGACAACACAGGCCAGTTCAGTCAAGCCATTGGTCTTATCGGTCCCGGCTTTTACTGAGGCTACGACGAGGGCATAGGCTGCGGCGCCGACCGTCAAGGCGACACCGACGGCGACATAGCTCGGTTCGACGGCGTAAACAACGTTGGTAGCAGCCGCTAAGACCATGGCTTGGGCGGCCATCCGGAATTGCCGCCGGTCAGTTTCTTCCCAGACGCTTAATAAGCCGTAATAAACTCCGGCCAATAGCAAGGTTATCGCTAACTGGATATTGCCGAACTCAGGTAATAAGAAAACCGACCCGAGCAAGCTAAGTGGTACCAGCAAACTGGCACTGGTCGCGCTGGAGCGGTCTAAAATAGGAGCCACTTGTTTTGAGCGACTAGTCATCAGCAGGATGATGCCGACGACGACCAGTCCCCAAGCATAACCATAGGTCGGCAGGCCGATGGTCAAAACGCTCGATTCGATTGTCGACACGAAGCTACCGATCAGCAAGTAAGCCGTAAAGTCATTCTTGATCCGCTTGTAAGCGTAGACATAGAGTGTGATACAAGCCAGTGACGTCACCAGCCAGATAAGTGGTCCACCGGTCTTATCGGCGACTAAGTTATACCAAGCCACGCCCGTAAGCGGTGCGATGATCATTCCGGAACCGACAAAGCTGATGCCAGCGACAGCTAATTTTTTGCTACCGACATAAAGTTGCAGTCCGCCAAAATACAAGACGGCCGCCGTAGCCGCCACGATGAACGTCCTGATAATACCTGGTAAACCACCCAAAGCCACGAACAGACCGACTGATGCGACCAACAAGAAAGCACCAAAATATAATAAAAGTAAGGTGTTGTCGATCGGTTCGCGCGGTGGCGCTGCTTCAAAATTCGGTGAGTCGGCTTCGTTTACATCCGGTAGCAGCGTCACTGACGCGACAGCAGCATTGGCTTCGGCCACTGTTAGATCAATAGGCGCCGATTTTGTCTTGCCGGAAAACTCGTCGCTGGACACTCCAGTCATTAATGCCTGGAGTAGAGCTCTTTCTTTAATTGTAGTCGTAACGGCTTGAAACGTACCGAGATAGTCGGTCCAGAGTTTGTCGCGGGCTTCGTTCAGACTGGCTATCGTGCTATCGCTAGCTGACTCAACGCGAGCTGGTTGGCTGTCCGGCCGACGCTTAAGATACTTATAAATAAAATAGATGACTAAAGCTGGGCCCCAGAGAACTGATGTCCCGATGATAACTAAGAATAGATAGAAAATTTCCACGACTTAACATAAGCGTAATACTATGTCAGTCAAAAGTCCAACAGTATTAAGCGTCGTCCAGTAAGCTCAGCAGTTCATCACTGCTAGTCGCGTTCATTAGCTGTTCGCGTAGCTCTTTAGCCCCGTCGAAATGATTGATGTAGATCTTGCAGAATTTATTAAGCGTATGGATCGGTCTTTCCCGGTCATGCCAAGTCTGGGCAAATAATTCGACGTGCCCGCGGTAAAGATCAATCCTTGCCTCACGCGTCAGTTCTAACCAAGGGCTTTGCGGTGCAAAGAAATAAGGGTCCTGAAAGATCCCGCGACCGACCATGACGCCATCTAGCTGATGCTCCGCGGCTAATTCTTCACCCTGCTGGCGAGTCATGACGTCACCGTTGCC
>Ga0326733_1000154_pt1 | contig 22262 bp, 21 predicted proteins | sample 14_GP2_308_FD_207946 | JGI IMG/M metagenome (GOLD analysis project Ga0326733, IMG submission 207946) | Glacier ice microbial communities from Ngari, Tibet, China - 14_GP2_30.8 | ecosystem: Environmental > Aquatic > Freshwater > Ice > Glacier | place: China: Ngari, Tibet | collected 2018-07-17
GCGCATAGGCTTTACTATGCCTGTCCATCCAGGCGTACTTCACAGAACATCTCTCGCAAAGTACGCTGCTGCTTTTTTTATGATTTCGTTCTCCCGCTTGAGCCGGGCAACCTCGGCTCGCAGCCTGGACAACTCCATCGCTTCCGGCGTCACTACTTTACTGCCGACGCCTTTGAGCTTGCCTTGCGCTGCAGCTTTGATCCAGTTGCGCAGCGTCTGGTCACTCAGACCCAGCTCCTTCACCACTACCGCGATCGATGCGCCGTCCGTGACGCGTTTGACTGCAAGTTCCTCGAACTCGGTCGTATATGCTTGTTTTGGTATCTTCTTCATTTCTTGTCCATCCTCAGTAACGTTAATTTTACGTCACCTATGGCAGACTAAATTTCAGGGGAAGCTCATTATCCAGTTCGTATCAGTAAGAAATTACCTTAACTGAACGGCATTAGCCTCAAGAACCGTCTTTTTTCTTCCCCGAATTACTGTGATTACTCCGTTTTTACAAACACCAGTTCCCCATTCTCGACACTGACTTCAATCACATCCTTAGGCCCAAACTTTCCCTCGAGGATCGCCCTTGATAATGGATTTTCAATCTGATGTTGAATCGCACGTTTCAACGGACGTGCGCCATATACTGGATCGTAACCAGCTTCGGCAATTTTTTGCAGCGCTGCATCCGATATTTCCATAGACATATCCATACGCGCCAAACGTTTTTCCAGCGTCGCCAACTGGATCTTCGCAATCGAGCCTATGTTCTTTTCATCGAGTGCGTGGAAGACGACGATCTCGTCGATACGGTTGATAAACTCGGGACGGAAATGCCCTTGCACTTCAGCCATCACAGCCATCTTGATCACTGCCGGATCGCTGCCTTCCATCGCCTGAATCTGGTGTGAGCCGAGGTTTGATGTCATCGCGATTACAGTGTTTTTGAAATCCACTGTACGGCCTTGTCCATCGGTCATGCGGCCATCGTCCAGCACTTGCAGCAAGACGTTAAACACATCTGGATGCGCCTTCTCAACTTCATCGAGCAGGATTACGCAGTACGGTTTGCGCCGTACGGCTTCAGTCAGGTAACCACCTTCTTCATAGCCTACATAACCTGGAGGCGCACCGATCAGACGGGCGACCGAATGCTTCTCCATGAATTCGCTCATGTCGATGCGGATCAGCGCATCTTCGGTATCGAACATGAAGCCTGCCAATGCCTTGCACAACTCAGTTTTACCAACGCCGGTTGGCCCAAGGAACATGAAAGAACCGTAAGGTCTATCCGGATCGCCGAGACCGGCGCGTGAACGGCGAATTGCATCCGACACTGCGACGATCGCTTCATGCTGACCGACTACGCGTTTGTGCAATGCGTCTTCCATCTGCAGCAATTTTTCGCGTTCGCCAGTCATCATGCGCGAGACTGGAATACCGGTTGCGCGCGAGACGACTTCGGCGATTTCTTCTGCGCCGACCTGGGTGCGGACAAGCTGCGGTTTGCCTGCGCTGGCTTCGCCGGTGACTGCATTCTTCAACTGCGCTTCCAGTTCTGGCAAGGTGCTGTATTGCAGTTCGGACACACGCTGCCAATCGCTTTGACGCGTGGCTTCTTCCATCTGAAGACGGGTTTTCTCTATCGCTTCCTTGATGTGCTGGCTGCCTTGCGCGGCGGCTTTTTCGGCTTTCCAGATTTCTTCCAGATCGGCGTATTCGCGACTCAGGCGCTGGATTTCTTCTTCGATCAGCGCGAGACGTTTTTGTGAGGCATCGTCTTTTTCTTTCTTGATCGCTTCGCGTTCGATCTTCAATTGAATGACGCGTCTATCCAATCTATCCATCACTTCCGGTTTGGAATCGATTTCAATCTTGATCTTGGCGGCAGCTTCATCGATCAAATCAATTGCCTTATCGGGTAGGAAGCGATCGGTAATGTAGCGATGCGACAATTCCGCCGCGGCGACGATCGCCGGATCGGTAATGTCGACGCCGTGATGCACTTCGTATTTTTCTTGAAGGCCGCGCAGGATGGCGATTGTTGCTTCGACGGTTGGCTCGGCGACGATAATTTTCTGGAAGCGACGTTCCAGCGCGGCGTCTTTCTCTATGTATTTGCGGTATTCGTCCAGCGTGGTTGCACCTACGCAATGCAACTCGCCGCGCGCCAATGCCGGCTTGAGCATGTTGCCCGCGTCCATTGCGCCTTCGGCCTTGCCGGCGCCGACTAGCGTGTGCATCTCGTCGATGAAGACGATGGTTTGGCCTTCGTCCTCGGCGAGTTCGGTCAATACAGCCTTCAGGCGTTCTTCAAACTCGCCACGATATTTTGCGCCAGCCAGCAGCGATGCCATGTCTAGCGACAAGACGCGTTTGCCTTTAAGGTTCTCTGGCACTTCTCCGTTGACGATACGTTGTGCGAGGCCTTCGACAATCGCGGTTTTGCCGACGCCTGGTTCGCCTATCAAGACCGGATTGTTTTTAGAGCGACGCTGCAGAATCTGGATCGCACGGCGAATTTCATCATCGCGACCTATCACTGGATCGAGCTTGCCGGCGCGCGCACGCGCGGTCAGATCCATCGTGTATTTTTTGAGCGCCTCGCGCTGGCCTTCGCCTTCTGCCGAATCGACTTTCGAGGTACCGCGCACTGCTTTGATCGCTGCTTGCAAAGCTTTGCGTGTCAACCCGTTTTCGCGTGCGATCTTGCCGGCGTCGGACTTGTCTTCTGTAAGTGCGAGCAAGAGCATTTCAGTCGCGATAAATTCATCGCCATGCATTTGCGATTCTTTGTCGGCTAAATTTAATAGCGAGCTGAGATCGCGGCCAACTTGCACTTGGCCGCCATTACCTGAGACTTTGGGCAGGCGCTCAAGCGCACTCTTCAGCGCCGTCACCATGCCGTTGATGTTGGCCCCAGCGCGCTGCAATAGCGAACGCGTGCTGCTGTCATCCTGACTTAGCAGCGCAACGAGCACGTGTACGGGTTCTATATATTGGTTGTCGTTGCCAACTGCATGGCTCTGGGCATCGGCCAGAGCTTCTTGCAATTTGGTGGTCAGTTTATCGAGACGCATTGCATTTCTCCATCGGAATATCGTTCATGCATCGGGAAATTGGGACTATGCGCCCCTTTTTCAAGCATGGCATTGCGCCATATGCAACAAGTGTGACGGAATTCTAAGGTGTTTATTTGCGCTAAATCAAATTCAGGCAAATGCCTTGTAAGTCGCGAAGCCGGCAATACAGAAGAGAATCGAGCCGACCAGATGCAGCATGATGTGTCCCAGCGCCCAAAGGTAATCGCCGCGCTGAAGCAGGTCAACCGCTTCAACGGAAAAAGTAGAAAAAGTCGTGAGGCCGCCCAGAAAACCTGTGATCGCAAACAAGCGCCACTCGGGTGGAATGCCAGGTTGGCTGCTGAAAAAAGCGACGGCGAGGCCGACCAGATAAGCACCGCCCAGATTGGCAAACAAGGTACCGAGAGGGATTTGCGGATTGAGCAAATTAAACCAGAGCCCCAACCACCAGCGTAACCAGGCTCCAATCGCGGCCCCTGCGCCAACAGCGAGCCAGCTCGTCATTTGAGCTGATCCAGGTCTTTGTTTGGGACGGGAGCCCATTTCGCCAGCGCGGTATCGTCAGTGGAACGTGCATCAACCCAGCGTGCACCGTCTGGTGTTTGTTCTTTCTTCCAGAATGGCGCGTCGGTTTTCAGATAATCGATGATGAATTCGCAGGCGGCAAATGCTTCGCCTCTATGCGCAGACGTCACGGCAACTAACACTATTTGCTCCAGCGGTAGCAAAGGTCCGACGCGGTGAATCACCAAGGCGTCGAAAAGCGGCCAGCGTGCTTTTGCCTGGTCGACGATATTCTGCAAGGCCTTTTCCGTCATGCCGGGATAATGTTCCAGCTCCATCTCGGCCACGCTGGAACCATCGTTCATGTCGCGCACGGTGCCGATGAAGGTAACAACTGCGCCGACCTGCGGACTATTCGCGCGCAATTCTGCGACTTCTTTGCTGACATCGAAATCTTCAGTTTGAACGCGTATCGCCATGGTTATCTCGGTCTTGCTTGCTAAATCAGCCGCCAGTGACGGGTGGGAAAAAGGCGACTTCGCCGCCATCCTTGATCGGTGCGGCAGCATCGGTCATTTCCTGATCGTAGGCCATGCGCAAAGAACGTTTGTCGGCCAAGGCTTCTGCCCATACACCGCCACGTTGCTGCAAAAAGGCCCGTACGTCGCCGACGGTGATCACGCTTTCCGGTACGGTGACAGACTCTTGCGTCACACCCAGCGCTTCACGCACGCTGGCAAAAAATCGAAGTTGAATTTTCATGTTCAATACATTCTCATGGTTCAGTGCATTACATCACTGAAGGAGATAAATCGCACGACATCGCCTTTTGCAATGGTCTTGCACGGCGGATTATCGATCAGCCCATCACCCCACACTGTCGACGTCAATACGCCGGAACTCTGGTTAGCGAATAAATCCAAGCCGCCTTCGGCATTGATTTTCGCACGCAAAAATTCATTACGTCGGTCGCCTTTCGGCAAGTCAAAATCGGCGCGCATCGCATACGTTTTTGGCGCGACGTCAACCACACCCTGCAAGCGCAAAATGAAGGGACGCACAAACAGCAGGAAGGTAACGAAGCTCGACACAGGATTGCCCGGCAAGCCGAGGAAAAACGCGGTGTCAGACTGATCGGATTTGCCTGCGCGATTGACCTCGCCGAACGCAAGCGGCTTGCCCGGTTTGACGGCGATCTGCCACATATTGATATGGCCTTCGGCTTCCACCGCTGGCTTGATGTGATCTTCTTCGCCGACTGATACACCGCCGGATGTGATGATCAAATCATGCTCGGCTGCAGCGCGACGCAAGGTGTCGCGCGTGGCAGCCAAGGTATCAGGCACGATGCCGTAATCGGTAATATCGCAACCGAGATTTTCCAGCAAACCGCGCAAGGTAAATTTATTTGAGTTGTAGATCGCACCGGGCTTCAATGCGTCGCCCGGCATCGCGAGTTCATCACCGGTAAAAAACACGGCAACGCGCAATTTACGCATGACAGGCAATTGCGCCAGACCGACGGAAGCGGCCAGGCCGAGTTCTTGTGCGCGCAGACGCTGACCGGCCGACAGGATCGTACTGCCAGCGCGAATGTCTTCACCAGCGCGACGTATCCACTCACCAGATTGCGGCGTGTGCTTGACGGTCACCAAATCACCGCCCGCGTCTTTCGACGCAACACAGGCTTCTTGCATCACGACGGCATCCGCACCTTCGGGAATCATCGCGCCGGTAAAAATTCGTGCGGCGCAGCCTGCTTCCAACGGTTGACCAACTTGACCCGCAGGAATGCGCTGGCTAACGCGCAAGACCGCTGCTCCGCTGACGCAATCTGCCGCGCGTACCGCATAACCATCCATAGACGTGTTATCGACAGGCGGCACATCCAGTTGCGAAGTTTGAGCGACCGCGAGTGTGCGGCCATTTGCGCCCAGCGTCGGCAGAATGTTCGTTTCGGTAATTTCTCTTGCAGAAGAAAGCAGCAAAGCAAGTGCTTCGGCAACGCTCAACATCGGTTTTTGTTCTGACATACGCGGCTCGAGTTACGGTAGAAATTACGGTCGAAGTTACATCAAAATAACGGAGAATTTACAAGCCGGTATGCGCGACGATGAATGCTTTCATTTTGTTGATATCATTGGTCATCACGTCGAAGCGTTGCGGCAAATCTTCAATGTTTTCAAAACCGGCTGGGCGTTCAGCGTCGTACCCCAAGGCTTCACGTATCGTTTCGTTGAACTTGGCAGGCAATGCTGTTTCCAGCACGATCATCGTTACGCCCGGCGTCAGATTTTCACGTGCGACCTTGATGCCATCGGCAGTGTGCGTGTCTATCATCAAGTCGTATTTGGCTTGCAGATCGCGTATGGTCGCGACGCGATCAATGTGCGTGGATTTTCCGGATACAAAACCGAACTGCGAAATATTTTTGAATTCATCACCGTCGCTGCCCGGCTTGCCTGACAGGTCGAAGCCGCCGTGGGTTTCCACTTGGTGGAACAAGGCGCGCACGCGTTCGCCGTCGCGATTCAGCAAATCAAAAACGAAGCGTTCAAAATTCGACGCCTTGCTGATATCCATGCTCGGGCTGGTGGTGTGATAGGTCTCAGCCGACTTGCGCACGCGATAAACGCCTGTGCGGAAGAATTCATCCAGCACATCGTTCTCGTTGGTCGCGGCAACCAATTTATCAATAGGCAAGCCCATCATGCGCGCAATGTGGCCAGCGCAGATATTGCCAAAATTGCCGGACGGTACCGTGAACGATACTTTCTGTTCACTATTGGTGGTCGCGCTCAGGTAACCGCGGAAATAATAGATAACCTGCGCCACGACTCGCGCCCAGTTGATCGAATTGACGGTGCCGATTTTTTGCTGCTGCTTAAATTCAAGATCGTTCGAAACGGCCTTAACCATATCCTGGCAATCGTCGAATACGCCATCCATCGCAATATTAAAAATATTCGGATCTTGCAAGCTGAACATTTGCGCAGTCTGGAATGCACTCATTTTTTTGAGCGGCGACAGCATGAAGACGCGTATGCCCTTCTTGCCGCGCATTGCATATTCAGCAGCACTACCAGTATCGCCAGAGGTTGCGCCGAAAATATTTAATTCCGCATGTTGCTTGGCCAGCGTGTACTCAAACAGATTGCCGAGCAATTGCATCGCCAAATCCTTGAACGCCAGTGTTGGGCCGTTCGACAGCGCTTGCAGCAACAGCTTGCTGCCGTCTTTTTCCTCAACCAGCCGCAGAGGCGTAATACGCGCAGCTTCTTCGCCACGGCGCACATTACGATACACATCTGCGGTGTAAGTTTTGTGCACCAGTGCATGTAAATCGGCTTCGGGAATATCAGTGGCGAATTTTTTCAACACTTCAAACGCCAGATCGGCATAAGACAGCCAACGCCATGCATCGAGTTCGGCAATCGTGACTTGCGGATATTCGGCTGGCAGATACAGACCACCATCCGGCGCCAGACCACCAAGGAGAATTTGGGAAAAAGACTGGGCAGCGGACGCGGCGCGGGTCGAGATATATTGCATGTCGTGGTATGGGGTAGATAGCAAATGAGTATCGCTCATTATAACTTGGACGTACCCTGCTCTATAAAATTTTTGCCATTCTAATCAGAGAGAAACTCTCTGAAAGCAACCTTCGATGTGCAATCAGGAAACATGATGCTTCGTCGCTGCACGTTTCTTGTCTCCAACTTATTTCTGAAATACGTCACTAAGACATCAGACCGCAGACATGAAAAAAGCGCTCACTTGAGCGCTTTTTTCTGTATGAGCCGCTACTTCAACATCAGCTCAAATGTTCCAGACGAATCTTGGTGACATTACCCAAAACGGTAGGCAAGGCTTCGATTTTCTTGATCGCGGCTTCTACGTTCTTTTCTTGCGTCTGGTGCGTCAGCATGATGATGTCAGTTTGGGTCTCGCCCAGCGCCGGCTCTTTTTGCAACATGGCGTCAATCGAAATTGTCGATTCGGCCAGGATGCTGGTGACATTCGCCAACACGCCGAGTTTATCCGCTACATGCATGCGCAGGTAGTAACTAGTCGTCACTTCCGAGATAGGCAAAATAGGCGTATCGGTCATCGAATTCGGCTGGAAGGCCAGATGCGGCACGCGATGCGCCGGCAATGCGTCGGCCAAGCGTGTGATATCAACCAGATCGGCAATCACTGCAGAAGCGGTAGGTTCTGCACCTGCGCCTTTGCCGTAATACAAAGTTGCGCCGACTGCATCGCCCTGTACCAACACAGCATTCATCGCGCCTTCAACATTGGCGATCAAACGCTTGGAAGGAATCAAGGTCGGATGCACGCGTAACTCGATCCCTTGCGGTGTGCGTTTTGCAATACCGAGCAACTTGATGCGATACCCGAGTTGTTCTGCGTAGCGAATATCGACCGCTTCCAACTTGGTAATGCCTTCCACATGCGCCTTGTCGAATTGCACTGGAATACCGAATGCTATCGCCGCCATCAGCGTTGCTTTGTGAGCTGCATCGACGCCTTCGATGTCGAAGGTCGGATCGGCTTCAGCGTAACCGAGGCGCTGCGCTTCTTTTAAAACAGTGTCGAAGTCCAAGCCCTTGTCGCGCATTTCGGACAGGATGAAATTGGTGGTGCCGTTGATGATGCCGGCGATCCATTCAATGCGGTTGGCGGTGAGACCTTCGCGCAAAGCCTTGATGATAGGAATACCACCAGCCACGGCAGCTTCATACGCGACCATCACGCCTTTTTCTTGCGCAGCTTTGAAGATTTCATCGCCGTGGATTGCCAGCAAAGCCTTGTTTGCAGTGACGACATGCTTGCCGTTGGCGATTGCCTTCAGAACTAAATCCTTGGCGATGCCGTAGCCACCTATCAATTCGATGACGATATCGATGTCTGGATTATTCACCACCAGATTGCCATCGTTCACGACTTCGCATTGCGCGCCGACCATCTCTTTGGCACGTGCGACATCCAGATCCGCCACCATCACGATTTCAATGCCACGTCCCGCGCGACGGGAAATCTCTTCCTGATTGCGCTTCAAGACATTGAATGTACCTGCACCGACGGTGCCGATTCCTAATAAACCTACTTTGATGGATTTCATAATTTTTACTTAATTAAATTCGGATAAAGCGGATGTCGAATACCGCACGCGCTCGCTAAACGGCGAACGCGTTGCTAGTGGAGCAAAGCTCAGCCTAAACGTTTGCGATAACCTTCAAGGAAATGCGCAATGCGGCCTATCGCGATTGTCAGATCGTCGGAATTCGGCAGGAATACTACCCTGAAATGGTCAGGCGTCGGGCAATTAAAGCCTGTGCCCTGCACGATCAACACGCTCTCTTCAGCCAGCAATTGGTAGGCAAAATCCTGATCATCCTTGATCGGATACATCTTGGGATCAAGGCGTGGAAACATGTACAAGGCCGACTTCGGCTTGACGCAGGTCACACCCGGAATGTCGGTCAACAGCTTGTGAGCAAGATCACGCTGACGTAACAGGCGGCCACCGGGACCAACCAGATCATTGATACTTTGATAGCCGCCAAGCGCAGTTTGAATTGCGTATTGACCAGGCACGTTCGCGCATAGGCGCATCGAGGCCAGCATGTTCAAGCCTTCGATGTAATCCTTGGCGTAACGCTTTTCGCCCGAGACGATCATCCAGCCGGCGCGGTAGCCGCAAGCACGGTAATTTTTCGACAAGCCGTTGAAGGTAATGAACAACACATCATCAGCCAACGACGCCAACGAGGTATGTGTCTCGCCGTCGTACAGCACCTTGTCGTAGATTTCATCAGCGAAAATAATCAGCTGATGCTGACGCGCGACTTCGACAAGTTGCTGCAGCAATTCAACCGGATACAAAGCTCCCGTCGGATTGTTCGGATTGATGACGACGATGGCCTTGGTATTTGAATTTATCTTTTTCTTGATGTCTTCGATATCAGGGAACCAGCCGGCTTGTTCATCACAAACGTAATGCACAGGTGTACCGCCGGACAAACTCACGGCGGCAGTCCACAACGGATAGTCAGGTGACGGCACCAGCACTTCGTCGCCGGTATTGAGCAAGGCATTCACGCTCATCACGATCAACTCGGATGCGCCATTGCCAAGGTAGATGTCGTCTATCGTGACACCGGCGATTTTCTTTTCCTGCGTGTACTGCATGATCGCCTTGCGCGGCGCGAACAAACCTTTGGAATCGGTATAACCCGACGCGTTCGACATATTGCGTATCATGTCTTGCACGATTTCATCCGGCGCGTCGAAACCGAAAATGGCGAGGTTACCAATATTCAGCTTGATGATCTTGTGACCTTCTTCTTCCATCTGCCGCGCTTTTTCCAGCACGGGTCCACGAATATCATAACAAACGTCAGCAAGTTTTTTCGATTTCTGGATCGGTCGCACAGCGGTGTTCCTTGTTATTTTGAGAGTATCGATACACGATCCGATTCGCTCTAATGGAAACGCCGGTTCGTCACAGCCGTCGACATTGGATCGACAACCGGAGCCCGGCGAAAAATGACGGCTGCAATGTTGCAGCGCGAAAGAGATCCATTTTGCCGAAAGCGACCGATTTTATCAATCGTTAAAGGCTGATTTAAAGCCGAAAACGTTACAATAAGCCTTCTTTATCCTCTAACTATTGGAATTAGCCTCCGCCGATTCCGATTTATATTCGGCCTATACCGTTATGAAGCTTCACAGCACCAATACCCAGCAATATCAGACTGTCACGTCATATGAAGATAATGGCGTAGAGATCAATCTGATTCCCTTCGGCAAAAGCCTGATCGTTTTACCGGAAATTGCACCAGAGCCATGGCCAGTCACGTCTTTCGATGCATTGACGATTGAACATTTTGAGCAGATCAATGCGATCTCACCGGATGTTGTCATCCTCGGCACCGGTAAGCGCCAACGCTTCGTTCACCCGCGCCTGACTGCGCCGCTGACGGCACGTCGGATAGGTGTTGAATGCATGGACAACCAAGCCGCCTGCCGCACTTACAATATTCTGATGACCGAAGGACGCAAGGTTGCACTTGCACTGATATTTGAAGCCTGAAGGCGCACTTTAGTCTGACATTTGCTCACCACATTTCGCCGCAAACTACCGGTTTGTATGCCTGAGACAAGATTAACCTTGCTTGAACCATCGCGCAAAATTATTGTCCTTTGAATAGCGCAGCATCGATATTTGATTGCCACGTCGATTCGAACTTCTATGATGGAAAAAAAAGGGAATTTTTCAAGTTTCATTGCTTGAACGACAAAAACTCACCCCCATATTCAAGTCTGGCCGCATTATTATTCTTCGTCCGCATAACGGAATGACAACAAATCGATGCACTTTCGTGCGCTGCAAACAGCGCCGCTATCATCGACAAAGAAAGTAATAAAAATGGATCAAGACATCGCTTTGGTAGAGCGCTCTTCCGTACTCAACATGATAGTGCCGGATTTTTCCGCTGCGATGACAGGCGATCAGACATTTCAACTATCTGATTACAAAGGAAAAAATATCGTCCTGTATTTTTATCCCAAGGACAATACACCGGGCTGCACAACGGAGGGCATTCAATTCCGCGAAATGTATCCCCAATTCCATCAAGCCAACACTGAGATTTTCGGCGTGAGTCGAGACAGCATACGTTCACATGAAGGCTTCAAGGCCAAACTGGAAATGCCCTTCCAATTAATCTCTGACCCTGATGAAATATTGTGCGCGATGTTCGATGTCATGAAGATGAAAAATATGTATGGTAAGAAAGTGCGTGGTATAGAACGCTCTACATTTATCATTGACGACTCGGGCAAATTGGTGAAAGAATGGCGTGGAGTAAAAGTGCCTGGACACATCGATGAAGTACTGGAGTTTGTGAAGGCTCTTGCATAGGTTTGCAGAAACCCATTGAATTCAAAAGAATTTTTCTTCAAGAAAGCCGTTTGCGGATATGGCCACGAGCCTGCCCAAACGGCTTTTTTACTTTTCGATTTGTATCGTCTCTGTTTTTCAACTGCTGTATCTCTCTTTAAATCTTTTCCTCAATCTTTTTTCGCCTAGTCGTCACCGTTCCGTACTTGTTTTCATGTTTCCAAACTTACTAGATCGAGGTCCTGATGCCACTGCCTAAATTACCGAGCAAGCCTGCCGCATTACTGTCACCACAAGACTATCCGAAGGCGGATAAGGACAAGATTGTCAAAGCACTGACATTGATTGAGCCGACAGTACGTGCTAGCCCGCCAGCGCCGGCCCCGGTCCGCGCAAAAATCGTGGATAAGCCTGTCGAAAAGCCGCGTGCAGTTTCTGCCCAAACTGTTGCGATTGCACCGAAAACCGGCGCGCGTCGTCCAGTCGATAAGTCGGGCATTAAAAAATTGTTTGTGCTCGATACCAACGTATTAATGCACGACCCTACGTCACTGTTTCGTTTTGAGGAACATGACGTTTATCTGCCTATGATGACGTTGGAAGAACTGGACGATCACAAAAAAGGGATGTCCGAAGTTGCACGCAGCGCACGTCAGGTATCACGCTCACTTGACGCACTTGTTAGCGGGATCGAAGAGAATGCCATCGATGAAGGTATTCCTCTATCCAAGCTGGGTAACAAGGATGCCAAGGGTCGTTTGTTCTTCCAGACGAAACTGCAGAACATCACGCTGCCTGAAGGCCTGCCTATGGGCAAGGCAGACAATCAGATTCTGGGGGTTGTCCGTGCGCTGGAGGCGCAATATCCGGGTCGCCCTATCGTGCTGGTATCGAAAGACATCAACATGCGCATCAAGGCGCGTGCGATGGGCTTGCCAGCTGAAGAGTATTTCAACGATCACGTGCTGGAAGATACCGACCTGCTCTATTCCGGCATCATGCAACTCCCGGATGATTTCTGGATCAAGCATGCGAAAGGCATGGAGTCGTGGCAGGAAAACAAGCACGGCTCGGGCTATACCTTCTATCGCTTGAGTGGTCCGGTCGTGCCGGCGATGCTGGTCAATCAGTTCGTCTTTATGGAACCAAAGAACGGCGAAGCATCGTTCTACGGCCAAGTACGTCAGATTAATGGCAAGACTGCCGTTATCCAAACCTTGCGTGATTATGCGCATAACAAGAACAGCGTATGGGGCGTCACTGCACGTAACCGTGAGCAGAACTTTGCGCTGAATCTGTTGATGGATCCGGAATGCGATTTCGTTACTTTGCTCGGTCAGGCTGGTACCGGTAAAACACTGCTGGCATTGGCAGCAGGTTTGGCGCAAGTACTGGAAACCAAGCTTTACAGCGAAATCATTGTGACTCGCGTCACAGTGCCGGTGGGTGAAGATATCGGCTTCTTGCCGGGTACGGAAGAAGAGAAGATGTCGCCGTGGATGGGCGCGTTCGACGACAACCTTGAAGTGCTGAACAAATCCGACAACGACGCCGGTGAATGGGGGCGTGCCGCAACGCAAGACCTGATTCGTTCTCGCATCAAGATCAAGTCGCTCAACTTCATGCGCGGTCGCACCTTCGTCAACAAGTTCCTGATCATCGACGAAGCGCAAAACTTGACGCCGAAACAAATGAAAACACTGGTCACCCGTGCAGGTCCGGGCACCAAGATCGTTTGTCTGGGCAACATCGCGCAAATCGATACGCCTTATTTGACTGAAGGTTCCAGTGGTTTGACGTATGTTGTGGACAGGTTCAAGAGCTGGGGCCACGGCGGTCACGTCACGCTGGCACGCGGTGAGCGTTCACGCCTGGCTGATCACGCGAGCGAAGTGTTGTAAGCGCATGTTTTAAAACACAAATCGTCCGATACAAAAAAGCCTGCTGAATTCAGCAGGCTTTTTTATGGCTCGTTATTGTTCAACATGACAACCAAGGAATCACATAATCAATGTGCCTACCCACCAAGCGATCGCAGCCACGAAGGCAGAGGCAGGAATCGTGAATATCCATGCCCACAAGATATTACCGGCAACGCCCCAGCGCACTGCCGACATTTTCTGGGAGGCACCAACACCGACGATGGCACCAGTGATCGTATGCGTAGTCGAAACCGGCACGCCCATCGCAGTCGCCAGGAACAGCGTAATCGCGCCGCCGGTTTCAGCACAAAATCCGCCTACCGGTTTCAGGTTCGTGATTTTTTGCCCCATGGTTTTAACGATGCGCCAACCGCCGAACAAAGTGCCCAGACTAATCACGCTGTAGCAACTGATGATGACCCACCACGGCAATGCATCGTCGGCGGTCGATACGCCGGCGGCAATCAACAACATCCAGATGATGCCCATGGTTTTTTGCGCATCGTTACCGCCGTGACCCAAGCTGTACATTGCGGCAGAAACCAATTGCATACGCCGAAACCATTTATCGACATGGCGCGGCGTAGATCGGACGAACAACCATGACACCACAATCATCATCAGTGAACCAAATAGAAAGCCCAGCAAGGGTGACAATATGATGAAGCCGATGATTTTGAGCAGGCCAGATGCGATCAATGCATCGGTGCCGGATTTGGCCACTGCTGCACCCACTAGACCACCGATCAATGCATGCGACGACGAAGACGGCATGCCGAAATACCAGGTCAGTACATTCCAGGAAATCGCGCCAATCAGCGCGCCAAACACGACGTAGTGATCAATCACCATGGGATCGATCGTGCCTTTGCCGATCATGGACGCCACTTTTAGATTGAAGACGGCAATCGCAATAAAGTTAAAAAACGCAGCCATCATCACCGCATTTTGAGGTTTCAGGACGCCAGTAGAGACCACAGTCGCAATCGCATTCGCTGCATCGTGAAAGCCATTCATGAAATCGAATAGCAACGCCAATACAATCAAAAAGGCGAGAACATAAAAGCTCATTTGGACAGTTTGCATGGGTAGGTAATTTCTGTTCTATCTGCAGCAGCGCCAAGCATGTCAGCAACCGCGAAACTTGCAAAACATCGCCAGAAACTCAACCGAATGACGGTTGAACTCCCGAAGCATCATTTAAACAATCAAGCATTTTCGACAATAATGCCTTCAATGATATTGGCAACATCTTCGCAACGATCAGTTACGGTTTCCAGCAATTCATAAATCGCTTTCAGCTTGATCAGATTACGGACATCCGGTTCTTCACGGAATAGTTTGGACATCGCTGCGCGCATCACGTGATCGGCATCGGATTCTAGGCGGTCAATTTCTTGGCAGATATCCAGAATTTGACGGGAATTATCCATGTTATGCAACAGGCCTACGGCTGCTTTTACTTTTTCGGTACAAGCGAGGCACAGTTCGGCCAAACGTTTGGCTTCAGGCGTGATCGCCTTGATGTCGTACAAAGAAATCGTTTGTGCTGCATCCTCGAGCAAATCGAGAATGTCATCCATGCGTGTAATCAGCTTATGAATATCGTCGCGGTCCAGCGGCGTGATAAAGGTCTTGTGCAATGCGTCCAATGTTGCATGCGTTACCTTATCGCCCTGCTTCTCAATTCTTTCGATGGCATGTACACGAAGTTCCAGGTCATCAAAGTTGGTCATCAAGGCCACCATCTCTTTTGCACCCTTGACACAAAATTCTGCGTGCTCGTTGAAGAGATCGAAAAATTTGCCTTCCTTGGGCATAAGTCGTCCAAACATGATTACCTTCTTTGAATATTAAAATGTTGGAATTATGTTGTACGCAGGCAGTGCTCTAGTGCCGCAGGAAAAACTTGAAATGCTTAGATAGCATTTACAGTCACGCATCAATCACCTTGGTACAACGCAGCCGAGCCGGTATAGTTTTCAAACTTGGTGTACTGACCGAGGAAGGTCAGCCGCACACTACCGATGGGGCCATTACGCTGCTTGCCGATAATGATTTCCGCAGTGCCCTTGTCAGGGGAATCCGGGTTATACACTTCATCACGGTAAATGAATAAAATGACGTCAGCATCCTGCTCAATAGCGCCGGATTCACGCAAGTCGGACATGACAGGACGTTTGTTCGGACGTTGTTCCAGCGAACGATTCAACTGCGATAAGGCAATTACCGGGCAATTCAATTCTTTGGCCAGGGACTTCAAGCTACGCGAAATTTCCGAAATCTCGGTGGCACGATTTTCACCTGAAGAATTGGCTGACATCAATTGCAGGTAATCGATGATGATCAAACCAAGCTTGCCGCACTGGCGCGACAAACGACGTGAACGCGCGCGCAGTTCAATCGAGTTGAGCGCTGGCGTTTCATCGATGTACAACTGCGCGTCGTTCATCTTTTGAATCGCATGGGTCAAACGTGGCCAGTCTTCGTCAGCCAGACGACCGGTCCGTAGACGATGCTGATCCAGCCGGCCGACGGAACCCAACATACGCATTGCCAGTTGCGTGCCACCCATTTCCATCGAGAACACGGCGACAGGCAAGCCACTTTCAATTGCGACGGTTTCACCGATGTTGATCGAGAACGCGGTTTTACCCATGGATGGACGGCCGGCGACGATGATCAAGTCGCCCGGTTGCAGACCGGACGTCATGCGATCCAGATCGGCAAAGCCGGTAGGTACGCCAGTAATATCGCTGCCACTATCGCGGTTATACAGCTCGTCAATGCGCTCGACTACTTGCGTCAGCAGTGGTTGAATTTCTTGAAAACCTTGCGCGCCACGCGAGCCCTCTTCCGCAATCGCAAAGATCTTGGACTCCGCTTCGTCCAGCATTTGCTTGACTTCCTTGCCTTGCGGATTGAACGCCTGGCCGGAAATCTCATCTGAAACGGTAATCAATTTGCGCAGCACGCCACGATCGCGCACGATTTCTGCATAGCGACGGATATTGGCCGCAGACGGGGTATTTTGCGCCAGGGAGTTTAGATACGAGACACCCCCGACTTCTTCTGCCTTGCCGCTGTTGGTCAGCGCTTCAAAAACAGTGATCACGTCCGCCGGACGGGAACCATTGATCAGCCGAACGATATGCTGAAAAATGATCCTATGATCGTAGCGATAAAAATCATCCTGATGAACAAAATCGGCGATCCTGTCCCAAGCGGCGTTATCAAGCAGCAAGCCGCCAAGGACGGATTGCTCTGCTTCGATGGAATGCGGAGGGACGCGGAGGTTATCGACTTGCGGATCAGCACGGTTGTTCATGGCGCGAATTATACCTGCTACGAGTGAACGCTTAAAAAAAATGGGCATAAAAAAAGCCGGGGAAACCCGGCTTTTCTTTGGCAACAAGTGCCAGACTTACTCTCAACAGATTTAAGCGTGTTCGCCTACGACTGTGATCGTGACTTCAATAACAACATCTGTGTGCAATGCGACCGAAACGGTGTGCTCGCCGGTAGTTTTCAGCGGGCCGTTAGGCAAGCGAACTTGTGCTTTTTCAACTCCGAAACCTTGCTTGGTTAGCGCGATAGCGATATCAGCATTGGTAACGGAACCGAACAAACGGCCGTCAACACCTGATTTTTGCGAAATTTGAACGGTTTGGCCGGTCAATTTTTCGCCTAGCGCTTGCGATACGACCAATTTTGCAGCAGCGATGTTTTCCAGCTCTGCGCGCTTGACTTCAAATTCAGCAACAGCAGTGGTCGTCGCACGACGAGCTTTGCGTTGTGGAATCAGGAAGTTACGTGCGTAGCCGTCTTTTACTTTGACGACTTCACCGAGGTTGCCGAGATTAACGACTTTTTCTAACAGAATAATTTGCATGTTTTTCTCCTATTGCAGTCGTTAATTAAGCGTGGTGCAAATCGGTGTACGGCAACAGCGCGAGGAAACGTGCGCGTTTGATTGCTGTATCGACTTGACGTTGATAGATTGCTTTGGTGCCGGTCAAGCGTGCTGGCATGATTTTGCCGTTTTCTTGAACGAAATCTTTCAGTGTGTCCACGTCTTTGTAGTCAACTTGTTCTACGTGCGAAGCGGTGAAGCGGCAGAATTTTTTACGCTTGAACAAAGGGTTTTGTTGTTTGCGTTTTTCTTTGAGTTTGCTTTTGTCGAATTTTTTACCGAATGCCATTTTGGGCTCCTGTATCTAAATGTGGGTCTCGAAATTTGTGAGATGGAAAACAAGGCTTTTGCTGTTACGGCTCTTACGTGCAAGGAAACCGGTGAACTGAAATGTTCCGCCTAACTCGGCTTGACTGAATCTGCCTGAAATTTCTCCCGCGGCAATCGCGGCAATTTCAAACTCGACCGATCGTGGAACACCTGCTTCATTCTGTTGCGAACTGTGCAGCAAAACTGCTGACACAATCGGGACCCCTGCCGGTGTGTAGCGCAAAATTTCACGCTCGGCGATGGTGGCTACGATTTTGCAATGATTCTGAAGCTGATTCACTCTCCTGATACGTCGTTGCAGTAATTAGGCAGCAGGTGCCTCGGTACGATGGCTCTTGGCAGCATCTTCCTTCTGCACAGCCTTCATCATTGGCGATGGCGTGGTTTCTGCCTTCTTCAATTTCACAGTCAGATGGCGCAGAACGGCATCGTTGAATTTGAAGCCGGTTTCAATCTCAGCCAGCGTTTCGCCATCACATTCGATGTTCAGGCAGACGTAGTGGGCTTTGGCCAGTTTTTGGATCAGGTATGCCATTTGACGGCGGCCCCAATCTTCTACACGGTGAACAACACCACCGCGCGTGGTGACGATGCCCTTGTAGCGTTCGATCATTGCGGGCACTTGCTCGCTCTGATCCGGATGGACGATAAATACGATTTCATAATGACGCATGTAAGCTCCTTTTGGACGGATTGAAAATTGCCCACCTCGGCGTCAAGACGAGTGTGGGAAGAGGAAAACGCGTAATCATACGCCTTTACGCCAAAAAACTCAACGCTTTCAAGCATTTATCGTGAAATTGCAATGATTAACCGAAGAAAAATCGGGGAATTTGCTTGCGCTCAGGCATATACTGTATAAAAATACAGACTGTTTATAAAGACAGCTCGAAAGAGCGCTCGCGGCAACGCGTCATCTCACGCAGAACTCAAGCTAGGCCATGCAATGATCAAACTGACAGCTCGCCAGGAACAAATCCTGAATCTGATCCGCGATGCGATTGAAAACACCGGTTTTCCTCCAACCCGTGCCGAAATTGCCACCGAACTGGGTTTTCGCTCGGCGAATGCAGCGGAAGAACATTTGCAGGCGCTGGCGCGCAAGGGCGCAATCGAAATTTCGCCCGGCACTTCGCGCGGGATCCGTTTACGTGATATCGGCAGCAATGGGGAAGAACGCTATCCCGGCAGGCAGATGGCCTTGCCGCATCCGGCTTTAATGCAATTAAGCCTGCCACTGGTCGGACGCGTTGCCGCCGGCTCACCGATCCTGGCGCAAGAACATATCGAAGCGACGTATAACGTCGATAAATCGCTGTTTTCCGCCAAACCCGACTACCTGCTGAAAGTACGCGGCATGTCGATGCGCGATGCGGGCATCCTCGATGGCGATTTGCTGGCTGTGAAAAAAATCGATATTGCAAAAAACGGTCAGATCGTTGTGGCGCGCTTAGGTGACGATGTCACCGTCAAGCGTTACAAGAAGACCGGCTCCTTGATTGAACTGCTACCGGAAAATCCTAATTTCCAACCTATCCGCGTCGATCTTGAGCACGATGATTTTGCGCTGGAAGGATTGGCTGTTGGCTTGATGCGTAGCTGGCACTGAACATTCCTTTGCTGATCGCGGTTACGCTGTTTATCTAAACAGCGCCGCGAGTCGCATTCACCTGCACCTGCACCTAGAATTTGCATCAACATCTGCATCCGCGTCTATCAAGATGATGTGCCTGCCTATTTTTTGCACTTTGCCAAAATCTGCTTCGCAATCCCACGCATGATATTAACTTCTTCCGTTTCCAGTTGAGTCCGGGAAAACAATCGCTTCAAGCGCGGCATCAACTTCTTCGGATTGTCTGCATCCAGAAAATCGATGGCCACCAAGGCCTGCTCAAGATGGACATACATGCCATCGATCTGCGTCATGCCTGCCGCTTCTCCCTGAAAACCGATATTCGAGTCCGTAACAAGCGTATCGCCCATACAGGCCATGCGCGCTTCATACGCCAAAACCTGCACGGCTTGCGCCAGGTTCAAGGATGAATAATCCGGATTTGCGGGGATGTTAATCAGCACATTGCATTTCTCAACGATCTCGTTGGGCAAACCAAAGCGCTCGTTGCCGAAGACTACCGCCGCACGCAACGTCGTTTCCTCATTTAGGCGCGTCGCCAAAGTGCGCGGCGAAATAACCGGTGGCGAAAACTCACGCAAGCGCGCCGTTACAGCCGCCGCATAGTTGCAATCGACCAGCGCCTCTTCAATAGAGCCGACGATGCGCACCGCTGCCAAAACATCGTTTGCACCACTGGCAAAGGCAATCGCTTCTTCCTGTTGTGCGGCGTCCGCAAAGCGTGGATTAACCAGCACCAGCTCCGAAAAACCCATGTTTTTAATTGCTCGCGCAGCCGCGCCGATATTACCGGGACGACTGGTTTCGACCAATACAAAACGCAGGCGATTGAAAAGAGGCGTGTCAGTTTGGGGCAGGTTCATTTAAAATAGCGACATTGCGCGGTAAGAATCATGTCGAAATGGCATATCTATATCGCATCGCTCATTAATTTCAATTTAGGTGGTGCCCTCTTCGCTTACGCGATGGCGCCACCATTTTAACGGAATCTCTATGCATCCCATGCTTAATACGGCGGTTAAAGCGGCTCGCCGTGGCGCTGCCATTATCAACCGCGCGTCCTTCGATCTTGATCGCGTCAAGGTTACGGAAAAAAATCCTAACGACTTCGTCACTGAAGTTGATGAGGCTGCCGAGCAAGCGATCATTGAGGTTCTGAAAACCGCTTATCCGGATCACGCGATCCTCGCCGAAGAATCTGGCGCCTCCGCCAATCTGCACGACGACAACGAAAACGTCTGGATCATCGATCCACTCGACGGTACTACCAACTTCATTCACGGCTTTCCGCAATATTGCGTATCGATCGCGCTGCAGCAACGCGGCCAGATCACACAAGCAGTGGTCTATGACCCAACCCGCAATGACCTGTTCACTGCGACCAAAGGTGGTGGCGCTTACTTGAATGAAAAACGCATACGGGTCACCAAACGCGACAAGATCAACGATGCCTTGATCGGCACCGGCTTCCCTTTCCGCGCGACGGACGACATCGACCAATACTTGAAAATGTTCAAGATCATGTCGCAAAGCTGCGCCGGTCTGCGCCGTCCGGGTTCCGCCGCACTCGATCTGGCATATGTTGCTTGCGGTCGCCTTGATGGATTCTTTGAAAAAGGTTTGAAACCATGGGATCTGGCAGCAGGTTCATTGTTGATCACCGAATCCGGCGGCATCGTCGGCACTTTCGAAGGCGAATCGGATTATCTGTACAAAGGCGATATTCTTGCCGGTACACCGAAAGTGTTTGCACAAATGGTTTCCTTGCTGAGCCCGTTTGCCAAGTAAGTTTTGTCATCGATGAAGAGGAAATATCCGCCGGCTGCGCAAGCAATCGATGATGTTTCCTCTTCATTGTTAACGTGCAAGCGTTCTAATATATCTAGCCGCCAACTATTTTCCGACGCGCATCCACTGCTGTTATACTCGCCGCACGCGGCACCTCTCCAGTCACCTTGCCGCTGTCTCACGACTTCCGTATTCCAATCCCGTTTGCCTGCGACTGGCGCCCTCTGCGGCGACAGGCCGATATTTTTCTATTGAGTTCTCATGTTATTTACTGACCTCGGCCTGGCCGATGGAATTGTGCGCGCTGTTACCGAAAGCGGTTACACCTCTCCTACCCCGATTCAAGCGCAGGCGATTCCCGCCGTGCTCGCTGGCGGCGATTTGCTGGCCGGTGCACAAACCGGCACCGGCAAAACTGCCGGCTTTACACTGCCTATTCTGCATCGCCTTGCCACCAGCGGCGTACCGCATGCATCAACCACCGGAGCACGCCCTATCCGCGCATTGGTCTTGACGCCTACGCGTGAACTCGCCGCCCAAGTTGAAGAAAGCGTACGCACCTACGGCAAATATTTGAACCTGAACTCCGCTGTGATTTTCGGCGGCGTTGGTATCAATCCACAAATCAAAATGCTCAAGCACGGCGTCGATATCTTGGTCGCCACGCCGGGTCGTTTGCTGGATCACATGCAACAGGGCACCGTTAATCTGACCAAGGTTGAAATCCTGGTCCTCGACGAAGCTGATCGCATGCTGGACATGGGTTTCATCAAAGACATACGCCGTGTACTCGCGGTACTGCCTAAGAATCGCCAAAACCTGTTGTTCTCTGCCACCTTCTCCAACGAGATCAAGGCTCTCGCCGATGGCTTGCTGAATTCCCCTGCCATGATCGAAGTTGCACGCCGCAATTCGACAGTCGAAGTCATCGAGCAAAAAATTCATCCCGTCGATCGCGACAAGAAACATCCGATGCTCGCACATCTGATCAAAACCAATAATTGGTCGCAAGTACTCGTCTTCACCCGCACCAAACACGGCGCCAACAAACTGGTTGAACAACTGGAAAAAGACGGCATCACCGGCATGGCAATTCACGGTAATAAAAGCCAGTCGGCACGTACACGCGCATTGAGTGAATTCAAGGATGGCAGCCTGCAGGTTCTGGTCGCAACCGACATCGCCGCGC
>Ga0326733_1000155_pt1 | contig 22221 bp, 21 predicted proteins | sample 14_GP2_308_FD_207946 | JGI IMG/M metagenome (GOLD analysis project Ga0326733, IMG submission 207946) | Glacier ice microbial communities from Ngari, Tibet, China - 14_GP2_30.8 | ecosystem: Environmental > Aquatic > Freshwater > Ice > Glacier | place: China: Ngari, Tibet | collected 2018-07-17
CCCCAGCCATTTGTTGCGCTCGACTGCGCAAAGATTGTGGCACGCCATCCTGCTTTGCAATCTGGGCGAAAATAGGACCGGCGAGATTATCCTTGCCCAGTTTCATGTAGGCCAGCGCCGTCAGTTCACCAGCACTGCCGAACCAAGGGTTGCCGGGCGTTGCCAGCGGCTTCAGTCGGTCGATGACGGCTTGCGGACCGATGGTATCAAATTCGGCTGTGGTCTGACGGATTAGAGCGAGATTGCGGAAGGTTTCCGGCAGGCTTTCGTCCTTGGCGACCTTGGCATAAATCGCGATTGCCTTCTTTGTGTCGCCATCTTCGCCAAGCAGATTGGCTTCGACGATTTGCGCCATCGCGCGGTAACCGGGCTGGTCGGCATTGGCGAGTGTTGCAAGCTTTGCCCGCCCACCTTTTTCGTCACCGGCGCGCAACTTGTCCATCGCGTCGACGAACACTTCGCTTTGCCGGTCAGCAGCGGCCTGAACTCGGTTCTGGTAAATGATCCAGCCGCCAAATGCCAAAAGCCCGACAACCAGCAAAACTACAAGCCAGCGGCCATAGCGTTTCCAGAATCCGGTCAGATCACTTGCGCGGACGGCATCGTCCACTTCGCGCAGGAAAGCCTCATCGCTACCAGCGCGTTTATCGGTCGGTGTTAAAGCCAAAAGGGCCTCCGGATTGGGATTGGTATCGGAATATCGTTGCCGTCCTTAGCGAGTGTCGGCGCGATAGGCCAGCCCCGCTTTATTCAGGCTGATACAGCTGGTCTGCACTCGGGAAGCTTCGATTGCGAACCTGCTCCGCATATTGCCGCACCGATTCTTCAACCATGCCCTGCATCGCGCCGAAGCGCTTGACGAATTTTGGCGTCCGTTCGAACAGCCCAAGCATATCTTCGGTGACCAACACCTGTCCGTCGCATTGCGCCGATGCACCGATACCGATTGTCGGGCAGGCAATCTTGTTGGTAATCTCGATGGCGATGGGTTCGAGCACGCCCTCAATGACCATAGAAAAGGCACCGGCATCGGACATTGCCACTGCGTCCTCGACAATCGATTTGGCTTCAGCCTCGCTTTTGCCGCGAACACCGTAGCCGCCAAGAATGTTAACCGCTTGCGGAGTGAGGCCGACATGCGCCATAACCGGAATGCCGCGCGAGGTCAGGAATTCAACGGTCGGGGCGAGCACCCTGCCTCCTTCCATTTTGACCGCCGCCGCACCGGTTTCCTTGAGCAGCCGCGCTGCGTTGGTAAATGCCAGCTCGGGTGTCGCTTCATAACTGCCAAATGGCATATCGACGACAACGGCGGCGTGATAACTGCCGCGCACCACCGCCGCGCCGTGCGCCGCCATCATCTCCATTGTAACCGCAACAGTATGCGGCAGGCCGTAAATCACCTGCCCAAGCGAGTCGCCGACGAGCAGCATGTCGCAATGCGGGTCGAGCAATTGTGCCATGCGAACAGTATAGGCGGTCAGCATAACCAAAGGCTCGCCGCCCTTGCGCTGCCGGATGCGCGGCACCGTAAGCCGCTTCATCGGCGACGGTGTCGGGTTAGCGCGGCTGGTGGATTTGTCGAAGGTGAGCGTTTGTGGGCGTGTGGACATGAGTTTAGCCTTACCAGAAAATGCGGACTGGGTACTTATGAATAGCTTCATCGGAAGCGATGAATTCCAGATCGTGATGAATTGCCTGCGCGATCAGCATCCGGTCGAACGGGTCGCGGTGGATAAGGGGCAGGCTGCTGGCGAAGTGATGGATTTCGAATTTCAGATCGAGTGTTTCGTGTGGAATTGTTGAAATAATTTCTGCAAAAGGTAGCTCATATTCGTTTGGCCGCCTTTTGCGTTTCTGCTCATATTCCCATCCGGAAACTACCGAAATGTAATTCGGTTCAGTTCCAACTAAAAGGGTTTCCTGCGCCTTCGCCGATAGGCGAGGGTTGCCTTCGAACAACCAGATTACAATGTTTGTATCTAACAAATACGGCAAACTCAGAAGCTTTGGCTAAAACTATCGAGTTCCTCATCGGTATATTCCGGTTCAAGCATGATATCGCCTGCGTTGGGGCCAAACTTTCCCTTCCCGCTACCAATAAAGGCTTTCATCTTGGCAGCGCGTTCGGCAATCACCTGAGCCTTGGCGTCGGCAAGCGCATCATCAAGGGCGGTAATCCTCGCGACCGGCTTGCCCGCTTTAGACAGGATAACCTCTTCGCCGCGCAACGACGCCGCGACGAGTTCAGAAAGGCGATTTTTTGCTTCGCCAATGTTAACATGAATTCCCATAGCTTGGCTAAGTAGCTTAGCCAAGCGGTTTTGACAAGCAAAGACGGCGATACGCGACTTAGCGTTTGGCCGCTGCCGCAGCTTGCGCCGGATTGTCGCTGAAGATGCCATCAACGCCAGCGGCGAGAAATAGCCGGATTTCGCTTTCGAGATCGCCATGGGCTAAAGGGTTAATTCCCGACTTTGCGCCGAGTGGCAGGAAGTAATTTTCGCGGCGGAAGGTCCATGGGTGGACAGCAAGGCCCAGTCTATGCGCGTCTACCACTAGCGTGGTCGGTTCGCCGAGATGACCGAGCAGATTGCGCGGAATGACCAGCGCTTTGTTCGGGCCGATGCCATCGGCGTAGACAGCAATGACTTTCAAGCCTTGGGGCGTTGCCATTGCGGGATAGGTAAGATCTGCGCGGTCCGCGGGGCTACCTTTTTCGTCCATCAGTTGAATCAGGCGGAGTTTAGTCTTGGACCGAAGGGCCTGCAAATTGCCAACCTCGAACGACTGGATAAATATTGGCGCGGTTTTTTTGGTGTGGCCGTATTTTGTAAGCAATGCCAGCAACGGCGCTTCATGCGGCAAACCAATCGACGCGAAATAGCTTGGATGCTTTGTTTCTGGATACACCCCGATAGTGCGTCCGGATTTGGCGCTCGCCGTTTTAGCCAACTCTAGTATCTCGTCGAACGTCGGCAGCTCAAACTGCCTGTCATACGCCATGTTTGCCTTGCGTAACTGCGGCAGGCGTTCCTTTGCGCGGAGCGTTTTAAGCTCGGCGAGCGTAAAATCCTCGGTGAACCAGCCCGCCATTTTCTCGCCGTCGATGGTCTTGCTCGTCTTGCGATCGGCAAATTCGGGCTTTGCCGAAACATCGGTCGTTTCTGAAATCTCATTCTCGTGGCGCGCAACAAGTATGCCATCCTTGGTCAGCACGAGATCGGGTTCGATATAGTCAGCGCCCTGCTCGATGGCGAGAGTGTAGGCCGCGATCGTATGCTCGGGCCGCTCCCCGCTTGCACCGCGGTGCGCGATGACGATGGCTTTGCCGTCAAGAGGTTGTTCCATGGCTTGGCTTTCCGAAGCAGAGCAGGAGGGAAGCAGTGCGGCGATCAGGAGTGTGAGCAAGCGAGTCATCACCCCGCAATGCCCGCCAGACATTTCACCTTTACGACAATGCCGTTTGCCATTCCGGTTCCTTGAATCCGACCAACAGCCCGCTGTCATATTCGAACACTGGCCGTTTAATCATCGACGGTTGCTGGAGCATCAGCTTGATCGCCTTCGCCTGAGTCAGATCGGCTTTGTCGGCATCGGGTAGCTTCTTGAATGTGGTACCGGCGCGGTTGAGTATCGTCTCCCAACCCCTAGCGTCGCTCCAACTGGCGAGCTTGCCCGCATCTGCACCAACCTTTTTGTAATCATGAAAGGCATAAGCGATGCCTTTGGCATCAAGCCAGCTCCGTGCCTTTTTGACCGTGTCACAATTGGGAATGCCATATAAAGTGATCGTCATGTCCAAATTGTCTCCGTTCCAAGCAGGAACCACTCTTTGGAGAAGGATGCATGCGGGGGCAAGATACGAAAAGGGCGGCGTATCGTTGCTGATACGCCGCCCCAATTATCGTGATCTAACTCCGATCAATTGCGCATGAATTGTCCGCGAATTGCACCATTTGGGAAATCCGTGGTGGCAATCTGAATGAAATATGCACTCGGCGAATTTTCAAACGAATCCTCGCGCCATTCAGCACGAGCGATGCAGTTTTTCCAGCCGCCTTCATTGGCTTGTTGCAATCGCAATACGACCGGACCGGTCATACCGCGTGCGCCACGATTGATGGTGATCGAGGTAATCGGGCCAAGGTTGCGAATTTCATTAACGTCGTAGCAAACCTGATTGAGCTCATCGGCAACTGTCAGTTCTGCCTTTGCATAGCCATCGCTATCGCCACGTGAACTAACGACCTGCGCCGCATCAAGCGTGGCATATCTGGTTTCGGCCACAGCTTCAGCAACAGCTTCTTCGACCGTTGCGCAACCGCTCAAGCCAATTGGTGCCAACGCCGTTACGCAGCACATCAGGGCAAATTTCTTATAAGTCATCATATCATCCTCGCATTTGTGGTTCAAAAGCAACGGCTCACGGCCATTTTGCTTCCAATGCCTAACAAACGCCGGAATGGCGGTTTCGTTCCTTTTTTCGGTTTTGGCCGGTGCACAGGATGCTCGGCCTCGCCGAGCAATAAGCCGCTATCGCGGTGTCACGCCGCTCCCTTATTCGGGCAAACCAGAAACTTCTCGCCCGTGGCGCGCTTGTTATAAACGGCGGCGATATCGGGGCGGAGCATTTCAGCGAGCGACACTTCGCGCGTGTAGTTGCTGGCAAAAGTCGTTTTTAACTCGGCCACGACGTGCGCCCGTAACCGCTGGCCGCCTTCCGCGCCAATCTGCATCAGGAACGGCGTCAGCAGGAAGCCACTGACAGCCCAGGAAAACCCAAAATTGCGGTTGAGCAAAGTTGGCCCCATGTCCAACCCGCCGTAGATATAAACTTGTTTGAAGGTGTCCGAACCGTAGCGGCTATACTCTTTCATCCGCTTTACCGCCGCCGCCTCTATGCAAGTGAGTATCTGACCGGCCAGCTTGCCGCCACCGATGGCATCGAACGCGATCGTCGCGCCGGTTTCAACGAGTGCTGCGGTCAGGCTGTCCATAAAGCCCGGCGCGGTTGAATCGCAGATATGCGTGGCTCCGATGCCGCGCAGCAGTTCGGCCTGCGCTTCGCTTCGAACGATGTTGACCAGCGGTATGCCGTCCTTGACGCAAATCTTGACCAACATCTGACCTAGATTGGATGCCGCAGCCGTGTGAATGAGACCGGTGTGGTTTTCGCGCTTCATGACTTCGGTCATGGCAAGTGCGGTCAGCGGATTGACGAAGCACGATGCGCCTTCTGCCGCTGTCGTGCCTTCGGGCAGGACCATGCAATCGCTGACTTTGACGCAACGATATTGCGCATACATCGCGCCGCCGATGATGCCGACAGTTTTTCCGATCAGCGCTTGCGCTTCGGGTGATGAGCCTGCCTTGACGACTACGCCGCCCGCCTCATTACCGACAGGCATCGGCTGATCGACCCGAGCCGCCATCGCTCGCATGACTGCCTCTGGCATTTGCGCGGTTAGAACCGGCCTGTCGGGCGTTCCGGACAATTTGGCACTGGCTATATCTGCGGGACCAAACAGCAGGCCGAGATCTGACGGGTTGATCGGAGTCGCATCGATGCGGACAAGGACTTCGTTTTCTTTTGGTTCGGGAACGGCTGCGTCGACCAACGAAACCTCAAGCTCACCCGAAGATTTCAGTAAAGACACAAGTTGAAGGCCGGTTGCGGGGATATTGGTCATGGGTCGCTCCTGATGAGATGTTGCGATACCCGCTATCGCATCAGACCCCATCGCCAAAGCGAATTTTTGATTCAATCGGCTGGCATATTCGCACTTACCGTCATTTATAATGCTCCCGCCGGTCGCCGAAATCGCGCACTCGTTTGCGCCAGGTCTTATAGCTACCGGACTTCAAATTGCTTCGCATGATTGCCTTTATCTGATCCGGCGAAACACCATGTTGTGCAGAAATCGTCGTGAAGCTGACATGGTCAGATAGCGCCATTTCGATGATCTCGCTAATTTGCGATGGGGTTAGGTCGGGTGCTGTGGGCCTCATTGGGGCCAGGCACCGGTGTCGTGGTCGGGATGCTGATGATTGCTTGCTTTGATGGCTGGCACGAAATCAGTCATCGTTTCTTCCGTTGTTCCTTCGTCTGCCAGGCTGCAGAGTTCGCCGAACCACGGCATCCGCGCTTCTTTTCCGAACTGCGTCCGAGGCGGAAACAACGCCGGTTCATCGAGCGAGCCAGTCGTCACATTCAAATGCTTGCTGTCGGAATAATCATACAGCAACGGCGTGCCGCACTTGCCGCAAAACCCGCGCGTTACGGGATCGGAACTTTTGAACAAGGCCGGTTGCCCCCGCGTCCATTCAAACGAATCGCGCGGAATACCGATCAGCGCTGCAAAGAAATTGCCGACTGCCTTCTGGCACATGCGGCAATGGCAGATGTGCGAACTGTCGAGGAAGGCGGTTGCGCGGTACCGCACCGCGCCGCACTGGCATCCGCCACTTGCTTCGATCTCGAGCATCTTGCGTTCGCTCATCTCACTTCTCCTGACTTCCGGCGATACCGATAGCCCGACAGAGCGCGAGTTCAAACCTCGAAAAGTTTCTGCCAGCGCGGTTCGGATCGCGCTATTTTAACGAGAAAAGGGCAGGTTGGTTTGGCCTTCACGCCCATTGCCTCGATCTCTTCAAAAACGCCGTTCGCGAATTTAGCGCCCGCGCCAGTGCCGCGAAGTGCGGATGGAACTTCGGCATGGGGAAGCACCATGACATCACCTTGCCAGACAAAATCAACAACAGCGTCGCCAGCTTCGGTTGGCATCCGGAAACGGTTTTGTTCAGGTTCGTAAAGGATGGTCATATCAGCAAACGCTCATTCCCACTCAATCGTTCCCGGCGGTTTCGAAGTGTAATCATATACCACGCGGTTGATGCCCTTCACCTCGTTGATAATCCGCGTTGAAACTCGGCTTAGAAACGCGCTTTCGAAGGGGTAGATATCCGCCGTCATTCCGTCGGTGCTCGTCACCGCCCGAAGCGCGCAGACAAAGTCGTAGGTTCGGTGGTCGCCCATTACGCCGACGGTGCGGACGGGGAGGAGGACGGCGAAGGCTTGCCAGATTTCGTCGTACAGACCGGCGTTCCGGATTTCCTCGAGATACACCGCGTCGGCCAGTCGCAATATGTCGCAGCGTTCCTTGGTGACTTCGCCGGGGATGCGGATTGCGAGGCCGGGGCCGGGGAAGGGGTGGCGGCCTACAAACGCGTCTTTCAGACCGAGTTCGCGGCCAAGCGCACGGACTTCGTCCTTGAACAGTTCGCGAAGTGGCTCGACCAGTTTCATGTTCATCCGCGCCGGAAGCCCGCCTACATTGTGGTGGCTCTTGATCGTGACCGACGGCCCGCCTGTGAAGCTGACGCTTTCGATCACATCGGGGTAGAGCGTGCCTTGAGCGAGGAAATCCGCACCGCCAATTTTCGCGGCCTCTTCCTCAAACACATTGATGAATTCACCGCCAATAAACTTGCGCTTTTTCTCAGGATCGGTTTCGCCTGCGAGGCCCGCCATAAAGCGTTCCTCGGCCTCGACTACGACCAACGGAATGTTATAATGATCGCGGAACAAGGTCTCGACCTGTTCGCGCTCGTTCATTCGAAGCAGGCCGTGATCGACAAAAACGCACGTCAGTTGCTCGCCGATTGCCTCGTGGATCAGGATAGCGGCGACGGAAGAGTCCACACCGCCGGACAGCCCGCAAATCACTCGGCCTGAGCCGACACGCGCTCGAAGTTCGGCAATCTTGGTGGTGCGGAATTCGGCCATCGTCCAATCGCCAGCCAGCCCGCAAATCTTGTGAACGAAGTTGGAAATCAGCTTCGCGCCATCGGGCGTATGCACGACCTCGGGGTGGAACATCGTGGTGTAATACGCCTTCGCCTCGTTGACGCAGATCGCAAACGGCGCGTTGGGAGAGGTGCCGATGACTTCAAAGCCTTCGGGCGCGACGGTAACTCGGTCGCCGTGGCTCATCCATACCGGGTAGCTTCCGCCGACTTCCCAGAAACCGTCGAACAGCGGGCTGGATTTCAGGATTTCGACGTCGGCGCGCCCAAATTCTGCGGCGTGCCCGCCTTCGACCGTGCCGCCCAATTGAGTGCACAATGTCTGTTGGCCGTAGCAAATCGCAAGTATCGGCAGGCCGCTGTCGAACACAACTTCTGGTGCGCGGGGGGACCCTTCATTCATAACCGATGCCGGACCGCCAGACAGGATAATCCCCTTTGGCTTCATCCGCTCGAATGCCTCAGCGGCGGTGTTGAACGGCGCAATCTCGGAATAGACCCCCGCCTCGCGCACGCGGCGGGCGATGAGCTGGGTAACCTGGCTACCGAAATCGACGATGAGGATGGAATCAGAAGGCTGAAGTGTCATGGCCAGCCGATAGGCACTGCCGCCGCCGCTGTCCAGTTCCACTCCCTGAAAGCGGTTCACACATCCTTTAGCTCCACCCTTCGTCTCGAGCGAAGACGAGAGGCCCATAAAGTGTGCGCAAACGATGGGTGTCTCGTCTTCGCTCGACACGAATGGACAGTTTGGTTTGTCGGAAGGTCCATAGGCGTCAATGGCTCCTACGGTGCGCTTGTTGCTCCCTAACACCGGTCTGGTGGAAAAGCAGGGCAGTCTGCTATAAGTTGCCTATGACCAAACCCGACACCCGCCGCGCCGCAATTATCGAGCGCATTGCCGAACATATATTGGCGAACGGTCTGTCTGCGTCGAGCCTGCGTCCACTTGCTAAGGCGGCGGGGACCAGCGACCGGATGCTGCTCTATTATTTCGCCGATAAGGCCGAAATTGTAACCGCCGCGCTCGGTGTTGTCATGCAGCGGATGGTGGTTTTGATGGAGGCGCAGAAGGCTCCCGAGCCATTGCCGCTGGCGACGCTCCAACCGCTGATGCTCGACATCATCCTCGCCGACGAGATGTGGCCGTATATGCGGGTGTGGATGGAAATCGCGCTGAACGCCGCTCAGGGTGATGCGTTTTACCGCTTGCTCGGCGAACAGATCGGGCGCGGCTTTCTCGCTTGGGGGGTTGGGCAGATCGACAGCCCGACGCCCGAACAGCGCGATGCCGATGCGGCCCGGTTGCTGGTCACCGCTGAGGGTATGATGCTGCTGAAAAGTATTGGCATGGATGATGTGCGCCAGCACCTATAACGACACCTAAATCGGCACTTGCAAAATAGGAAGTTCCTGTCACAGGAACCGAACATCGGTGACCGCCCAATGGCTGTCGGGGCATGCAATCAGCCAAGAAAAATATGATCTCCTGGTCAACGTACCGTGACCTTTGAGACCTTCCAATGAGTTCATCTTAAGAATTTGTAAAATAGGCGCGAAGGCACAAAGGCGCGAAGGTGTGGTGCACCGCGCGCCGGGCAGTCTGGTTTAACTTGCTTAGGCTCGTGATAGGTGAATGGCATCGCCGATCTGAAGTGTCCCTTCGCGCCTTTGTGCCTTTGTGCCTTCGTGCCTTTTTCACATATTTATTGTCTGAACCGCGAAATCTGGAAAACCGTTTAGACTCATCAAACCACGCATTTGCGTGTCACCCAAAACCGAAATTGGTGTAACCCAGTGTCACCTTTTGTCACCCTGCGGGTCAGTTTCGTGCCGCTTTCAAATTTGTCAGTATGTGCAATTCACTATCAACTTGCGCAGAAATCCGCCAATTATTGCACCGAACAGTCCGGCACTCTTGCAACTCCGGTCAAAAGCGGGAAAGGGCGGGGCTTGACATGACAAGGATGAAGACGTGACCGAACTACGCGACCTCGCATTGGCTTCGAAGGCCTGGCCTTATGAAGAGGCGCGTCGGTTGATGAAACGCTATCCGGGCGGCAAGCCAGATGGCGGTGCGGTCATTTTCGAATGCGGTTACGGCCCATCCGGATTGCCGCATATCGGCACCTTTAACGAAGTGCTTCGGACGACGATGGTGCGTAATGCTTTTGCCACGCTCTCGGACTCGCCGACGCGGCTGATCGAGTTTTCCGACGATATGGACGGACTCCGCAAGGTTCCGGACAACGTGCCCAATCAGGCGATGCTGGCCGAGTACCTTGGCAAGCCGTTGTCGCGTATTCCCGACCCGTTCGAGAAGTACGAGAGCTTTGCTGCGCACAACAACGCGACGCTGCGTGAATTTCTCGACCAGTTCGGCTTTGACTATGACTTCATTTCGTCGTCAAGCCAGTATGAAAGCGGCGCGTTTGACGAGGCGCTGAAGAATGTGTTGCGCAACTATCAGGGCATCATGGACATCATGCTTCCGACGCTCCGCAAGGAACGCGCCGCGACATACTCGCCGGTGCTGCCGATCAGCGAGAAGTCTGGCATCGTGCTTCAGGTGCCGGTCGAGGTGGTCGATGCCGAGGCCGGGTTGATCCGTTTCGATGACGGCGGCGATATGGTTACCCAGTCGATCCTCGGTGGCAAAGCAAAGCTGCAATGGAAGGTCGACTGGGCGATGCGCTGGGTTGCGCTTGGCGTCGATTACGAGATGTACGGTAAGGACCTGACCGACAGCGGCGTGCAAAGCGGCAAGATTGCTCGAGTCCTAGGCGGTCGGCCGCCCGAGGCGCTGATCTACGAAATGTTCCTCGACGAGAAGGGCGAGAAGATTTCGAAGTCGAAGGGCAATGGTCTGGCGCTCGAGGACTGGTTGAAATACGGCACCGAGAACAGCGTTGCGTTTTATGCCTTTCGCGAGCCGAAGAGCGCCAAGCAATTGCATCTGGGTGTGGTGCCAAAGGCGGTCGACGAGTACTTCCAGTTCCGCGCTCAGTGGCACGATCAGCCGCCGGAAAAGCGTCTCGGCAACCCGGTTCATCACATTCACAATGGCGACGTACCAACTGGCCAGCCGCCGGTGACATTCGGACTAGTGTTGAATCTGGTAAGTGTGCTTGGTGCTAACATTACTTCCGCCAAAGTCGCGGAATATCTCGACAATTACATTGGCGAACCGACGCATAATCCCGAACTTGACCATCTCATAGATTTGGCGGTCGCCTACAACCGCGATTTTGTGGCGCCGACTTTGAAGAAGCGCAAGCCCGAGGGTGTGGAAGCTGCCGCATTGACCAGGCTCGACGCGGAGCTTGCGGAACTGGCACCCGACGCAACTGCAGAAGACATCCAGAATATCGTCTACGCCATCGGCAAAGACGGCGGATTCGAAAACCTGCGCGACTGGTTCAAGGCGTTGTACGAGACATTGCTCGGTTCGAGCGCGGGTCCGCGAATGGGCAGCTTCATCGCGCTTTACGGCATCGACAACAGCCGCAAACTGATCGCAGAGGCGCTGACTTGAGTACCGTCGCCGCGAAGCTGTACCATGACGGCAAGGTCATCGACAAAATTGATATGTCGAAACCGATACCGCCCGTCAGCAAGCCGGGCGATTTCATCTGGATCGGCTTGCACGAACCCGGTGATGGTGTGCTGAAGCGGGTGCAGGAGCATTTCGGCCTTCACCCGCTGGCGGTCGAGGATGCGCTCGATCCCAAGCATCTGCCCAAAGTCGAGGCGTATGGCGACCATCTGTTTCTGGTAGTCCGGACGCCGCGGCTTGAGGGTGACAAGATCATTTATGGTAACACCGCGATCTTCATGGGGCGTCAGTTCATCATCACCGTGCGGCACGGGTCTGAAAGGTCGCATAGCCCTGTGCGCGCTCAACTCGAAGCAACCCCTTGGCTGCTCAAGCAGGGGCCGGACTACGTCTTGCACGCAATCCTCGATTACATCGTCGATGGCTATAATGACCTGGTTGACTTGATGGAGGACAAGGTGCTGGCAATGGAGGACCGGGCGGTTGACAATTTCCTCGGTCGTGCCGAAACTGCGCGGATATTCATGCTTCGGCGCGAATTGTTCCGGCTGCAACGGATATTGGGGCCAACCGAAGACCTGACCAGCCGTTTCATCAACCTCGAAATGCCGCAGATTGACGCCAACATCTACCCGTTCATGCGCGACCTGCTCGACCATGTTCGCAGGCTGGTTTACCGGGTTGAGGGGCTTCGCGATACGCTGACGTCAGTGATTGAAACCAGTGGTTTGCTCGAACAGCAAAGGCAGGGGGCAATTACGCGGCAACTGGCGGCTTGGGCCGCAATCTTGGCCGTTCCAACGGCAATTGCAGGGATTTACGGGATGAACTTCGACATCATGCCCGAGCTGCGCTGGAAATATGGATATTATGTTGTCGTCGGGGTGATGGCGACGATTTGCCTGTCGCTTTACGTCCGGTTCAAACGGGCCGGGTGGCTCTGACGACTTGGCGCAGCAATTCGGCATAGCCTGAAGTAATCGTCATACGCTGGTGATGGCCGCCCTGACCAAGTAACGCATGTGCGCGGGGTAGATGATAGCACGGCACGCCCATGAACAGGTGATGCTCGCTGTGATAGTTCACCCAATAAGGCGCAACAGTCGCGCGTTCAAACCAGTTGGCGTAGGTCGTCCGTGCATGTGTAAATGGGTCATCGCTGCCAGTCGTTGTGCAGGCATGTTCGGCGATATTGCGGACTCGCAGGAAAAGCTGGAACGTAGTGGTGAGCGCCGCGAACCAAAGAAGAAACGGCGTCCATCCCCAGAACAAAAGCGAGACCGCTAGCAGCAGTATCTGGACGGCCAAGAAACGCCCGACGGTGCGAGCTGTGGTTTTGGCACCTTCGATATTTGCGACGGGCGCATCGATGCCGCTCCGGCTTTGCAGATTCAGCGCACGACCGGCACTGGTGTCGCGCTTGCCGTCGCCAGATTCCCGCGCCATCATCGCCCTCACCCCGCGCCAAGCTACCGCAAACTGCGCCTTACGCTGCTTGAAGAAGGTTTGCCCGGTCAGATCGCGCAACGCCTTGCGCTGCAAGCTGTCACGGCTTGTGGGGAACGGGGCCGATAGCGATAGGTCAGGGTCTTCGGGCTGCTGGGTAAATTTGTGATGCGTCAGATGATAAGCACGATAAGCATGGAGATCGCTCCCGGTCGCCGCACCACTCGGCCATTGACCTAGGAAATTGTTGAGCTTGCGGTTCGGGTGCAGCAGCCCATGCGCGCCGTCGTGCATCAGTATAGCCAGCCCCAACTGCCGCCCGCCAATGATGATCAGCGCGATCGGAGTCGCTAACAGCCCCAATGCCCAATGTTCGCCCCAAGCCAAGGCGCCACCAAACGCTGCAAGTGCCACCACCATCCATGCATGGACGATCAGCCCAATACCGCGCCAGTTCGATAGTGCGGTGATCGACTTCCAGACTTCGTTACCGAATATCTGGCGCGGGTTGGCGGCTTTTACAGCTGGCATGAAGCCCATATACTCCCCAATTCCGCCATCACCAAATGCGTTACGTCACCGCACTATTTCTGGCTCGCGATCCAATCGGCTATCTTCTTTTCCAGCACTGTGAGTGGCAATGCGCCGGTGTTCAGTATCTGGTTGTGGAATTCGCGGACGTCGAATTTCTTTCCCAGCGCCTTTTGCGATTTAGCCTTCAGTCGCTGAATGGTGAGCGCGCCAATCTTGTAGGCCAAAGCCTGTGAAGGAATGGCGATATAGCGCTCCACTTCGGCAGTGGCGTCGGTTTTGCCCATATCGCTGTTCGCCAGCATATATTCTATGGCCTGTTCGCGCGTCCAATTCTTCGAATGAAGACCAGTATCGACCACCAGCCGCATTGCGCGCAGCATCTCGTCGGATAATGTACCGAAGCGCTGATAAGGGTCTTTGAATAGGCCCATGTCATATCCCAGCGTTTCGGAATAGAGCGCCCAACCCTCGACATAGGCGGTGTTGCCGCCAAAGCGCATGAAGGCGGGTAGCGCTTCGTTTTCCTGTGCGATGCTGATCTGGAAATGGTGACCCGGCGCGCCTTCGTGCAAATACAGTGTGGTCATGCCGGGCGTGGTGCGGCTCGGGAGGTCATATGCGTTGAAATAGAATGTGCCGGGGCGTTTGCCGTCAGGTGTACCGCCCTGATAGCTGCCGCCTGCCTCAAATTTTTCACGAAACTCTTCATAAGGTTTGATTTCGAGCGGTGCTTTGGGAAGATATTTGAACTGGGTCGAAATCTTCGTGTCGACGATTTTTCCGATATCATAATAGCCCTGCGTTAAAGCCTCACGACTGACGGGTTTGAACTTCGGGTCGGTGCGCAGATGTTCGAAAAATTCGGGTAGCGTTCCTTTGAAGCCGACTTCCTTCTTGATTGTTTCCATGCCGGTCTTGATGCGCGCTACTTCGGAGAGACCGAGTGTGTGAATCTCGTCGGCTTTCAGCGGAAGCGTGGTCGTCTGCTCGATCATATATTGATACAGACCTTCTCCACCCTTCATCGCCGACAACCCGACCTGTTCGCGCGCCAGCGGCAGGTAGCTGTCACGCAGAAAATCGCGGAGGCGGGCATTGACCGGATATAGTCCGTTAACGACAACATCACGATATTCCGCGGTTAGTCGCGTTTTGTCCGCGTCGCTGAAGCCTTCGGGGAACTTGAGGACCGGGCCGTAATAAGGCGACTCCTCGGTCTTTTGCGCCAGTTGAGTATTCAATTGTTCGATGACATTGTTGATGGTCATCTTTGTTTCAAAAACGCCCGACGCCATGCCTTGCCGGAACCGGTCAACCGATCGATCCATCAAGACGATGAATTCTTTGTGGCGTTTAAGATTGTTGTCGTAATCCTGCACGGTCTTGAACGGAGCCGCGCCCTTGCCGCTGGCGAAGGTGGGGTAAAATGTGTGAAAGCCGAAAAAGTGATTGAGCGGGCGGACCACAGTCAGGTCCATGATTTCTTTTGATAAGCCCTTCAGCGCATCGAGTTGGTTTTGCTTATAAACGTCATAGGCAATCTGGTCGGTTGGATTGAGTTTCGACCGGTCAATAGCTTTCAAGCTTTCCAGATTATCTTCTGCGGCCTTTTTTTCGTTCGCGAAATACTCGTCGCTGATGAAATCGCCGAACCGGTCGGCATAGCGCATATCGCCGCGGAACAGCGCATTCAGCGGATTGCGTTTGAGGTTGGCTTCATCGTCTGCAGCGAACAGAGCCGACAGCCGTTTTCCTTCGGTGATTGATGGAGTTGCAATCGGTACGGACTCCGCATTGGCAGTAACGCTGAGCGGCGCCAGCAACGCGGCGGTCGCGAGCAACAGGATTTTGGCAGATTTCATGAAAGGCTCTCCAAATAACGAATACGCCGCGTAAGCAGCGTCAATGGGGCGGGTGTTGCGTGTCGAACGACAAGGCGCAATGTAATTTCGACAGACGGCAGTTTTACCTTTGCTGACGGCAAGCGCCATCGAACTGGCAACTTGCTCTGGCCGCAAAGCACGTCATAATACTGAGGCAAAGCGGGGGAGCATCGGCAATCATCTTTTTAATAGTCATCGCGTTGATCGCCGTCGGTGTGGTGTTGTATCAAACACAGCGGGAGCTTAGCCGAAACCGTGAGCGATTGGACGATTTGGAGAGCCGCGCGTTCAGTGGGTCCATTGGCGTCTCGGTTGACCAACCCGCCCCTGAGTTTCGTGTTGCAGCAAAAGTTACCAGCAGGCGGGCCGCGACCGTCGTCAGCGCTTTGCCTCCTCCACCGGAAATCGCTCGCGTAACAGAGCCAGAGCCGGAATTGACCAAATCGCGCTTTGCAGACCTTAGCTTTGAAAGCCTCGTCGGGGGAAAGCTGCCGATTTGGGTTGGCGGCATTTCCTTGGTGTTCGCTGGGTTCTTCCTTGTCCGCTTTACTATTGAGGCTGGATTGTTTGGCCCCGGTGCCCGGTCAATAACCGCGACTATCTTTGCCTTTGCGATGATCGCCATGAGCGAACTCGGCGGGCGGTTACCCAAAATCGGCGCGTCGTTCACCGCTGACCCGCGCGTCGCGCAGAGCTTGGCGGGTGCTGGCGTCGCCACGCTCTATGGCACACTTTATATGGCGGCTGAAATTTACGGCTTGGTAGGCGTGCCGACGGCATTCATCCTTGTGGTGGTCGTAACCGCCATCGCCTTCGCTCTGTCACTCCGCCACGGCCCGCCGACGGCACTGATGGGCTTGATCGGCGGATTTGCAGCACCTTGGGTTGCTGGCATGGGTGCAAGCAACCTGCCGACGTTGCTGCTCTACCTCGCGGTTTTCATTGCCGCCCTATTCGGCTTGGCGGTATGGCGGCGGTGGCTATGGCTGCTGGTGCTGGCAAGTGGTGGCGGGGCACTCTGGAGCTTTGCAATGCTGGTCGGTGCGGAAAGCAACCTGCCGCTACTCGGCGCCTTTATCGCAGTGTCGGGCGCGGGTGCATTGATCGCCGCCAAACGCTTCGCAGAAACCAAGCGCGGCTGGAGCGAGGCGGCGCGATACTTGCCGATGGCGTTGGCGTTTGTTCAACTAGCGATACTGCTGCCGAAGATGAATTTTTCGGCGACCGCTTGGTTGCTATATTTTGCGCTTTCGACGCTGACGATTGCTCTCGCTTGGCGTGACAAGATGTTGTTGCCGCTGGTCGCGGGTGCGCTATTGCTGGTGGTTGGCCCGTTATACGGCGCTTGGAGCGAAACGCGAGCCACTAGCCTTACGTTCGCCATCACCATGATTATCGCGATCCTATTTGGAGCGGCTGGTCATGTCCGCGCACGCACCGATGACGACGGCTCGAAGTATTGGGCACTGGTCGGTCTAGCCGCACCGGTATTATGCTGGTTCACGGCCTTACTGGGGGATATCAGTGAGGTCAGCCACGCGCGCTGGGGGATGACTGCTATACTTACCGCTGCTCCCAGCGGTTACATGGCATGGCAATGGCACCGCCAACACCGTACTGGTCCAGTGCAGGCCTGCGCCACCGCCGCCGCAGCTTTAATGTTGTGGATGGCATGTGTGAACTTCTTCGATGACAGTTATGTCGCGACCTACAGCGCGGTCGTCGTTCTCGCTGTCGCAGCGTGGGCAAAGATCACCGGTGGAACCGCCGAACGTCGGATTGCAATATTGCCGCTTTTCGTCACGATGTTTGCGGGCGCAGGGTTGTCTTATGCGTTTTGGAATTCGCTTGCAGCTTCGCTTTCGGGTGATCGGGCATTGTTCGATTATTTGCCAATAATTGCCGATGCTACGCGGTCAACCTTAATCCCCGCGCTGCTGATTCTGGCCGTGACCTGGCAACAGTTTTTCGCGACTGGTCGCAAAACCCGCATTGCCGCCTTTGCTGCAGGCGGCGCTGGCGTGGCGGCGTTTGTCTGGCTCATCGCCAAGCAACCAGCCGCCATTTCCACTCCAGCCGACTTCATCCGTTTAGGCTTTGCTGAGCGGGCGATTTTCACTCAAGCGCTGTTTGGACTAGGCTGGTTAGCGCTGACGCGAGCGAAGGGTCGCAGCTTGCCAAGCCTCGCCGTGGCTGGTTGGGCGCTGGCTGGCGTTGCGCTATTCCGAGTTGTCTGGTTCGACCTCCTATTGCTCAATCCGGCGATAATCCCGCAAGCTGTCGGGCCGATGCCGGTTGCCAACCTCGCGACCATACATATGGCGCTCACTGCATTCTGGCTGTGGCTGCTAGCCAGCCGCGCGCCGCCAAGATTTGTCGTCGCGGCGCGTAGCCTCAGTCTCGGCGCGATGATCGTCACCGTTCTCGCAACCATCCGCCAAGTGGTGCAGGGCAATTTGATTTCGGGAGCCGCAATCGGAACTGGTGAAAATTATCTCTACTCGGCGGCGTTGCTCGCGTTGGCGATTTGCTGGCTGGTGCTCGGCATCAAACGCAATAGCAAATTGCTCAGGGTCGCCGGGCTATCGTTGCTCACCGGCGTTACCTTCAAAGTATTCCTGATTGATGCCGCAGCACTCACCGGCATCCTTCGAATATTGTCGTTCCTTGGCCTCGGCATCGCGCTGATTGGTATCGGCTGGGCGTATGGCCGCCTGATGGCCGTGGACAAACCGCTGAAAGCCGGATAGCCGCCGCACCATGCTAAAACGCCTCTATGACTGGATGATGGAAAAGGCTGCGCACGCTCATGCCGAGCGCTGGCTGTTTCTGTTTTCCTTTGTCGAATCGAGCTTCTTTCCAATCCCGCCGCATCCGTTGCTCGGGCTGATGTGTCTGGCGCGGCCCGAAAAGGCGTTGCGTTACGGCTTCATCTGTACGTTGGCGTCGGTCCTCGGCGGACTGTTCGGCTATGCGATCGGCTATTTCGCATATGAGACTGTCGGCATATCGCTGCTCAAGGCGCTGGGTCTCTGGGACAGCTTTCCTGCTGCGGCGTGCTATTTGCGCGAATATGGCGCGGAAATCATATTGGTTAAAGGCGCAACGCCGATCCCGTTCAAGCTGTTGACGCTGACCGCCGGGTTCATTCAAATGAACCTGTTCACCTTCATCTGGGCAAGCGTGCTCAGCCGAGCATTCCAATTCATGTTAGTCGGCTTCCTGTTCTGGAAATTCGGCAGGCCAATAAAAGCGTTCATCGAAAAATATCTTGGGCTTTTGAGTGCCGCATTCGTAGTGCTGGTTGTCGGCGGCTTCGTTGCTTTCAGTATGCTCGCTGGCGGCGGTGCTGAAACCAGCGAAAAATGCGCTGGTGTTACGACGATGGAGCAGGTTACGCGCTAAAGAGGGCCAGCCTCTTATAAAATGCACTTCGCCATTTGTTTAACGCAAATCGCGCGAAGATTTTCAAGATGGCAGTTGTATTATCAAGCGAGCCCTACAACACTGCCGTCTTCAAAATCTTTGCGGCCTTTGCGTTAAATTCTTATCAATTCGCAAATATCATCGCATCATCTGCGAACGCCTTGAACTCAAGAGCATTTCCGCTGGGGTCTTGGAAGAACATCGTCGCTTGCTCGCCAATTTCGCTTTTGAAGCGGATATGCGGTTCGATGCCGAAGTGAGTGCCAGCCGCTTTAAGCCGCACCGACAGTTCTTCCCATTGCGCCATGGTCAGAATGATGCCGAAATGGGGTACTGGAACGTCGTGGCCGTCGACCGGATTATGGATGGCAACCGCCCGCGTCGATGGGTCGAGATGCGTGACGATCTGATGGCCGAAGAAGTTGAAGTCGATCCAGTGGTCCGACGACCGGCCTTCCTCGCAGCGCATGACACCGCCATAAAATGACCGCGCTGCCTCCAGATCATGCACCGGAAAGGCCAAGTGGAACGGGCGCAGCGTCACTGCGCTCTCACCGGTTTAGGCAGCGCCGCATTTGCCGCGTCGGCTGCGGACAGTTCCATATTCATCTGGCTAATGCAGATCGCAAGCCCAGCATCATCGCTTGGCTTGGTCTGGCGGGCCTTTGCCGCTTCGGTCATCGCAAACGCAACCAGCTCGCGCGGTTGGCCGCTTTGTTCTACGATCCGCGCCCCGACTAGTCCAGCCCAGCGTTTACCGCTCGCTTGGACATTGCCACCGGCTGCAACTCCGCGTTTCTGGCTCTCGGCAAGGACTGCAACCTCGACCACACAGGCAATGTCGCGCTGGTGGATTTCCGAAAAGGCAGTGGGCGCAGCGAGTGCGAGGGCTAGCATAAGCATGATCGTGGTTTATCACCGTGAGGCTGAACCGCAAGCAACGATGCCATCTTACTATGATTGCAATTGTCATGGAGCGTGGGCAAAGCGGCAACGTGCAGAAGATCAGCCAATTTATCAGCCTCCACCCGCGTTTGACTGCGCTTGTCGCAGGTGCAGCATCGGCAACTGGCTTTGCGCCATTGAACCTTTGGCCGGTGACTTTGGCGTGTTTTGCTTTGTTGACGGCGCTCATTCTGCGCGCCCCGCGCCGACGGACAGCATTGTCGATTGGTTGGGCTTTCGGTTTCGGGCAAATGTCGGTTGGCTTGTTCTGGTTGGCGCACGCCTTTACTTTCCAGGACAAGATGCCGGTGGAACTCGGCTGGTTCGCGTCGCCGATCGTATCGATCTATCTGGCAATTTATCCTGCGATGGCAGCTGGGCTTGCATGGCGCTGGGGTCGGCAAAATGCGGTGCGCTTTATCTATATTTTTGGCGCAAGTTGGATCGTTACGGAATGGCTTCGTTCGAAAGTTTTTACAGGCTTCCCTTGGAACCCCCTAAGCGCAGGCTTTGTCGAAGTTGCGCAGGTAGCCGACCTAGTTGGGACATATGGTGCCTCGGGCATAGTGCTGCTGACTGCTGGTGGGCTGCTGCTATCGGTTCAGCGGGAATTTCGGCAGGCATCACTTTGTCTTGCGCTCCCCATAGCTTCATTGGTCTATGCCGCCATCCCGGTTGCTAGCGAAACGAACCGACCCGATGGACCGATACTGCATGTTGTTCAGCCAAATATCGGTCAGCAAGATAAATACCGCACAGGGTATAAGGCAGAAAATTTCGAAAAGCTGGCAGCGCTTACGAGAGCAGGCAATATCGGGCGAAAACGTGTCATCTTCTGGCCCGAGGCGGCGATACCCGACCATATTGGCGATACCGATTACGAAGCGCTGCTTGCGCGGAAGCAAATCGCGTCGCTGATGCAGGCCGGTGATATATTGCTGACCGGTGCCGACAAGATATTCAGACGATCAGAGCGTGTCGGAAATTACATCGAAACGAGCTGGGTGGGGGCGGCAAACAGCAATTTTGCATTGGATAGCACCGGCAAGATATTGTGGAGTTATGACAAAGCGCATCTTGTGCCATTCGGCGAATACCTTCCGCTTAGGGAGGTTTTGAAGCCAATCGGCCTGGCTCGGTTTGTGCCGGGCGATCTTGATTTTTGGCCCGGTCCCGGACCGCGCAGCCAAGCAGTCTCCGGGATTGGCAAGGTTGGCACTCAAATTTGCTATGAGATTATATTCTCGGGGGAGGTCACGGATCGCGCCAACCGCCCTGACCTGATTTTCAATCCGTCGAATGACGCTTGGTATGGTTCGTGGCAACCGCCGCAGCATCTGGCGCAAGCGCGGTTGCGTGCGATGGAGGAGGGGCTTCCGATTGTTCGTTCGACTCCGACCGGTATTTCAGCCGTGATTGACGCGCATGGCGGGATTGTAAAGGCGCTGGCTTATCAGCGACCAGGTTACATTCAGTCTGAGCTGCCTGCACCGCGCCCACCCACGTTGTTCGCTCGTTTCGGGAACATCCTGCCGATTGGGTTTGCGCTGCTCTTGATCGCGTTCGCGCTGTTACCGCTTGCCCGCAGTAAGGCTTCTCGCTAAGGCCCGCGTCGATATAAAGAATTCTTTATACGCAGACACAGCCAATTACTGGAAAAACTATGCGCCACGACTATCTCTTCACCAGCGAATCTGTTTCTGAAGGCCATCCTGATAAGGTGTCCGACCAGATTTCCGATGCCATCGTCGATCTGTTTCTGTCGAAAGACCCAGAAGCGCGGATTGCCTGCGAAACGCTCACCACCACACAGCTGGTTGTTCTGGCCGGTGAAATCCGCTGCAAGGGTGTCTACGAAAATGGTGAATGGGCAACTGGCGCTAAGCAAGAAATCGAAGCTACTGTCCGCCGCACCGTCAAGGAAATCGGGTATGAACAGACGGGTTTCCACCACGAAACGCTGACCTTCATGAACAATCTTCACGGCCAGTCGGCGCACATCGCGCAGGGCGTGGACGCGAGCGGCAACAAGGATGAGGGTGCTGGCGACCAGGGGATCATGTTCGGTTACGCGACCGACGAAACGCCTGATTTGATGCCTGCGACGCTTTATTACAGCCACAAGATTCTTGAGCAAATGGCTGCGGACCGCCATTCCGGGGCAGCGCCTTTTCTGGAGCCAGATGCCAAGAGCCAGGTTACCTTGCGCTATGAAGGTAGCGTTCCGGTTGCCGCCACGGCAATCGTGGTTTCGACGCAACATGCGCCGGGATACGATACCGGTGCGAACGAAGCGACGCTTCATGCCTATGTCAAAAAGGTGATCGCTGATATTCTTCCAGCCAATTTGCTGACCGAAACCGAATATCACATCAACCCTACCGGCAGCTTTGAAATTGGCGGTCCTGATGGCGACGCTGGTCTTACCGGACGCAAGATCATCGTCGATACCTACGGCGGCGCAGCCCCCCACGGCGGCGGCGCTTTCTCGGGCAAGGACCCGACCAAGGTTGATCGCTCGGCGGCGTATATCACTCGGTATCTGGCGAAGAATATCGTTGCTGCCGGCCTCGCTACACGCTGCACGATCCAGCTCGCTTATGCTATTGGTGTGTCGAAACC
>Ga0326733_1000156_pt1 | contig 22184 bp, 19 predicted proteins | sample 14_GP2_308_FD_207946 | JGI IMG/M metagenome (GOLD analysis project Ga0326733, IMG submission 207946) | Glacier ice microbial communities from Ngari, Tibet, China - 14_GP2_30.8 | ecosystem: Environmental > Aquatic > Freshwater > Ice > Glacier | place: China: Ngari, Tibet | collected 2018-07-17
GACCTCGGACTGGTCAGCTTGCTTGCCTTCCCCGGCATCTTTAAGGATCGACTTGAGACTACGCTTGTCTTTTACTTCTGGTAGGAGCTGTTTGGCTTGGAAATATTGGGCAAAGGCGCTACCGACTACTAGCAAGAAGGCGCCGAGATAGAAACCGTTCGGGCCGATGGCAGGCTTTTGCAGGTCGATGATACCTAACAAGGAGTTATCGAAAATCTTGATGTTCTGCGACAGATCTTTCAGATAGCCGAGGTTATCGCGGAGGGCTGGATAAGCGAAGTCGACTAAACTGTGAGGATCTTTTAAAACTTTCTGTAATCCGACATAGAGACCAATTAAGATGATTAGCTGGACGATCAAGGTCGGGAAAGCTGCCAGTGGGTTGATGCCCCGCTCTTTGTATAGTTCCATCAGCATGACGGATTCTTTTTGCCGGTTGCCTTTGGTTGCCTTCTTGATCTTGGTGATTTCAGGCTGGAGCTTGCGCATGGCTTTCGTCTGATGCAACTGCTTTTTGACCAGCGGCCAAAGTAGTAAACGGACAACTATTGTGAATAAGATTAGGGCGGCACCGAAGTTGTGGCCCGGTAGGATTGATAAAATCAGAACTAGCAGATTGAAAATCGGCTGAACGACCAGGTTCGTGAACAACTCGTACATAATTAGTTTTTCCTCTTAGCATTTATCATACCATGTCTGACGCCTGTTGGCTCTGGGGTGGAACTGTTGATTTTGACTAGTAGCGTCGTCACCTGTTCATGCAGCTGAGCAGCCGGCAAAGATGCGATCTGATCGCTAAAAACAGTCAGGACGACGTCGACATCTCCGATCGTGGCCTGATTAAGCCGGACTAGTTCAAATATGCGGCGGCGGATCCGGTTCCTGACCACAGCCAACTTGTGAACCTTCTTGCTGACGACGACGGCTGCCCGATACCCGGTTCCTGGTTTTCGCGGTGAATACTTCAGGTTGATGAGCGGACCGCGGACAGTCACGCCGCGTTTATAAACAGCGGTCAGCGAGTTGTAGCCATGAAAGCGGAAGAGTCGACTGATCATATGGGTTTAGTTTAATGCTTTTCGGCTAATTGTTACAGATAAAAGAGCCCGGGTTACCCAGGGCTCATCGTAAAGCGTTAGCAAAAGTCTTAGGAAGACAATTTAGCGCGGCCCTTGTTGCGGCGGCGCTTCAAAATGGCTTGGCCGGTACGGCTAGCCATTCGCTTTAGAAAACCGTGCTCGCGTGAGCGGCTACGCTTTTTAGGTTGGAACGTTCGTTTTGGCATTCTTCTATCCTACTACACTTTAATTACTTAATAATGTATTGGTCATTTATGGCGGAGATACCAGAAGTTGCTGAAAGGCAATCTTTTTCGTATTGATTACGCGTAAAATTAACAATATTTAGTCCCCTAAGTCTAGCAAGTTTTCCACTTATGAGCAACTATTTTCCACAGGCTACCAGATGGGGATGTTACATGTGCATAAATCGACCACTGAAAGCCCTATCTGGGCAGGCTAACTGTTGTGTAATGAGAAAAGGTGTGGAAAACTTTAGTTTTTTTAGTTATATTTAAGGCCAAGGTCAAATAAGGGAGCGTGATGCAGCGGGACGGTTTGTGGCAGGCAGTGCTAGGGGAAATTGAGCTGACTGTTTCGCGTGGAAATTTTGTCACTTGGTTCAAACCGACTCAGTTAATTAGTCACACTGACAATTCCGCCGTCGTCGGCGTCCCAAATGTCTTCATTAAGCAACAACTTGAACGGAAATACACCGATTTGATCCGCTCAACCCTCGCCAAGAACGGTGTTAACGCCGAAATTATCGATTATAAGATGCTGGCCGTCACTCAGCGGATGCGCGAGCCGGAAGAGTCCGTCTTAAGCCAACCAAGTAATCATGTTAATGACCGGTTCGTGCCACCGCGCAGTTCTTCGCCGGTCATGCCCGCTAACGGTTCCGGGCCATATAACAGCCCGACATTGCCGTCGAATCCATCAGTTGATTACCAAGGTCCCCTGACTAACTCTTATCGCCAAGGTATCAACGAGCGCTACACTTTTGATAATTTCATCGTCGGCAGCGGCAATGAGCTGGCTTTTGCCGCCTGCCAATCAATTGCCCAGATGCCCGGCACGAAATATAACCCGCTATTTTTATACGGCGGCGTCGGCATCGGCAAAACTCACTTAATTCAGGCCGTTGGCAACGCCCTGAAAGCTCGAAATCCAAAGTCTAAGGTCTTATATATCTCGACTGAGCAGTTCGTCCAAGAATTCGTCTCAGCCCTGCGTTTCCGCAAAACCTCTGACTTCGCCAACTACTATCGCTCAGCCGACGTCCTGATCGTTGACGATATTCAGTTCATCTCTGGCAAAGAGAAAATGGTCGAAGAGTTTTTCCATACCTTTAATGACCTCCACCAAGCCAATAAGCAAATTATTCTTAGTTCCGATAAGCCGCCCCGTGAAATCGACGGTTTAGAAGAGAGATTACAGAGTCGCTTTGCTTGGGGTATGAGCATCGACATGCAGATTCCTGATTTTGAAACCCGTTGCGCCATCGTCCAAACCAAGGCTCATAGCCACGAAGTCGAACTCCCGGCCGATGTCGTCGAGTATCTGGCCAATCACATCCAGACCAACATCCGGGAACTTGAGGGTGCCTTGAACCAACTCCTCGCCTTTTGTGAGATGCGCAACTTAGAGCCTTCTTTAAGTGTCGCCGGCAGTTTACTAGGTTCCGCTAAAGCCCGGCCAAAACACTTGAGCGCCAAACAAATCATCGAACGGACTTGCCGTCACTTCCAAATACCAATGGAAGACATCCTGGGACCAAAGCGCGATAAAGACATTGTCGTTCCCCGCCAAATCGCCATGTATATGTTGAGAAGTGAACTCCATTTAAGTTTTCCAAAGATTGCCCGTGAGCTGGGCCGCAAGGATCATACTACAGCTATTCACTCGGTCGAAAAAATTACTAAGGAATCACAACTCAATCCTGAACTCCGTTCCACCCTGTCAGAAATCAAGGAGCGACTATATGCGTAAATCATGTTTTAAAGTATGTGCACAACTCGTCTATAACCTGAGTACAATACCGCTCGGGCAAGTCGGTTTACGCACAGTGCCGACTGCCGGCTCGAACGGCCCTGTGGACTTATCCGGCACTTATACCAGCAGTAAGCCTGTTTTTGTACTCGGCCTTGTGCACCGCTTTTTTACTCAATTGACCGAAGTGACCGACCAACTTATGCCCACTATCCACATGACCAATAAAGACAAGTACAAGTATAAATTAAGAATAACTACATAAGGAGCTGTGTATATGAAACTGCAAGTAACTCAAGAAAATCTCAACCGTGCACTAGGCTCTGTTGCTCGAGTTGCTAATACCCGCAACGCTTTACCAATACTTGCAAATGTCTTAGTTAAGACCAGTAATAACCGATTAAGCCTAAGTGCGACAAACTTAGATATCGCTATAACTCACTACATTGGCGCTAAAGTTTCTGAGGAAGGATCAATCACAGTCCCTGCCCGCTTGATGCAGGATTTTATCAGCAGCTTACCTTCGGGAGTCATTAACTTAGAATTAAAAGAAACCAAACTAAGCATTACGACCAATCAGTACCAATCAACCGTCAACGGCATCATGGCCGATGACTTCCCTGTCATGCCAGCGATTACCGGCGGCCAAAGCTGGACGGTTCCTGGAGCGGTCTTAAAGAAAACCTTACAACAAGTCGTCTTTGCGGCTTCTAATGATGAGACGCGACCAGTCTTGACGGCAGTCTTGCTTCACACCTCAGAGGGTAATCTATATATGGCTGCGACTGACAGTTACCGTTTAGCAGAAAGAAAACTAAATCCTAACGCCGAAGATGTCCGCTTGTTAGTTCCCGCCACTGCTATGCAGGACTTATTGAGAATTATTGGTGATGGTCATGATGACGTTATCGTCACCCACGACGACCAACAAATCTTATTTCAAGTCGGTGACGTCGAACTGGTAACTCGATTAGTCGAGGGTAAATACCCTGATTACCAGAAGCTGATCCCCTCTTCGTTTGCAACTTCTGCGACACTGAAGCGAGCTGATTTCGTTAATGTCACCAAAGTGTCTTCGCTGTTTGCCCGCGAAAGCGCCGGCTCGATCACGATCGAGATCAACGAAGACTCACAAACGTTGAGTATCCGATCGGTCGCTTCCCAATTAGGTGAAAACACTGCGCAAGCCACCGCTAAAGCTGTCGGTAGCGAAAGCATCACCCTAAATTCGCGCTACTTGTTAGATGCACTTAATGCCGTAACTGGTGACGAAGTAACTTTCGGCTTTAACGGCAAACTCGAAGCCACTTTACTAACTGACGCCAGCAACACCGACTACAAGCACGTCATCATGCCACTAAAGGGTTAAAACCGCTCGGCCTACTTTCTTTAGGAACAGCTATACTATTTCTATGATTACTGACCTGCGCCTGCAGCACTTTCGCTCTTATAGCGATGATTCTTTCGAGTTCCAGCCGGGCGTCAATATAGTCGTCGGGCCGAACGCTAGCGGCAAAACCAATTTATTAGAAGCTATCTTAGTCTTGGCGACCGGAAGTTCTTACCGAGTTAGTGACGCCGAGCTCGTTCAGCGCGATAAACCTTGGGCCCGGCTAGATAGTCATGACGTAACCGACAGATTACGGACCGCCAAAATTGTTCTAGAGCCCCGCCCCGTCAAGACTTATGAAATCGGCAGCAAAGTCATTCGTCGCCTGACCCTAAAAGACAAATTACCAGTGGTGCTGTTCGAACCTAACCATTTACGATTGTTAGCTGGATCACCAGAGCAACGCCGTAACTACCTCGATGACCTGTTAGAGCAAACTGAGCCCGGTTTTGGCACGTTACGGCGGGAGTACAAGCGCATCCTAGCGCAGCGTAACAGCTTACTGAAGCAACCCGGGCAATTGGGCGCCGGCCAACTGTTTGCCTGGAATATCCGCTTAAGTGAGTCCGCCGGGCGTATTGTTCGAGCCCGCTCCGAGCTGACTGAACTGTTAAATGAAAATTTAGCGCAACTGTATCGTGATTTGTCGCACACAAAAACACGCGTCAGCTTGGCTTATGCTTGTCGTTTCACCCCTAGCAGCTACGAATCCCACATGCTCCGCAAACTAGAGGCAGATTTAACATTGGACCAAGCCCGCGGCTTTACCGGCACCGGCCCCCACCGTGAAGACATGAACGTCGAGTTTGACGGTCACCCGGCTGGCCTAGCCGCATCCCGTGGTGAGAGCCGGACGGCCGTCCTGGCCCTGAAAATAATGGAACTCGACATGATAGCCGCCACCCGCGAAACCGCCCCCCTACTGCTCTTAGACGACGTCTTCAGCGAACTCGACGGCGCCCGGCGCAAAGCCCTGACCAGCTACTTGAGAAACTATCAGACTTTTATAACTACGACTGATGCCGACGTGGTAATTCAGAACTTTACTGAGAGTTGCCATGTTATTGCGCTTGGTGACTAGTTTTGAGAGGTAGTATTGATTACCGTAATCCCATTTTCCTGTGTTAGCTCCAGATTAAAAATCGTTTTCATTAATAATTCTTGTTTTAGTATCAATTCAGTAGGATTAAATGTTCGCGCGTCATCGCTTTTAGTTTTTGAAACTTTTGGAGTCACATATAAAAAACCACCATAAGCCGATACGTTTTCTATATCTTTTGAGGTTTGCAATTCACGCACCTTCTTATCGATAGGCAGTGTTACATCAACCATAGGCGATAGTCTTAACGCCAGTTTGTTTTGGGCCGAGTCGATTAAACATACTAAAAGACTGCTCCCTGACGAATCCGCCCCACAATAAGAGTATTTACCAAAAGTGTATGCGTAGCTACCCAGCTTCTTGCTTAAATCGAACTCGATAATTCCGTTTTTGTCGACGGCAATGACCCCAGAAATACTGTTATGAATCTCCAGTATTCCTGTTAAAGTAAGAATTGGTTGAAGTTTTTTGTCAGCAATTTCGTACACTTTAAATTCGTTATTGTAATCTAAAGTACAGATATACTTTTCACAAGGCGCCGCTGCCAAAAGCGGCTGATTAATAAGGAATGTTGCTACAGTAGAGTTTTGGTAAACGAACAGATCAGTAGTAATACTTCCATCTACAATTCTGTCTTCCCCATCGCCTACATCGTCATTACTATAAAACCCAACCAGTTTGTCATTATTTCCTTCAAGATGGCTTACCGACCTGTCGGTTTTTGGCTCAGGAAAAACCAAGAATTGAGGAGTGGCCGCCAACGAATCGTACAAGAGTACGTTCTTCAAATTTTTACTGTAGAGGGCCACTCCTGAACCGAATGGCGTTAGTGAGTAATCAGTATCTGGATCTATATTTTCTTGAGGAATACCACCCGCACCACTCAAGTCATTTGTAATCAGACTTAGACTAGGTGAAAACACTAGATCCTCCTCAACCGGATCGTATAAGCCAGCTGTCAACATTACCGTGCCTAAGCTGGTGGCTTTTATGTCCTGAATGCCGGCTTCATTCCTCGATGGATTTTCAATTACATATGTGGGCGTCTGAGATGTTGCCGGGATGTGTAGGTATGCAGCAGATACCCTGTCACCACATTCGTAAGTATAAAGTCTGTCGACAACATACTGCATACAAGGAGCTGGATTGTAGCCAACGAATTCACGCTGTTTTTCACGCATAGTCACTGCCGAAACTCTTACAGATGAAAACAATCGGCCTGATTTTACTACAGAAATATAGCTATTTTCTTGTCCGACTACACGAACCTCATACTCCCCCGCTTTAACTAGTCTTTTTACGGTGTTACCACTTACTTTTCCAGTCGTAATTTTTCCATCACGTTGGTCCTTTAATTGATACTCAGTATTTGAGCCGCTCGGTGCCGATACAGTAATTTCTATATAACCCCGATTTGTAACCCAAATTATGGACATCGACAGAGCAAAAACTATAAAAAGAGCAACTCCTATCTTAATAAGCTTTTTCAGATTAATGTCTTGCCTCATCGGTAGATAATCTCCCCACTTGAACAGCCCGTGGCTGGCAATGAATTTATTGGTGGCACGTTCTTTTCAAATATACCTACAAACAGAGTTTGAGGACAGCGCTCCTGTCCGTTTATCTGGATTTCTAAATGAAGATGTGAGCCTTTACTAAAACCAGTGTTTCCAGAATGCATTATCAATTGGCCAGCCTTTACCGTATCCCCTTGTTTAGCTCCGGGCAACGAGCCGCCGTCTTTACCATGTCCATAAAAGAACTTTACTCCATTACCCGCATCTATGATGACACCTTGCCCTAAACCTCCGCCCGTAGGAGCACTTATGATTTTTCCGTCAGTCATAGAGTAAACCAAAGAATTATCAGGAACTGGAATGTCGGCAGCAACATTCTGTGAGCCACCCTTCCCTAAGTGGTGATCTTTCGTAAACCAAATCTTGTTTTCGATATAGAATTTTTCATCGACCGGTAAACTATAACCACTAGTAACGATTCCGCCTCCCAAAGTTCCATTACAATTTGTAGAGATAGAGTTAGGCGGCGCCATAGCAGCTCCGGTGCTAGAACCGTATTCAGTTAAAAATCCCAGAGCTAATTTGGTACGATAATCTAATTTTGAAGCGGCGTTAGCCGGACCCTCAAAATTGAACAATACGATACTAGTAGCTTCGCGCAGATCACTAGTGGCACGAAGCGGTATTAGTACTGATTTCAAAAATCTATCATCCGGATTCTCTAATTCAGCCCACAAAAAATCTAGTTGAAATGCCATGTCGCTGACGGGAACGTTCTTGGCAGCTGCAGCTGCCTCAAGCGCTACTCTTCGGCTTGCAGTCCACTGCGCTATTCCGTACCCCCCTCTTCCACTTGTCGGCTTGCCTTCTTGTACTCCAGGCTCAAAACCCGGAGACTCTTCTTCTAGGTTGCCCATGAATCCCGCAGTTTGAATCGGCGTCAGCCCCTTACCTGTAAGATAATTGTAAACGATCTCTCCGTTATTAGAACCCGTGACCTGAGTACCGGAACCTCTGCAGGATACGGGGGTATCGTCAACGTTAAAATAAGGTACGCCAGATTGTATGACCTTCTTCTGCTCCGTTTCGAGTCCGCTAGCTTTGCCCGATAAGAATAAAACAGGCATAAATAAAGTTAAAAATAACATGAAGTACAGATTAAACTTGAAAAGTGATAGTCCAGGCATTAGGAGCCATCCCCGCCACATCGGTTACCGGCTTGAAGAGCGTCCCAGTGCCAGGCTTCAGCTGAATATTGTTTAAAACCGAAAGCAGCAGCGTTTTTGTTCAACCATTCCCAAGTAGGATTGCCCTTGTCACGTACTCTAGACACACAATCTTGAGCATTAGTGTTTATCCCTTTAGGACTACTGAAGTCTATCGCTACGCCAAGTTGGTGCATAGAACCATTTGCAGTTGCGCAACGTCGACCGTCACCACCGCCACCGCAGGAAGATCGCAATCGGAACGAACTTGAACCGTCTAGTTGTATGTTTTCTTTTTTGGCTTTTTCACCAAGCGCCTGCCAAGCGCCTGCAACTCGTGAATTTTGTACTACACCCCCACTTATGCGGTTTCCTGCGGTATCTTGACCACTGCCCGATATGCTGCTGATTTGGCAAATACGAATCCTTAAATCGCCCGTCTCCTTTTTACTGGCTCCATTATACTGACTCGTAACAACTCCCAAGTCCTTAGTACCGGCCGCACACGGTACGTTATCGGAGTTATGGCCGATATCACCAACGACTTGGGTCGATCCACCCACTCCACCCGGAGCGGCTGCCGTATCGTCCGTGGCGCCTAGCGAGGCACCGAAACCTAATTCCGTACAGGCCGCGGTATCTCGAGCTTCAAAACAAGCCAGACTTTTAGTCGTTATAGTATCTGCTATATAAAATCGGTAACGTAAGAATATTTCTTTTTGATCGCTACAGTTTTTTGGCAAGGTCGACATGTTGATCGATTCACCGGTTTTTATACTCCCGGCATCATCTACTTCTGAGCTAAAGCACTTCCGACCATAAGGGGTCAAGATTTCGTCTGAGCCTTCCTTGTTCTCGCCGTCACCGTCATTTGGCGAGAAGTCTGAATCACCCGTATTAAGCTCATATAGACTGCTATAGCCTTGTTCGCATGTCGGATAAGGCGAACGTCCCTTAGCCCGTTCTCTTTCAGCGCAACTTTGCTCTGATGCTTTTCTGCCATCGAGTTCGGCCTGCATGATGTTTTGATTCTTGTAAGGATCTTCGAACCGCTCGTCGTTCTGCTCGGCTTCACTGTAACCGAACTTCGGGAAGCCATAGTTGTATTCAGCGGCCGCTGAAGTTTTAGGTATGGTGATCCTAGTGAAGGCAGATTTAAAAGTTGAACCGAAGTTAGTAACTGATGTCCTGAGCATAAAGCCGGCTTGGGAAGCGTTGATTGGTAAGGTATCGACCATCTTACCCGTCAAGCTCGTCGCTAAATACGGGTCGAAATAACGCTGGGCAATCGATTGGTTTGGCTCATTGATCTGAAGATTTTTCAATGCTAGTTCTTCCGAACTGGTTAGGGGCCGGGCTCCAGTCGAAACGAACTGATCGTTAGCCATAAGCCTGGCGCCGTAGTTTGCTAAGTTTCCGGCAGCTGGTCCAGTAGCGTCTAAGTCGATTCCTTTTCCGGCAACCAATGCAATAGCAGCTGCGCCCAAACTATCGAGCGTATAACCGGTCGCAGCGCCTAAGAACGGATTTATAACCGCTTCAGTACCTTTCGATATGATTGTCGATATTTGCTTAATGATCGGGAGACCACCGACTTTGTTTATAGTGTCGCAAACCGGCCCTAAAGGACTTATACCGTTGATAACTTTGAAAATATCTCGTTGATCATCTGAAGAACTCGGTATAGATTCTTTAGCTATATCAGGCCCCGACTGAGTCTCTCCGTTTTCTGCTTGAATGCTCTTAGCACTATCCCATCCCAAACCAGATTCTTCGTCATATAGAGTTTCGCTCAAGGCGCCAAGTTCATCCAAATTTAGACCCTGACCACTCATTACCTGACTAGCAACCGTTAAGTAACTAGCGCCATATCTCATTAACTTCATCGTGTTGTCGTATTTGAAAGCCTCGGCTCCATCGCCGATGCCCTTAACTGCGCACAATAAACCGATAACTACGGCAGGACCCTTAGCCGCAGTCAGGCCTGTTTTTATTCCAGATAAAGCCTTACTGTCGGCTTTCTGAGCTTCTGCAATAGCGTCTTTTGTCGCTTGGGCAGCTTGAGAGTCAACAGAATCCGTTATTGGTTTGCCATCTGCATCAACTCCGGAAGATCCTGCCTCAACGCCTGCCGGCGGAACTATACCCGAAGAAATTGGGGCGTTTCTAGCCTGTCTGCGCTTTTCTCTATAATCTAACAATGATTCGGATTTGTTTCTGGCAACGTTTTTAAGAGGGTGAAAATCTATGCCTCCTCGTTTGATCATTAGTCTAGAACCTACCGAGCTGACTATTCCGTTTGTCCCTGTCTGTCTACCTATCACTCGTGTCATCAGCCGCCGGTCTTTAAGGCTGACATTGCGCAAATCTAAAATCCTTGTGTTCTTATCAAGCGGCTTGCCATCTATGCCTTGAATAGGTTGCCGCCCGCTGATTTCTCCGACAGTCGTGAAGTCAGCGCCTTTGCCAGCAATTGCTTCAAGCCGTTTTGTATCTTTCTCATTCGCACCGCCCAACGTACTGGCGGCTTTATCTCCGTCTTGGATTTCGAACCCGACGAACCGTCCGCCAGGTTGAGAAAAAACAGGTCTCATGCCGGTTTCTTTAAGCAAACGCTCCTCCCATTTATCAGCCGCTACGTTACCGGTTACCCCTAACCTGCCTTTAGCTGTATTTCCGAGCATGGCGTAAATAAGAACTTTTGAAGAGCGGTCATTATCGAAGTCACCCTTTTCAGAGAAATGAAACTTCTGCAGGTTTTGTGCGAAGTGAATAAACTGCAGCGGACCACTCAATAGTGTCGAGCCAAAAATGCCACCACCGACTATTAGGCCGACAATTCCACCTCCGATAGTTTTCTTTTTGTTGCTTGAAAAAAAGTTGCCGATTCGCTTAGCGCTTAAAAAACGGCCGTTGTCGTCAGTCGTATCGGTCCCGCTGTCTTTATCGGATCTATTCCCGCCGTACAAACTCTCGGCATTGCTTAATTCTTTAGCTGAAGACAATCCCGTACTGCTGTCTGCCGGTTGCGAACCAGCTTTATTTTCTTGATCATTTAAGTTATCAAAAGGATCTTCCCCGTCCTTACTCATATTGTCAGCGCCAGTTATCCCATTGAATTTGCGATCAGAATAAGCCTGTCCGGGGTCAGGCGTAGCAATACTGGTATTTCCCTGTTTGTCTTCAAGCTCGGTGGCCATAAGTTTTCTCTACTTTTATTATACGCTACCGGGAAACAGCCGGTTACTGAGGTCGATCGTACCTTGTGGTTGGTTAAATTCACCAGCCTGATCTTGGGCTTTCATCTGAGCGATCTGCTCCGGATTGGTTGTAATCAAACCGGTTTCGGTTGGGCTGGCCGTAATTTGAATATGAACGTGGTTCTGGCCGGCAAAGAACAAGCCTTGTCCGACTGGGAACTGGCTTAGTCGTTTCCGTTCTTCGCTAGTCAATTTAAAGACATCTGCTAAGACGTCCACAGCCGAAGCCGATTGTTTCAATAAAATCTGCATACTGGCGTTGGCCACGATGGCTCGGCCCATGCGTGAGCCCATGAAGTCCTCGACGTCCTGGGTAATGGTAGTAATGCCTAAATTGTACTTGCGAGCTCGCTTGGCCAGGCTGAACAAAAAGTTAGCCGAGTCCTCATACTTCATTAATTGCCAGGCTTCGTCAACAATTAGAAGACGCTTCTTTTGGTCGCTTTTAGTTTTGTTCCAAATGTAATTCAGAACGATGTACATCGCGACAGGTCTTAGTTCGTCTTCTAGGTCTCTAATGTTGAAGACCACAAGCGGATTATTGATATTGATATTAGACTGCATGCTGAATATACCGGCAAATGTACCGCTAGTGTACTTGCGAAGCCTCTGGGCTAACTGAGGCCCATTACCACCCATGTGTAAAAGCGTGTCGTATAAATCGGAAATTGTCGGCGGCTGGCCTGTGTGAGTCAGCGGATCATTCGTTATCCCAGCTTTGGCGTATGTGTCAATCAAAGCCGCGTCCAAGTCGGCTTCTTCGCTAGGAGCTAAGGCCGGCATGAGGGCGGAGCTTCCACCAAGCATTTGGGCTTGAGCGCCACCCATCATCAGGCGGAGTAATCCATGTAGAGTGATTAAGTTCGAGCGCAGCGCGTTGTCGGCTTCTTCGCTGTCGACGACCTGAGGTAAATCAAACGGATTGATTCTTGTAGCCGAGCTTAGACTTAATCGGACATAAGCGCCGCCGACTGCTTCACACATTCTCTGGTATTCGTTCTCTGGGTCGATAATAAATATTTCGGTACCGAACATCATGCTCCGCAAAGCTTCAAGTTTGACGGCGAACGATTTGCCAGCGCCGGACTTAGCAAAGACGACAGAGTTACCGTTCTCTAAACTGAATCGATCAAAAATGACTAACCCCGAGTTATGCATGTTTATACCGTACAGAATACCGTTATCTTGTGATAATTCCGCACTCGTGAACGGAAAGCTGGTACTCAAAGCGCCAGTGCTCATGTTGCGACGAACTTGAAGTTGATCCATCATCTGCGGAATCGTACTATTCAGTCCCTGCTCTTGCTGGCTAGTTGCAGGCTTACTGTAGACAAGCTGCTGGCCAAGCATCGACTCAACTTTGTGAGAGACGAACTCTAACTCTTCCATCGAACTACCGTAAATCGTGAAGTAAAGTCCAAAGCGGAAGAACCGCTCTTCGCCAACCTGCAGTTTATTTCGCATTTCCTCGGCGTCTATGATGGCGGCTTGTTTAGCCGGGTCGCGGATGCGGCCTTTCTCACCATCGATTTGAATACCGGCTTCGAGTTGGGTGACTTTTTTCTTTAAGTTTTCGAGTACAACTTGGCTCTCGACCGGATAAACATAAATACTCATGTCCATTACTTCATCCAAGTTAACCATGCCGCTCAACCAGCCAGTGTAAAGCTGGCGAGGATAACCGTATACGTAGTAAGTCCGCGCAAAACGGGTGCCAAGCTGGAAGTGAGTGCTCGAATATTCGATTGAACTTGGAGCGATAAAGTCACGTAAGGCGGTAATTCCTTTTTGGAAAGCCGCCTGGACTTCCTGCTCTTCTTTTGCCCTTTGGGCTTGCGCAATTGCTACCGGATCAACAGCATCGTTTTTTTTCCCAAATGCCATTATTGCAGTTCCCTCTTTAAGTGAGCTTGAGTGGCTGTTCCCTCACCTTTAGTTACAATGTCGGTCGTCATCTCATTAAAGTTTTTAAGCTGTTGACGAGTTGCCGTGTCAGGATTGTAGTTGTCGTAGTAAAGCTCAATTAGTTCTTGGGTGTCTAGCGGCAAGCCTTGAATGCCACATTGCAGCATTCCTGACAGAACGGCTTGGACACGGTTGCGTAGCTCTGATTTAGCATTCTCTAATTCAGCTTCGTTAATAACGACATGCTTCTCTTTTTTATTAAAAACTTCGCTGACGCCGCTAAAGATATTCTTACTTTGAGTTAAGGCTTTTTGGATATCGGCTACCGGGAAATAAGGAATTACGATGTAGAAGTTCTTGTCCATGATATTAGTTTGTTGGCTTAGCGCATCGATATAGTTGATGTAATCTTCCATCAGTAGCGCCAACAACATATTGTCGTGCTCTGTACGAATCTTATCTAGCTTATTTATGTATGGTCCAAGATCGATTTTTTGGGACCGTACGGAGATTTGGATAGGAAAATACAGTGAATTTAAAAATCCTTGATAGCTGTATTCGACCGCTTCTTGCTCTTGTGCACTCATCAAATCAAAGTTAATGCTTTTGACCATGACGACTGACCTGTAAGACCCGTCGCTCATAATGACTATGCCGTCGCGGATTTCGGCTATTTGAAGCGTGTTCTGAGTGCTGTTAGGGTTGATTTTCGGAGGAGCAACCATAGGGCCGGTATTTTGTTGCCCACCATAAGCTACAGTCCCCTGTGGTTGATTAGGCAGCATGCCCGGATACACGGTAGAATTAATCCCGTTTGGATTCATTTGATTTTCAGCCCTCGGATCCATTATGTGTTTCCCACCTATTTGTAAGCATTATAACAGGCTTACGGTTAGCTAGTAAGTGCTTTAGCGAAGTGAGATAACTACTTCGTCTTGGTCATCACCGAGCTTAGTATGATTCGCTTCACGCGCAAGCGACTCAATGCTCCTGTCATCGTTCCAAGCTAAGTATTCGGTACTAGGACTTGGCTTGGGTGATGGAGCCGCAACGACAACTTCAGGAGTCTTGACGGTTTCTAAAAGTGGTATATGTTGTTCTGGTTGTTTTTGTTCGGACAAAGGTACGACGTTACGCAAATGGGAATTGTAGTTTTGATTAGTGAGCTCATTTTCAGCCTTGATCTTCTCGATTAAAGCAATGTCCTCGGCCGTCGGTACGGCTGCTTCAGCCATCGTCGGAGCAAAAGGTGTTGCTGGTTCAATCACTGTCGTTTCTCGGGGTAGGAACCAGTTTGATTCAGCGGTAGCTGGCGCAGCTGATCCAGCCGGACTGTTTAATGTATCAATCAATTGTTGACGATGAGCCTGCTCTTTAGCCGTTATCATTTGAGTGAACTGTTGTGCAATCGGGCTACTCACTTCGTCTAACATATCATCTGATGCTTGAACGGTGTACTCGGGTACTTCTTGGGCCATACTGCTCATAGCCACGAGCCTGTCAGAATCTTCTACAGCGTTTGGTTGAGCATAAAGATTAACGTTGACGTTCTTAATGGCCCAGCCACGACTATCGATAGTGTTCGCCAATGCTGATAAGCGACTCTGAACTTCGGTTTGGCTCAAGCCGTTAGTATAAATGCGCTCAATCCTCTTCGGCACCGTAACAGTAACTAAATCTTTAACTCCACTTTGGTCCCAAATTCGTATACGTGGCTTGAATAAGAAACTGAACTTAGCGACGGCCCAGACTTCCGTCGGCTGATCGCGTCGGAACGGAAACGCTAAGAAGCCTGTAAATAAAGCCGGCGGTAGCAAGAACGACATCGCCCACGGAAAGCCTTTGGCTACCGAGATGAAACACAGGTACAAGAAAAAACTCATTATCAGCGCATAGATAAATTGACGCAAAGACAAAGGTCCGAGGATCTTATCCTCTGACTCGATGTCCTGCATTAATTTATATGTTGCCATTTAAAACTTTTTACTTCTGTTTAATAGTTTATACATTTTTTAACCGTCAATTCTATTTGGGTTAGGACGTTCGAAAGAACGAGACGCTCTTGAGATACGCTCACTTGCCCGCTCAGTCCTATCGGGCAGACGTCTATTACCTACTACGTAATCGCCGTTAGGTTGTAGCTCTCTAGTTTCCTGAGATTGCTGGACGTCCCTGGTTCTACCAGGTGCAGTATCGTCTAATGACTGTATCGCAGGTGCGAGTAGTCCTCCATTTCTCTCTTCCGCTGCGTCAATCCTCAATTTAACAGCACCAGAAGCATTTGGAGCCATTACGCCCAGCTCTTTAAAGAACACTGCCGCTCGCTCTATGCCCGAGTTAGCATCCGTCATAGCAGCTTCTGCCTGTGCTATTTCTTGAGTGGATGTTGCTGCGCGCCGCGCCATAATTGCATTACCCTGGGCTTGCGCAGAGCTTCTTAGTAATTTTTCATGATGACCAATAGCAGCATCTATATTCTGCGGTTTATCATTAGCGTGTTGGTATAAAGAAGCACTGTTCCATGCATTTTCTTGACCGTCAGCATATAGCTTCTCTTTAGCGTCCGCACTGACAGTTCCAGCTGGAGCTGCCTCTGCCTGAGCTTGTTTCATAAGCGTAGCGAAACTTGGAGCTAAGTCATGTCGGCCAACCTGCTTATTAGTAGAATTTAGATTACCGGCTAAACTTGCCATCGAACTTGTGTTGCCACCTGCTGCCCGAGCAATAACTTTGGCTTGATCTGCCTGATCTTCAAACGATGTTCCAGTCTTGCCCATTTGTTCTGTGGCCCAAAGAGCCTGAGATCTACCAAATCCAATTGATGCAGCTGCTGCCGATGCCGCTCTTTCAGCGCCAGCTCTGTCCATATTGCCACCATCTGCTGACATCAAGCCTTCTACTGCATCAGAGCGACTCTTGTAGGTTGCTGCACGTAGTGCTGGGTCGTCATGCTGAATTGCCTGCGCTCCTGGAGTTTTGCCTAGATCGCCACCGAGTGTACGGTTAAGTTGGTCTAGTCTCTCAGTCCTACGCCCTTGCATTCGACCCAATCCCGGTGTTCGGTTTACTACTCCTCCAAGTCTAGTATCGTTGAATCTGTTATTTAGCCCACTTACTCGCCCTGCTTTAGCCTGCTTCATTCTAAACGCTGACTGCTCTTTGCGGTTCTTCATCATGCCATTCGCTTTGGCGACTGAGCCATTTGCAAAATCAGCAGCGCGACCGATAATGCCACCAGCCAGCTTGAATGCGAACGGTATTGCGAACAGAGGCAGGACGAGTGCGACCAGTGCTAACAAGTCGGCAAAAGCGATTTCGACATTCGATATCGTGACATACATAACGTTACCCATAGCAAACATAATGGCTATGATTGGGTAAATTAATAACGTCTTCCAAAGTAAGTCCCACCATTGTTTGAAATATTTTTCGGTATTCGGCAGGCAGTAAAGAGCGAAGGCAACGGGGGCTATCAAGATCAGGAATATTATCAGCGCATTTCTAAGTATAAGTACTGCCAATATTGCAATGAACACAAAGAATATAGGGATTAAAACAGTAAACAATAACCAAGGCACGAAAGTTGCACCGGCAGCCCAAATTGCTGACCCGCCTGCTACTAATCCGGCATAACCTAGAGCCGCTGATCCTCCATTTAGTTCGAACTTGAAGCCTCCATTTTCAGGAGTAATACTGTCTTCAAAGGGCAACTGTATAAGCGCTCCAATGCCCCTCCCCAAGACGTTCGTAATATCTATGGCGAAAGCTACTAAATATAAAGATAGGTTTATGAGTATCGCCGCTACTAGTAATCGAGGTAATATTTTCTTTGCACTATAGGCCTCAATTAAACCTCCGCCGATAGACTGGCCGAAGACGATTACTAATAACGCGATGATCAAAAAGATATTGCCGAATATTCTGAAGTTTGACCAAACTTGGTAGTTGTCGCTATCAGAAGAAGTATCTAACGGCTTGGTTATAAGTAATGGTTCTATTACGTTTGTATATATAGTGTCGATGGCAGAAGCGATGCCGTCGATTATTTTACAGAGTACCCACCCGAAAGCACCTGAAACGCTTTCGCAGGTAGCGTTGTCATTATCATTGGCGTTTTCGCCATTAGTTGGACCAGGGCCTGCCGTAGATCTCGTACCGTTAGCAGAATCTTTTATAGCGGTAGCTTTGTCGCACCCGTCCCCACAGAACGTTACGACGCCTTCATTAATAATGATATCGTTTTTATTGTTGCCAGCTTTGATTTCGCCGGTAGTATTGATTTTACCTGCTGTTGAACAGCCTCCAACTTGGGAGCTAGTACAGCCGGCTTGTCCGAAAAGCGTGTAGGTGCCAGGAGTTATGTCAGTAAATTTGAAAGTTTTTCGGTCTTGAGAAATAGTCGAAGGGCTTTTAAGTGTTTTCAAGTTACCCGGACCTTGTAACTGTATCTTTAGACTGGTTACACCGACCTCTTTGCCGTTTTGAATAATCGTCACAGTTCCGTTTAAGACTCCCCGAGTGCTTGCGTCTACTGCCGATGCCAGTACATTTATGTCGACAGCCTTATCTTTGCCGCAGTCTTTCCTAATGTCAAAGACGACACTTGTCTCAGGAGTAATGGCCTTATTGGAGCTGTTATAGCCAACTACTTTAAAGTTGAACCAACCTTTATCCGCGTCATATAAAGAGTTGAACTGCTGATTTATCATCTCGGTACAAGAGATACCCTGCCGTCCGAAATCAAATCCGTTTTGCTTCCATTGGCTACTGCCGTCTTTAGCTAAGTTATAAGTGTGAACAGCGTAAAAGTCTTCATCTTTTTCGTCATGAGCGGGCACGCTTCGAGTTGCCACTACCTTAGTTACTTTGGAAGCATCACCTTTTAAGTTGACTACTAAATCAAATTCGCCCTTATCGCCCCTATCGGAAGGATAATCAATTGCTAAAACTGACGAGCTTGTAACAAATAGAGTCAAGATAGCAAGCAAAAGAATGCTCGCTAACCTTGCCCACCTTGTTAGAAATATTTTAGGAAAATTCATTTTTTTGCTTTGAACGAGTTTAGTATTAGGACTGACTCGCGTGCTTAATGTTCTATCTAATCATTGTTAAATATAGCACGTTTTCTGTAGATTGTCCCCTGCTTAAGATTGATTTATAAAAAGAATAGCAGTATATTTACAGTAATGCGTCAAGCTTTACAATATAAAAACAAATTTCTTTATTTAGTCGCCATCGCAACAATTGCGCTGACTACAATCTTTGTCCTCGCACCACAACCTGTTTACGCCGGGAGTGTTTGTGGAGAAGGTGATCAAAAAGCTGAGGTGTCAATAGATTTTGGTTGTCGCGGTAAGGGTAACTCTATAACTGACGCCGCCTTTGCTATAATCCGCTTCCTGACCCTAGGCGTAGGCTTGATAATTGTTGGCTCATTAACATTCGCTGGCCTTCAATACACCATATCCCGTGGTGACCCTAAAGCCACAGCCGAAGCCATAGGCAGAATAAGAGCTAACATCGTTGCCTTCCTCGTCTTCCTGTTTGCGTATGCAATTTTAGGTTATGTCATACCCGAAGGGTTTATCGGACTATGATCAATCCTGTCCAACTTTTTGCTGAAACCTGTAAGGGTGGTGACTTCCTAGGTTTTCCGAAATGGTACAAATATTTGGAAGGTGACCGCATCAGAGACGATAAAAACACTGACATAGTTATCTGTAGCCCCCGCCTAGATTCACTGGATCAGATATACCTTATTGTGGCTGCATTAATTGAAGTTCTGCTACGAATTTCGGCCTTGGTTGCAATGGGTTATGTCATATGGGGGGGTGTAGAATATCTTATGAGTCAAGGCGACCCAGACAAGACGGCAAGGGCTCGTAAAACAATCATAAATGCCCTGATTGGACTGGTCATAAGTATTACGGCCGCCACTGTTGTTTCGTTCTTTGCTGGAAAGTTTAACGCATAGTTATGAAAGACTTTTTACTTCACACTTATATTGCGGTTACATCTAATTCTAACGTCAACTGTCTGGAAGGTACTGGTGACGAAAATCTGTGCGAGACTAACCTTCCTGTGATTGGTGCAAACGCTGCAAACGTTCAAACTATGCTGCAGCTACTCTTTGGAATCCTAGCCGTAATCGCGGTTATAATGATTACCTTGGGCGGCATCAGATTCATTACCGAATCAACCAACCCCCAGGAAACAACCAAAGCCCGCAATACGATAGTTTATGCGGCCGTCGGACTAGCTATTGCAATCAGCGGACAGATCATTGTAACTTTCGTATTGAACAGAGCGTCATGAAAAAATTATATTACTTATTATTACTTGCTGTCGGAATTAGCTTTCCCATGTTCAGTACTGCACCGTCAGTTTTCGCCGAGAGTGCACCTGGCTTTGATATATGTGATGGCATCGGTGCGAAAACTTCATCTTGTAAGGACGTTAAAGCACAAGAAGCCGACGGCTCTAACCCCGTAACAAAAAATCTGAAGATCGTCTTAAACATACTGGCATTTATTGCGGGAGCCGCCGCCGTGATAATTTTAATAGTTAATGGACTAAGGTTAATCCTATCAAACGGCGATTCCAACGGAGTTAGTTCAGCTAGAAGTGGGCTTATATATGTCGTAATCGGAATAGTAATTGTCGTGCTAGCTCAATCGATCGTAGTGTTCTTACTAGATAATATTTAAAAGGATTAATTATGATAAAGATGAAAAACTTATTGATTATAGCGGCATTAGCCCTCACAGTTTTTATTTGGCCAGCTGCTGCTTTAGCGGCACCAGAAATAGGTGGCGGTGGATCTGTAGCGGTATCGGCTGGCAAGCAAGATGCTTGTTTAGCGCTGAAAGAGATAGATAAGAGCAAAGCTTGTGGAACTGGAGACGCTAAGGTGAGCAGTATAATAAAATCTGTTATCAGGATACTATCAATAATAGTCGGATTTGTTTCGGTCATCATGATTATTATAGCTGGCTTCAAATACGTCACATCAGGGGGCGACAGTAACAGCGTAGCTGGTGCCAAGACTACCCTTATCTACGCCATCGTCGGCTTGATTGTAGTTGCGATAGCCCAAGTTATAGTTGCTACTGTGTTAAGTGGTACTATCGAGTCGACCAAAACGTCCGGCCTGGTTGATTCAATAAGCTTGATTTAATCTGTGTCACTGTAGTATAAGTAAGGTAAATATAATGAAAGGTCAAAAATGATTCAAAAAATTAAAAGTTCGATTCTTGCACTAGCATTACTAGTCTTAGGAGGTGCTCCCCTATTAGTTCCAGCTGTCGTATTTGCAGCTGAAGGTAACGTCCAATCAGGCATATGTGAAGGTGTCGGTATTGCAACTGGTGACGCTAACGGTTGTGACGACGGTGCCAGTGGCACTGCTTCAGCTGACGGCCTTTACGCCTTAGCTCGTAACGTCGTTAACATCTTTTCGATCATCGTCGGTATTATCGCCGTTATCATGATCATCTTCGGTGGTTTCAAGTACATCACTTCGGGTGGTGACAGCGGCAACGTGTCTGGCGCCAAGAATACTTTGATTTACGCCATCGTCGGTTTAGTCATCGTAGCTCTGGCTCAGTTCATCGTCCGTTTTGTCCTGAACACGACAAACAGCGCTATTAGCTAGTCGTCGCCAACCTTAAAAAAGCCCTCCTTGCGAGGGCTTTTTTATTTAAGGCAAAATACATCATCGATAATAGCTCAAAAGAAAAACCCTGCCTAACGACAGGGTTTTCTAAATGTAGAACGTAAGACTAGAGGACTTGAATCTTCTTGATCGTGTCTTGCTTGACTTTGCCGAAGCTGATTGTCAGGACACCGTCTTTCAACATGGCTTCAATCTCTTCTTCTTTAACAGGAACAGGTAAAGCGATGGTTCGTGAGAATTCACCCCAGTAGCATTCTTGCAGGAAGTAGTTCTCTACCCCGTCATCGTTACCGGCGCTAAGTGTGCCGCGGATGGTTAGCTGGTTGTCAGAAATGCTGACATCAAGCTCGTGTTTGTTAACGCCAGCGGTACGAGCTTTAACGACGAGCTTTTCACGTGTTTCATAAACGTCGACAGCTAATTGGCCAGGAACTGATTCGTCCTCTTCCCACTCGTCAGAGACAGGAGCAGCTTGTGGCTGGTCATCCATTTGTGGTGAATTCATTGATAAATCGTCATCTCCTAAAAAGGCAGCGGTTAGCTCATCCTCTTCAAGTAGTAGATCATCGTCGCGATTGCGTCGCGCCATAGTTGTTACCCTCCAGTTACGGTTCTTTCGTTTAGTTGAAAGTTCTAAATATATTAACTCTAGATTAAGATTCTTGCATTTTTGTCTTGCTGACAGTATAGCTTAGGTTGTTAACAGACTGCAATGCGAGGAATACTTATTTACAACACAATAATAACAACATGAGCGTTTTGGACAGAATATGCGGATTTATCGTACCTCACCTCTGTGTCGGTTGCAGCTATGAGGGGACTCTGTTGTGCTCGGCGTGTCGGCTTAAGTTACTTTCGGTGGATTCGGGCTGCTTTAGTTGTCAAAAATCGACTAAAAATCAGCTTTCTTGCTCCGATTGTATTATAAAGACGGGCTTGTTAGCTGTGCATACGGCGACGACTTATGATGATATTGCCAAGGAGCTGGTTTGGAGACTGAAATTCACCGGTGCCCGCCAAGCGGCAACAGTCATGGTTAAGGTTATGGCCCAGTGTTATGCCCCGCCCCGCAATACTTATGTA